>OHUB01000343.1_pt1 | contig 25204 bp, 5 predicted proteins | sample 1579091 | NCBI WGS metagenome assembly OHUB01 (sample SAMEA3879566, study PRJEB24766) | human gut metagenome | biome: human-associated habitat; feature: feces | place: USA | collected 1985/1987
TAGATACAAATATAAAAATGATTAATAATCTATCATCAGTATCTAAACAACTTATAATTAAGTCAATGACATGAAAGTAGAACCGATAGTAAAGATGCAGAGTGGGGGTGGTATGCCCCCATTCACTTATTATACACCACTTGGGATGCAAGACACTACAAATGCAGGTGCAGCTGAACAACCTCAAGCTGTACAAGCAAGTACCAAAGAAGAGGGAATCACTGACAAGGATTTACTTAAAATGGTGGACAACATTGACGGATTACCAAGTGACACTAATGAGATAATTAAAAACTTAAGTTGGCTTTATAAACAAGACAATCTATTTAGTAAGGGGAAGATTAATTCCTCTTCAATATCTTCAAGATACCTTCAAGCATTAAGGCAAATTAAAAATGCTAACTTTAATAAGAAAGAATATGATTCTGCATTAGATACTGTTAAAGCTAATGGGGGATTGAATGAGGTTGCTATTACAACTACTGGAAATGTGGTTGTTCAAGATGCAGAGGGAGATATTAAACAAATATCCACCGAGGAGTATTTAAATAACAGAGATAAATACTTTGCTCTTAAAAACTCTGATTTACTTTATATAAGAGCCCACTCTGATGAAATGGCTAATAAGAATGATATATTTAATACAGTTAGAAATGGTATTGGTATATCAGCCATTAATAAGATAATTCAAGGAGCAATGGGTAAGTTAGGAACTATGTCTATATCTAAAGAAGGTTACTCTTATAAAAAAGAGGGGAACATTATACAAGGTATGGAATATATAAATAACGTTGTAAATGAAGGAGCTGACCTTTCAGGTATGGGCTTAGACGGAGTTTACAAAACTGGACTCTTAAATAAGAATCAATATCAAGCTGCAAAAGCAGCCGTTCAATATATTTATGATACACTAGACCCTAATGCTATCACCTTATTAGAAGTTAAATCTGGAAATACAGAAAACCCTAAAAAAGGAGCATTAGACTTAATAACTCAATTAATTGCATCTCAATTAGATACTACTATTGAAACTACGCAAAATTATGAAGAGAAACTTACTGGAACTATTAATGGTACAGGAGATGGCGGAAGTGGTTCAAGAAATGATTTAAAACAACTTGATGCAATTGTAAATGGTCAATCTACTGTACAGAGAGACTATACTTTGAATCCTCATTCTAATTATCAATATACTACATCAGCTAATTGGTGGGCAGAACCCCAAGATGTTAAAACAGGAGAAGGATTGGGAATGAACACTCTCGATACAATATTGAAGAGTGCAGGTTATGGTTCAGCAGTTTTACAGAACTCTGTTTACTTTGGTGATAATAAAGTAGACCCAACTCAATTCAGTAAACTTGTATATGACCCATCAGAAGGAGTTGCACAAGTATGGCTACCTTATACTAATACACCAAATGGTGGAATTGCCCCCAATCTTGGAATTATTAGTATCATAGAAAAAGTTGAGGATGATTTAAGAAGAAAAGGCAATGTATCTGATGTAGAAAGAAGACAAGCTTATGAAGCGGCAGGAATAGGCCCATTCTGGGATGCTATGCAAAATCCACAGTCTGCTTATGAAAGAGGATTATTAAGACCGTTCATAGCAATGACAGGAGTTGCTTCTGATGATGAACAAAGTGGAATAGTAAACGAAAATGAAAGTGTTGATAAACTTAGTAGAGACGAAAGAAAGCACTGGAAAGATGCCGCTATGAAAATTATAAATGACCCTGCCAGAAATGGTAATAAGAAAGGAGACTATGACTTCGATTCTTGGTGGGAATGGGAAATATTTGGAAATGTTTCAGATATGTATAGAGGAACTATTTATATGCCAATGTCTGGTGACTATGTGAGTTCAGCAGCTAAAACTGGTAATATTAATCTTCCTAAATCTACATTTGATGCTAACAGGCTAATTAGAGAGGGCCAAATTGCTAACAACAGAAGACCTCTAGTAAAAACAAATTTTGATTAGAATATGGAAAATGTACAACAAAACGATTGGTTTGCAACGATACTATACAATCCAGACAAAGACTTTAAAAACTTTAAAGAAGCTGGATTAGATGCAGCTAATACAGGTTTAAAAGATAGAGAATCATATAAAGATATACAGGCAGTGCAAGACCAATTCAAAGATGCTGAAGGTAATTTTGATGAAAAATTATACAATCAGTTCTATGATAGTGCTGTAAGAACATATAATACTTTTGTGCAAGGAAACATTGAAGATACATTCCTTCGTAATATGGTTAAAAGCCCGTTAGATATTTTATCTGACAGAAGTACTCCATCTCAAAAACCTTTGTTTATTGTACAAAAAGTATCCAATCCTACTCTTAAATCACAAGGTATTAATAGCTTATTTGGAGAAGGTAAAGCCCTTAGGTCTTATAGAGAAGCAGCTCAAACTCAAAGGGTTGTAGACTACAAAACTGGAAAAGAGCTTGACTGGACTCCAGACGATGATGATAAGAGTGGGTTCTTTGATTTCATGTTTGTAGAACCATTAGTAGAAGCTAAGTGGGAAGAAGATGGATACCATAAGGATGAATATGGTAGAGAAATTAAACACTTTGCAGGAGACTATAAACTCAACGCAAATGGTATGCCATATTATGAAACTCTTGGAGACAGAGATGCCGCAAATAAGAGTTTCTTACACTGGACTGATACATTAACTACCACTGGCTCTAAATGGGATAAATATAATTTCTTGGCTTCTGACGGAATTGATAAGAGTGTTGCAGGAACTACTGCAAAAATGATTGCAACTATTGCTCCACTATTTATTCCTTACGTTGGACAAGCCTATGGTATTGCTACTGCATCTGCATATTTTGGTCAGGCATTAGCAGTATTTGGTAAAACTGTAATTGATGCTATTGGAGATGATACAGCTTCTAAGAAACCAGGTCTATGGCAATTCCTTAATAAGATTGACTCTTCAGTTAGAAAATTTGATTCTTCTGTAAGTGATGCAGGAAATCAAGGAATGTTCAATTATGAACAATTTGCAAACTTAGTAACTGATGTAGTAGGTCAGCTTTATCAACAAAGAAGTATTGCTAAGATTCCACAATGGATTGGTTGGGATGCAAGAAGCGCAAAGAACTCTAAAGCATTTGTTGAAGCACACAATGCAGACTATTTAAAGAAATACGGAAAGACTCTAAGCCAAGCTATTAAAGACGGAGATGTGGCTTCTGACTATACTAAATTAGTGGGAAATGACCTATTAAATGCTATCACAGCTAAACAAGGAGCTATTAATAGTTTTGCTAAAAACGGTTCTCAATTCTACATGGCTATGACACAATCTAAGGACATGTATGATACTTTCAAAGAAAATGGATTTAGTGATACGACTACAGCCATTGGTATGGGAGCTGCCCTATATGGATTTAGTAAGCTGTTTAATTCTTCTCTTGGAGAAGTAGCTCTTAGTGGTTTAGGTCTTGACGATTTGAAACAAGCTAATAAGAGACTAATTAGAGAGTTTACTAAAGAAATGAAGCCCCAATTATCTTTAGTTGAAAAAACTTCCTCTAATATTACTAACTCTGGAAAAATCAAATGGATTAAGAATCTAGGCGAGAAATTTAAAGGCTTCTATGAAAAACATCTTATTAACGACCCAGAAGGTTGGATTGCCAATTCAGTAAAAGAAGCTATCGAAGAAGTTTCAGAAGAAGCATTACAAGATGCAATCTTTGAAAGTAGTAATGTAATTGACTGGACATTCAATAAACTCGGATGGACTCAAAAAAGAGGTAACTATGAATTTACTCAAAGTAATCCTTTAGAAAGATACTTAATGTCTGCTCTTGGTGGTGCTGTAGGTGGAGCTATCTTCCCTGCCATTACTAAAATGGAAAATATCAGAGACGGAGTTCCTAATATTCAAAAGAATATTCCAGAAAATCTAGCCATAGATATTGCAACTATGATTAGAAATAATGGAGTTCAGAAATCAGTAGACTTATTAAAGAAGAGTATTGATAAGGGAGAAGTGGGTTCTACTACTCTTTCTATGAATTTATCTACTAATACAACTGACGATGGACAAGTTTACTATGAGCCAGCTAAGAAAAGAGAGGACAGTCAAAACAATATATTAGGTAACATTCTTATTAATTATCTATATGCAGTTGATTCTGTAATTAATAATGAAGGATATAATCTAAAGGATGATGAAGTTGTTAATAACTCTCTGATGAAAGATTTCAGATTGAAACAACTTGCTGATACTGGTGTAGGAGAAGAAATCCTATATGACTTCCAACAACAGTTACAAGGTCTTATTACTGCTGCAATAGAAATGAAGAGTAACCCTCAAGACTCTGAAATGGGTAAGATTAAGCAAAGATATGATGAATATAAACAGAGAGTAGATGATACTCTATCTGGAAAAAGAGCTGGAGAATATGCTGAAATGATGGCATATAAATTAAATAGAGGTTTAATGTCTCCATTCGCAGCTCCTGATATCTATGCTTATTCGAGATATGTAAGAGGTATTAATTATGCTACTGCAACAGAACAGCAAAAGAAAGACTTAGAAGCTGATTATGAGAAATATACTCAATCAGACCAAAAGGAAAAAATAAATCTTGGTTATGAAATATTTAAGAACTTAAAAGCTGAAACAGCTGAACCCATTCTTAGATATAGAGATTCTCAAATGTATAAATATAAGTCTCAATTATATGATGTAATATCTAAACTCAATGATTCTCAAAATATTTCTAAGCTTAGTGATGCAGAAATTGCTGGGTATAAAAACGAAGTAAGAAATGGAAGAAGTGATGACCAAATCATTGCTGATGCAGAACTTAATCCAGAAGAGAATGTATATAGTGCTCAACAAAAAGCAAAGATAGTTGATTCTTATCTGGAGAGAGAAATCTGGAACGCAGACCCAGGAAGTGATAAGAAACGTCCTAAACCCTTCGGTAAAGCATACGTTCAGAACCTAAAAAATATGTTGGAGAATATGAGACAACATATGAGTATAGGTATCGACCCAATACTTAATCAAAGAAGGACTGGAGAGTTACAAGTCTTATTTGAATCAATAAATAATATAGTTCAATCTACTGGCTTTATTGATGCAGAGACTAAGGGAATGATTGATACAGTTAAACAAAGCTATAATAGATTTAGCCCTGAAAGCTTTGTAAATAGACTTACAATGTTCATGGACCCATTCAAAGGATTTACTTTTGAAGACTCTTATTATAATGATATTCTTACTAGTAATTCTACTTACTTGGGTAAGATAGATGAAGTAGACCCTGCCATAGTTGAAGAACTTGGAGACTCTAAGGGAGAGTATGTATTTGAGGACGAAGAAGGATATTATGCTCTAACTCAAAACGAGTTACAGAATGTATTCATGGATATGTTTACCACAGAGTTTACTGGAGCTAATTCAGAAGAATTGCTTGGTGGAATCCTAACTGATGGAAATATAAATGAAAATTCTTTAAATTCATCATTTAAAAAGAATCCAGATTTCTCTGTATTTAATAAACAGTTACTTGAGTATCTGAATTTAGATGCTGACAGAATTGGCTTATTAGGTGAAATTGATAAAATATCTACTGCTGCTATGCAGGAGAATCCTGTATGGGATATGTTAGGAAGACTATCTACTAACCTTATTGGTGAAGATGTATTCAAACTATTAAAGGCAGAAGAAGGAGACTACAAGAGTACAGCTTCTTTATATGACTATGTGATTAGTAATGAACTTACTAGAGAGCAACTTGAAACTGCAAATACTGCAACTCAAATATTAAGTCACTCTATTATTCCATATCTTACTGGAAATGAGGGAGTATTTAATATGATTGATATCGCTAATCAATATAAGAGAAACATGGGAGCTCAAGAAGATGTTCCTTTGACTCAAGAAGAAGCTCAAACTATTCAAACTGAACTATATAATATCCAGCAAAGAATTGCATGGTTACTTGCAGTTAATGATATGAATAGTGGTAGTAAGACTGTTGATAGTAGTAAAACTATGGGCAGATTAAATAGTATGTTTGCACTTATTCTAAGTGGAAACACTTCCGATTCTACTCTATCAAGATTGAAGAACCTGAGCTATACTGATGCTGATGAAAATGAACAAACATTCATTGAAGAAGACTTATTAACCGGTGATGAACTTGTTAAACTACAAGAAATCATTGCTAATGGTAAGAATGACGAAGAATCATTAAGGTTCTCTAATGAAGTATTATTAAGAGTTAGTAAGGCTTTATATGATAAATTCTCTGGACTTACATCTGAACAAAAAGAAGAAATTATAGGTAAAATAGCTGGAACTGATATTATTGATTATAATGATTATGGTGCTTCCAAATTCAAGAGAAATAGCACATATCAAGATATTAAAGGTATTGACCTTGCTACTTACTTACTAAGTACTTTGGCAGTTAATCCAGAAGAAATGCAGAGTGTGCTAAGAAAAGCTATTATTAGTAATCCTTCTCATGCTCCATTTTATAATCAGATGTTCAGTGTTCAAGAAATGTTTGCTTTATATAAGAATCCTGTACTATTTAACAAATTCTTACAGAAGACTTATGAGTTTAAGCCAATTCAAAATAAAGAGTTCTATACAAAGAATACCTTTACAAAGAACATTATTACTGTATTAGGAGGAGCTGGAACAGGTAAATCAACTGGTGTTGCCAAGGTAGCTTACAACATGATAAAGATTGATAATCCTGATGCTACTGTAATGGTGTCTGGACCTAAGGCTGACGTAGGAGAAAGACTTGCTGCCACATTAGGAATTGATAAGAGCTATGATAGACTTCAATTATGGCAAGCATTACTTACTGAATCTGGTTGGGAAAAAGTAAAGAAAGCAATTTCTGAATTTAGAAACCCGCCAGAAGAAAAGGGAGAAACCCCTTATTTAGTAGACGGAAATCCTGAAATATACAATCAAAACTTCTTAACCGAAGAAGATGTAAATATTGCAGCTTTACCTGATGTATTATTTGTTGATGAGTTTACTCACTTCTCTGGTATAGAAATGCAAATGCTTGCCAGCTTAAGCAAGTTTGTTGACAAGGATATGGTTATTTATGCCCTTGGAGACAATAAGCAAGAAGGGGTAATCAACCCAAGAAATGGAGAAGAACTTGATTTAACTGGAATGTATTTTGGAACTCCTGTACTTACTTCAAGTATTAGAGCCAACAATGTTCATAAGAAAGATAACTTGGATAAAATATCTTCAATATTATCTGAACTTATCGATAAAGAACAAGACAGTCAACTTAATGGAACTCAATTAAACATCAAGTCTACAATGAGGGACATTAGAAGTAAGTCTTTATTAAAGTATTATGAACTTAAAACTGATAAAGAAATAATTCTTCATGGCGATAAGTTAGTAGATGAAAACGAACTAAATGTTGATTATCTACAAGGACTTATTAATAACCTAAAAGAGGGAGAAAGAATAGCTTTAATTACCGACAATGTTCTTTCTGATTTTAGAAAAGATGTATTTCATCAATTTGAAGAAAAATATCCTGAACAAGTAGTAGTAAGAGATTCAAGAGACGTTCAGGGTTCTGAATTTAAATATACTATTGTTGATGTTAATTGGACTGATACAACTAACCAGAATACATTTATTAAAGATTTAAAGTATTTCTATACTTTAATGAGTCGTTCAGCTGATGGTAACTTAATAGTTAAAAAGAACTATAATATGGTTGCTAAATCAGATAGAGCTTCTACAACAAGCACTTCTGAACTTAAGGCTGATGACATTGACGGATATAAGAAATTAATTCTTAGTGTTTTAAAGGATGTTAAGCCAGACACAGAGGAAGTTCCAGTAGCTACAACAGAAGGAGAAGAAGTGGGAGAAACAATTCCAGCTACTCCTAAAGAAGTTCCTGCAACTGATGGTAACACTGGAGAAGAAACATCCAATGAAAATAAAGGACTTTATGACACTTCTAAGGATGAAGAAGCTGCTGCAGAGGTAATGAAAAGGAATGTTTTTGAAGAAAATGATTTACCTAAAGCATTGAAAGAAATAGAGCAAAAAATGGATGAGGAAGCTACTGGTGACCCAAATGCTGACATCAAGGCTAGAACAATGTCTATGGGAAGCTACTATAACCACCTTGCTCTTAATATAAACGAGGATGGAATTATTCAACCTTATAAATCTACTAATGGAATTGATGAAGACTTATCAGGATTCTCAAATCTAATAAGTGGAAAAACTATTGAGGACATAAGAGACATTAATTTAGAGTCCGGACAAGGTATTGATTTACTTTCTTCATTAGCTTACATGAGGTCTTTATTTAAAAGGTCTGCATCTGAATTAAAGGACATAGTAAGAACTAAGTTATCATCTGCTGGTTCTGAACAATACAAGGCTCTTAGGCCATTTATTGAACTATACTTTAATGGTAAAACATCGGAAGATAGATTCAGAAGCTTCAAGGCTGCTGTTGCAAAAGGTAACTGGTTAGTTAAGTTAACTAAGTACAAACCTGGATATGATAAGGCCTATAATGTAGAAAACCTTAAAGAACTTAAACAAGATGAATTGTTTGGAAGAATAGTATTCCAGTTAAAGACTAAGGATGGATATCTTGATATTACTTTAGGAAGTACTACTGCCATTGATAAAATCATACAAAGTTCTGGTAATACAGAATTTGTAAATATCTTGAATGATAGAGCAACTCTAAACTCTAAAATAGACCAAAAGGGACAAGTATATTTCAGACTTACTGATTTTAAAGCTAAAAAGAAGGGAGTTTCTTTCGGTAATAAAATCTTTAAGAATAAGAATTATAACAAGTTAGATATGGTCAGACAGAAGTACAACAGAGGTAGAACCTTAGACCAAACTATGAGAGAGCATCCAGAACTTTTGTTCAGTGATGTTTACATGGATGGAGCTGTTGAACTTGATGGAAAAGCTAAGAGAGTTGTTAAAGGTTATCCTACAGTCTTTATGAGTGACGACCTTTGGGGAGTTACAAGTTCAGAACTACTTGATAGACATCTACAAAAGATGCAATATTTAGGAACTGATGAAACTGCGCCTTTCTTTGAAGTAACAAAAGGACATTTAAATCTTAGAGGACTTTCTCTAATTGACTTTATGAAAGAATGGGGAAGACTTGAAGGAGAAGGTGGTGGAAAAATCTATGGCGCTAAGGAGTTCTTTATGTTAGCTAGACCAGTAGAAGCTGCGAGATTCTTATACAGTATGTTAAGACTTAAAGAAGCAACAGTTCAAGATATTGAGCTTTACAATCAAGGAGTCGAAACGTTTAATAGTAATCTACTTCCGTCAGAAGAAGACCTTAAAAAAGATAAGATTGCTGTTGACCCTACTGGTGACGGAATTAGAGTAAGCGAATCTTCTCTTAATGAAGTAAAGGCTAAAATTACTAATATGCTGAATGATTTAAAAAATTCATTCCCTAGCTTGGTAATGGGTAGACTTAAACCAGTTAAAACTACTAAAGCGGCCGGACAAGTTGAAGCCCAAGACAGTAACACTCAATATTCTGTAAAGAATACGTCTTACTATATGCGTATGGCTGTCTCTCCGTCAGAACAGTTCGAAATGCTAAGAGATTTTGGAGTTCTTCCAGAGTATGACCCAAGTGGGCCTTCAAATTATATTGTAAAGACTTTACAGAATTTATCTAAAACTAATTCTAACTTAACAACTTTACTGGAGAAATTAGTAAATCCAGATGATGATATTTACAGTTCTCCAGATATAGACCCACAAATAACTAAAAATGCTGAATCAAAGAATCGTGCAATTCAAACCTTTTTAAGGATTCAACAATCTATACAAGGATATGAAGCACCTTCAACAGCTGCGATGCTCCCATTAATTAAAAGAGGAGTTATGGCTGGATTCACAGCAAGTACTAACGTTATTCGTCACTTATTCTACAATACTATATCAGAGTATGGCCCAGGTGATTTTGCTACATTTAAGCAAGCTATCGACTATGGAAACTTGTACAAATACGGAGTATGGACTAATGGTATAGATACTGCAAGAAATGACAATGTACAATTTGGATACTATATATCTGCTTTAGGTCAACAACAAGTATACTTTGATGGGCCTATCCAGACTCCGAATTACTATATTAATTATGATGCATTAGAAACTGACCAAGAATTTGAAGTAAATCAACCTACTCAAGTTGTACCGGTACAAGGTCCGCCAGTTGTAGAAGAGGCTCCTGTCGTAGAACAAATTAGTGATAAAATGAAGTTACTCAACGCACAACAAGATTTGATTGCAAATATTTTGAGTTCTGTGGAAAATAATGTAACTTTGCAAAAGGATGAAATTAAAAGGATGCTAGAGACAATAGACATTACTAAGTTCAACTTAAATGGTGAAACTGTTGAAGATAGAATCCAATCATTCAATGCTCAATATATAAGTAAGGTGCGTGATAAATTAGCAAGTCTGCCAAGGAGACTCTATACGAACAGCAGCGATGTTGCGACAATAACTCCTGAATATCTTATTGATAAAAACAATAATATTATTCCAGACCCTAATGCAATTGTTTCGTTTGCTGAACATATAAATGAAAATGAGTTACTGAAAAATACAGAAATAAATACTGTAACCCTTGAAGATAGTGATATAAAACTAAATGCAGAAGAACAGACCTTTACTGTAAGAGTAAATGGAAATGATTATGTATTTGGATTTGAGGAAAATGAAGCTATTCTAAAGGATATACGTCCTTTACCTCAAGACGAAAATCCTCAAATTAAGTTTGTAGAAGAATTTAACAAGGGAGTACAATCATTAATATCTTCTTTAGGTAAGAATGAGGATATCACTAAAATGACTAAACCTAAATTGATGATTTATAATAAAGGAAAGGCAATTGCTAATCTACTTTCTACATTAGACATCAATACAATAGCTGAAGAATTGTTTAATCCAGACGCTGATGTTTCAGAGGTGATTGACAAATATGCCCCAGCAGAAGCTGATAAAAATGCTACTGAAGGAGTGAAGAGTAAGCTAAATACTATTAGGGACTCAATAAGAAAGAATAACGAAGGAAAACCAAACTGCTAAAATGATTAAATGTAGAATTATTCCCGAATTAGTGGAAATCTGGTCAGCTTATGATACAGCCGCTGAAAATTTCCCTGACACATTAGAACCAGATTCAGTTGAAGGTAGGAGAGAGATAATCTCTTCTGCCTTAAACTATATAAAAGATAATGGAGTAGTTCCATCACAGCAAAGTCTAGGTATGCTCCAAAATGAATTGATTAGATATGATAGAGACAATTACGAGGGCTTATTTGGCTTTGCCACAAATGAAAAAGAAACTAGGGACTTAATAGAACAAAACTGGGATATTGTATCAATAGACGAAGATGCTAAAAATATAGCACCAGAAGCTAACGATTTCCCACAAGCTCCTATACCCTCTATTAGCGAAGGATTGGATTCTATATTTGATAATATCAACGACCAATCAAGATTTGTTAGACATTTTCAAAATGAATTAACAAGATTTGCTTTCGTAAATTATAATCTTAATAAACTTATATCTACTAATAGAGATTTAAATGATTCTATTAGAATGTATAAGAATCAAATCTTTCAAGAACTTGCAAAAGAAATAGGAAGCCCTGTTACTCAAATGTATGCAGGAAGAGAGTTTCAGTTAGAAGCTTATAATGACCTTATTAGAGATGCAAGAATATATTTCTTTGAAGATGTGAAAGACGGGGTGTTTGTATCAACTGACCAAGATAGAATCAATGCATATAATAAATATGTGATACTTACTAACTTTGATGGATTCTTATTACGTTATAGTAAGAATATAATTCAGGTAGCAAGAGGATTCGTTGGAGGACACATAGACCCTAAAGCCGGATATAAATACACCTTTAACTTAGGAAAGCATATCAAACAGGATTATAATAATGAACTTCAAGATATTAACGAACATGTTAATGGGGCTGTTCAAATGTTTGTTAATTCTATACCTATGGTAGATGAACATAATAATCCTACAGGACAATATGTTGAATTTAAGACATTCAACTCTCTTACTAGAATCTTTAGAAATATCTCTGAAAATAACCCAGGTATTACTAGAGAAATAAGAAATAACCCAAGAGAAGCTATTAAAGAAATTATCAATATTGCATATAATAATAGTAAAACATACTTTAAAGGAAATGATGCAACATTATATCCGACCTTTAGAAGTGTAAGACATGCTGTATTTGATGTAACAAATCCTTCTAGTTTAGCTTCTTTAGAAAGTAGTATAACTAGTCCAGACCAGATGAACTTATTCTCAATGGTACTAAATCATATTAATAAGACATCTCCTGTAAGTTATCTACAATACAAATATAACCCAGATACAGGTAAATATGTAGTAAGTTACTTGGATAGTGAATCAATTTCTCAAAAGAGAACCGACTTAGAAAAACACTTAATGATTCAGAGTACTTATGATAATTTCTCTGACATCTTTTCTAAACACTCAATTAATCCAGTTGAAGATGCTGACGGAGTTGTAAGTAATATTACCTTTAATATTGGGGGAGCACATTATAACTACAACTTATCAAATAAAGCTCTTACTAAGAATGGAACTGTTGTTCAAGATTATTTATCTGAATTACTAAGTAATAGAAATGGTTGGGGGCAGTTCTTCTCTGATGTTATGAGAAAGCCTATTGATGCAACATTTATTGAGACAGCAACAGAAGTTAATGATTCAGAAGACTTAAAGGGATTCTTAAATGTAGCTATGGCTACTGTTATTAACGCTGATGCTAAGGATGCTGCAATTAAAGCAGGAGAAACTTTAAAGGATGTTGTTTCCACTAGGTATTCGAGAATAATTCCAGAAGATAGTAAAGCTACAACATATTATGATAGAAGACTTGATTCTTTAAGAATTGGTGGTATACTTGATGGACTTAGAGGATTAATTGCATTAAGTAGAACTATTGCTGCAAATAATAGAGATACTACAAAAAGTTATGTAAAAAATGCTGATGGGAATAATCTCCCAAAGTATCGTTTGACTAGTGCTGGTAATGATGATGCTTATATATTAAATGATATAAGAAGCGTTGCCAATTTTAACCCTAAAAATCCAATGAATAGTAATCTGTTTATTAGTACTGATGGACTATTAACAGGAACAGCTTTAAAGACTGACTTTACTAATTCAGAGGGAACTTCAAAGAATATTTTCAAAATGCAAGCAAATGAGTTATTGTATTCTCAATTTGTGTTTGACTATCTGCAAACCAGAGATAAAAACTCTGCAAATAGACAATCAAATGAACTTGCAGGAATTGTTGCAATTCAGCCAACTACATATTCTGATAAATCAAATATATGGGTAAAGCTAGTCGATTTATATAAAACTTTATCCTTCAAGGATATATATGGAAATAATCTGTTTGAAGGTAAATCCTTATCTGAACTAACAGTTAATGAAATAAATCAATTAAGATTCTCTACTTTACATGGAATGTATCATGGTCTTGCAAACCAACTTGTTGAAGATTACAAGTTGTTATTTACTGCATCTGACGGAGTATTTGTAAATGAACTTGGAGAATATGATGAAACTGATTATAAACAGTTACGTCCAGAAGTTAAGGCTTTAATGGAAAAAAGAACTCAATATATAGGTGACGATGGAAGTTATGAATATTATGGCTTTAAAGAAGACCTGACTGTTGAGGATTTTATTCCATTATTATCTAAACTTGATACAGATACAATACATAATGCTATCTATATGTTGCAGTCTCAGGGAATAGATATTACTGTTCTTCCAGAAGTACATTATATTCAAACAAAGAAGGGTCTAGCATTTAATACTACCTTACTTGAGAATATAAGAAATTATTCTTTAAAAAATAAGGATAACCAATCTACTCTGGATAATATTAGTGATAGTTATTGGACAAAGAAAAAAGAAGAGGATAAATTATATGCCCTAACTCTTAAAATGAGTGATGTGAAGTTTGACTTGTATGATGAATTTGGTAAAGAGATTACTACTCTTACTGAAAACATTGACAGAACAGCTTCTCAAAAAGACTTTGTTGATAGACTTACTCCTAAAGCTAAACAGGAACTATACAATAAATTGCATATAGAGTCTGATGAAAAAGCAACTTACGAAAATATTTGGATTGACAATAGAACACAAAGACTAAATAATTACTATATTCTTAAAAAGAATGGAAGTAAATATGACATAGTTGAAGATATAGACTTTATGAAGGTTGCAGGAAATACAGACTACGAAGTAGTACTTAACCCTGACCTTGACCTTTATAAATCTATAGATAATTTAGTTAGTGATAACTACAATGCAGCAACTATCGGACTTCCATTTTTACATCCGGCTAAGAAAGCGGCAGTTGCAAATGATGCTTCTCTAATTGATAAAATTAATGAAGAAGCAGCAAGAACAACAGCTATGTATAAGAGAGGTGTAGTAGTTGGAGCTACAATCCATCCATTTATTAAAGGTAAAATTACTGGTATTCCAGATACTTATAAGCTTGCAGTAATTGAAGACTTAAAAACTCCAGTATTTAATGTACAGGGAGATGATGATGGAGCTACACAATTTGACGGTGGTATCTTCCTAAATCCTATGATTGCAAGGTATGAGCAAAACTCTCTTGAAGAAATCGAAATGAGTCCTATCCATAGAAAACCGCTTGGATATTTCTCTCTTTCAAATTATCTATCTTCTGGATTGTTAAAATGTGCTACCTTCGCTGTTACTAATGAATATCTAAGAGCAGCACAAACTGGCGATGTTATAGGTAACTCCTTATTAAAGCAAATGCTTGATGTTCAATGGGATATTCCAAATCTGGATATTACAGTTGATAGAAATGGAAGAAAAATCTCTTATAATGGACAAATGTATAGAGATATTAATACTCTTAAATACTGGAGCATTAACAATATCGAGAAGCTCAATAAGATAGGTTACGATGAAAATGGCAACCTTGATAATACCTATGAAATCACTAGAACCCAAATTGACAAGAATGGACAAGCTCTAAAAAGAGATGGTTCTATCATTACTGAAAAAATCAAGGTTAGAATTGATACTAACTATGATTTATGGATGGCTTTAGGTGGAGAGTTCTCTGTATCAAGAGACGATAAGACTCTAAAAGAAAGTGAATCTTCATTAGATAAACTGACAGAAGTGGGAAACCAAGTAGCTTTCAACAGAAACAACATTGATGACATTCCTCTTATTCAAGAAGCTAGACGTCATGGAGCTAGAATTGATATTTATCCAACTGGTTTTGATGAAGATGTATCTCAAAATACATACTATCAACCAATGAAATTCTCTGGTATCGCTTACCTTGCTACTGCTGGCGCAGTTAAAAACGGTATGGCTAATGTAAATCCAGGAAGATTATTCAAGAACGGATATAACCCAAATATACAGGCTCTTGAGGATTCTGATAGAGTTGTTTATGGACATCCCGCTATTGGTAAAACATACGCAAAGGCAAGACATGATTCATTCCTATCATTTGATGATGATTACGGTAATGCAATAAAAGGCTTTATCGATAAAAGACTTAAAGAGGATCAAACTCGTCAAGACTACAAAAGAGAATCTCCGGAGGAATATAGACAATTCCTACTTGGGCTTTATGAAACAGCAAAGGCTAGAGCCAATGAAGAAGGAAAGAGATTATTCTTCTCTGATTCAATCTTATTACAGGCTTTAGACGAAACTGGAAGACTTGAAGAAATTGACAAAGCTCTCTCCATGAATCCTGATGAATTCGTAGATAGAAGCAGAAATAGAGGAGAGGTTGATGATGCAAATACTAAGGATTGGAAGAATAAGATAGACCTTTACCTTAATAAAATTCCTGATAGAATTGTTAATGTAGGAAGAAACTATTTACTAGACATTCTAGATAATACTAGAAAGAAACATCAACGTTCTCAACTTACATATATCAATATCAAGCCAGACTTTATTGGAATTCAGCTAAATGCTGAACATAGTGTTGATGAAGCTGAAGTATCTGAAATGACGCAGGTAATTTCTGCACTTGAACAAATGAGTACAAGTCATGGAATGGCTAATCAAGTGTACGAAGATATTGGTAGAGTAATTGCTAGAGGGTTACGAGAATACAATTTCGATGCAAATAGTGAAGAGGATAAAACCAGAGTATATAAAATCTTAGGTAGAGACTTATTGAGAACATTCTCAACCGGAGATAAGGACAGACTAGGACTTGCAGGAGCTTATATGGAATTAGTAAAGAAAGACATTCTTAGTGATAAATCTTTACAAGATATGGCATATAAGATTCCGTTTGACGATAATAATATCTTTGGTGTATTTACTAATGGATTTACTAACGGAATTAATAGAGACATTATTAAACGTAAATATGCAGGACTTCAAGCTATTTTGAACCCTTCTCATGATATTGTTACAGTATATGACAGCCCAGACGGGGGAATCCTTAAGTATTCTGATATTCTTGGAAGAGTTAATACTCCTGCCGAAAGAGATGCAATCTTTAGAAAAATGGATACAGAAGTAGAGATTGGAGAAATTAGAGCTGGTGACTGGATTTCAATACAAGGTGGAGAACCTGTTAAAGTTCTTAACTATCGTAGTAAAGTTCCAGGAACGATAGGTATTATAGACCTAAAGGATATGAGACTTAATGGAATATTATCTGTTAAACGTCTTGGCTCTAAAGGTAGAAATCTACGTTCTGCAAACCATGTTATTAAATTAGTTGATGGAAGTTCTTCTAATGGATTTACTACATTTGATGCTTATGACTTAGATACCTCAAGACTTTCTTGGGATTTAAAAGAAAAAAACTGGGCAGACAATGTAAAGAATAATCCAACGCAATTACAAGCTTGGAATGAAATAATTCAAAGAATCCAAGATAAGTATGGAAGAACAATTACTTTCAATACCGATAAAGGAGAAATCAATGGTTATTTAAGAGACTTAATCACTGATGATTTAGCTGAAATAGCACAAGGAAGATATAGAATCCCAGTAGCTTATAGAAGTGGAGAGAATATCTTTGCCCAAGTTGCAGAAGATAGATTTGATGCTAATGAACTTGCTATTGGTAAGAACACTGCTTCCAAATTCGGATTGAAGATTGGTGACTCTTTAAGTGAAATTGAAACAACTGGACCTTTATTCTTTGAAAGAAGACAAAGAGAAATCTTAAATACTGATATAGGCAGTAACAATTATGACATGTATTTTGTTAAGAACAATAAACAACATTTACATGTTATGTTAAGTAATAATCCTGCATCTAAAGCTAGAATTGATTCTTTAATAAAAGATGGAATTATGGTTGAAGATAAAGGAGTTGAAAAGACTACTGTCAATGGTAAAAACTATGTCATAGTAGATGGACAGATAGGTTACAGAATTGATGATGATTCTAAATTCTATAATTATATTACCTCTGCTGGAGAAAGTAGACAAGTCTTAGTTACATCTGATGTAGATACTTTAAGGGGAATTGATAAATCCAAATTATATAGTAATGCTGTGTATAGATATAGCTCTGGAAACATTGCAACTTTATTCCCATTACAGATAAATTCAATGTTTACTTCCTTGGAAGATAAAGCCATATTAGAAGAATGGTATGATGCTCTTAAAGAAGCTGAAACAGAACAGGATAAATACGATATTGCAAATGAAGTAAATGAGCAGACAGCTTTAAATCTTGAAAGAAGAATTAAGAAATCTGCACAAGATACCTTTACTTCTTGGCAAGAAGCTCTGAAGTTTATTGTGGCTCGTATTCCTTCGCAGTCTATGCAGTCATTTATGAACATGAAAGTGGCAATGTTTACTGAATCAGAAACAAACATTTGTTATGTTCCTGTAGAACAGATTTGGTATCAGGGTTCTGACTTTGATATTGATAAAGCCTTTATGTTGGGGGCCAGTATCTCTAACCAAGGTATTTATTATAATTGGAGTCCGTTATTTAACTTTAATAGTCAAGAACTACTTTCTATATCTCATGATTTACCATTCCCAACTGGGTATAAATATTTCTTAGATAATGAAGTGGGATTCCCTCTTGAAGGCGATTATTCAAACTTACTTGGTAAGACTTACGATGAAATTACACATGACCCTGTATTATTCAGAAGCCTAGTAAATCTAATGAGAGAAGTAAGTAAATTCCCACCAAGTGGAAATGCTAATATGGTTAAAATTGCAGGTCTTGATGAAGAATTAATTGACCTAATAGGAATCCATAATGAGTATGAACTTGGAGAAGCTGATTATCAAGAAGCAATTAAGAATAAAGTATTTAATGCTTTATGGAGAATTGGAGCTGATGTTAAAAACGTGGTTTCTGCTACATCTCCTATCTCAATGGGGCCTGCACAAGATGCTGCTGCTGCTTCAACATCAGGACAGTTTAGTAAGTTAGTATCTAATGAAAATCCGGGAGCTAGAGTGATTCTACAATACCAGAACTCTATTGGTAAAGACGGTATTGGTGTGTATGCTACTGGTATTAACTATTACAATGAAAAATTAAGTAAAGCAACAGAAGATAATCTGAACAGATATACTTTCTATAATGAGAATAGTGAAAACAAGGGAACGATAGAAGTATATGATAATGAAGGTAATAAACATATTATTCAACAGAGTCCTACACTTCCAAATGTTAAAGTAGACCCAACAACTAATCCTGCATTATTAGGTCTTGCGGAAGCAATAATCAAAAGAGGATTCCAAGAAGACGTATTCTTAACTGACTCTGTACTTCTATCTGCTGCTACTGATAATGCTAAGGAACTTATTCTTGAAAAGATTAATGCTGGTCCAGACCTTGCATCTGTTTACATTTATTTGTTTGCAACTGGAGTAGATTTTAAAACAGCTTCTGACTTTATGACAACAAGAGCTGTAACAATGGCTCAAAATAAAGCTAAGACTAACATTCTGTATATTGACGGTAAGAGAAATAACCTCGATAGGGCTGTTAAATATTATACTGAATTAGCTGACCCTGATAGTTATATACCTCAAATTTATCAACAATCAATTATAGATTGGGGTAATGATACATTAGCTAAATTGTCTAATGACCCAGAAATTGGAGCTGAACTTAAGGAAATTATGAAAACTGAAACTAAGTTCTATAATATCCTTAATAATATAACCAATCAAAAGGTTTTAGATGCTATTTTGGATTATGCTTATAACAGTAATACTCCGCTTAAAATATATAAGAAGGAATTAGCTAAGAAAAAGAGTAGAGCCGAACTTGAATTAGAATGGGAAGGAGCTTTAGAATCTGAAGAAGATTGGATGCAATCTGAAAATTCTGAAGACTTTAGAATATATAACAGTGAAGAGAACAAAGCAGAACAGCTTAGATACATATTCTCAAGATATGTAAATGAGCTGAAAAGAAGAAGGGCTGAACTTAATACACTGACAGAAGGAGACTTACATAATATGAAAGTATTATTAGAGTTAAAGAAAAAGTCAGATGAACTTACCAGACTTGGTAGATTAGGAAGCTTGAACCAAGGTATTAAAACTAAATTAATGGATAAGATTAAGTATATTAACCAAATAGAAAGTTTTGTTAATAGAAAATTCTCTTCATTTAATAAAGAGAATGAACTTAGTCCAGATGATGAAGGTTATATTACTCCAAACTTTAATCTTATTGAGTTTATCCAAAATCCAGAATATAAACAAGAAATGATTGATGCTTACGAACAAGCTAAAGATACTTTCAATATTTTGGATATTATCACATCTGTTCCTCACTTTAACGAAATGTTAAATGCGATGGCAGTAGATGATAAACTTTTGGGATTCTATGCTTCTAAATATACTCTTACTAAGAATCTGGCAATGTCCGCATTACAATCTAAAGCTATTGGTCAACTTACTCCTAAAGACATGGGAGAGATTAATAGATTCGTAAGTGATGTTACTATTGTGAAGTTCTTAAAGACTGAACTTGCTAATAAGATTTCATTATCTCCGGGAAGCAGAATGTATAATAGCTTAGGAAAGGTTGTTCCTGTTGCTACTTCTGGTAAAATAATTGACTTTGCTAATGTATATGATAGAGCAACATTTAAGATGTGGTTTGAACAAGAATTTATTCCAAATATGAAGGCAATGAATCCTAAGAATAAATTCATACAAGCATTAACAAGTACATACTTTAAGAATAGCTTCCAAGATTACAACTTCTTGTACAAACTTCCTATTGATTTAGGAAATCTTGAGCAAGAATCAAATGAGATTGCTTATTCTAATTACTTAAAAGCGTTCGACGAAATTAAGTACACAAGACCTCTTCCAGATGTAAATATGACTACTGGAGACTTGTTCTTCTTATATAACCTATTGGTTAGTAAAAATGCTTTTGGAGACAATACTCTTACTAAGATATTTGAAAATTCCTTAAGTATGAAAACAAAGAATGATGAAGTTGAAGTTAGAAATAGTTTACTTCTTAAATTTATGGACTTTGAAGCAAAGCAAAATCCTAATCTTAACGAAGGAACTAACGGTCTTGTTGAAGGAGAAGATTATAAACTTGATGATTTGTATGTAAGACTTATTAAATATAATGAACCAAATGGAACTAGATTTACAAAAGAATATGACAGTGAAGCTGGAAAGATTGTAATCAAAGAAAGTAATTATGGAGAAAAGAGTACATTAGACTTGTTTACTGATAACAATACAATGTTACTTCCATTCTTAACTAAAGGATTTACAAGACTTGCAACAGAAACTAAAAATGACTTAATATCCAAATTAGTAAATCTAATTTCAAACAATAAAGCTGAAATAAAATTAACTTGCGATGAGTAATTGTATTCAATTTACCATTGGAGATAAGATATATAAGTTTAGGGATGTGGACTTGAAAAAGTCTGCAACCCTAGACGATATTATCTCTGCTATTGCAGAAGACCCGAACTATGCAGGTCAATTGGAAGACCTAAACATAGATTTAAATAGTAGAGGGACAGAATCTATATCTTCAACTAAAGAAATTCCAAATGATATAACAGATAGAAATACATACATAGCTGAAAACTTAATGGGAAACCTTAATCATTATGCACTAAGTCAAATCTATAAAAGAGTGGGAGTTCCTAATTCGGAGTTCTTTACTGCCTTTAAAGATATAATGGATAGAGGTAAAGGTAATAGATTGAGTTTTCTAGTAACTGATTCTCCAACTCAAACATTTCTTGGTAATTCAAGAGATTTAGTTGTAATTAATAAAAATGATTTATATAATCAGCCTAAATTACTTGGGGCATTAAGTTACGTTTATTCTCATTCCCAGTTACTTGATAATCAATCAGCTATATATAAGATAGTAGAAGATGCATACACCAAAATATTAGAGTCTCCAACTAGACTAAGGGAAGAATTACTTAACATTCCTGATAAGTATTCTGCATTAAGAAGATTGTTATACTATACTCAATCTGATATGTATGATACGAATGATGATATTGCCAATTTAAAAATGACAATAGGTAATCATCTATTTGCAGAAGTTACTCGCAATATTCTTAGAAATAAAGACAAAGAGTTCTTTAATAATTTAAAGTTAAATCCTGTTCAATATAAGGCTTTAGAAAACTTAATTGTAAATCAAGAACTTCCAAATACAATTAACTTCGGAGATTATACTGTTTCAGTGTCAGAACTTAATAAGTTTAGACTTGACTACATAGAAGCAGAAAGAAATCCTAAGGATGATACTCCTGATATTGACGATGATAGTATATTATTAAGACTTGCAACATTAAATCCCAATGGGGCTTTTGATGCTAATATGCTTCCTGCAAATAAAGAACAAAGGCTGATGTTGTTATCTAATCCAATTTCGGCATTTGTATTTGATACTTCTAACTTTAATAAAGTCTCTAAATATGTAACCAAATTTGAACAAGAAGTTGATTCTTCTATTGCCCAAGAAGAAAGAGAAGAACTTATCCAGAGTAGACTACAAAATGTCTATACCTCTTTCGGTAAGGGAAGACTTGACGTAAATGGCTACGTACTTGACCTTATTCAAGAAGCATCTACTAATAAGCTTGACTTTAAAAATGCAGAGGATATAAAAGGGTTCAATACTATGTTTTATCCTAATACTAAGGTAAATATGGATGAATCTCTTACATCTAAACCTAATAGATTACTTAGATTCAATCACTCTCAATCATTATCTAAGTTCTCTGAAAGTGCTTATAAAGTAGTATTCAATCCTAAAGTTAAGTATGTTAATGTGGTAGGTGGTTCTAATGCTCGTATAGAAATCAATCCGAACTTTAATTTGGAAGTTACAGAGGATTTCCAAGATAAAATTGACGCATTAGAAGAAGTTGCAACTAAAATAAATAAAAGTCCTTCAAAGAGAAGAGCATTATCGGTTAAATATAATTCTGATTATGACTATTCGATTGAAGAAGGAAGTGCAAACATAAATAAAGCAATTAACTCATTTAGAAGTGTATTTAAATATCTACAAGATGCAGTAGATGCAAGTAGGACTTTCTACTATTTAAATACTGATGGTATAGGACAGTTCTCTCAAGCAATGGTAGTAAATGCAGACCAATTAGGGATTACTCCAGTTGTATTCGATGAACTTAGTAAATGGGTTTACAGCAATGTAAAATCTCCTGATAAAGCTGAATGGATTAAAACATTCACCTCATTAATGAACTCTGCTGAATATACTGATAGTGCATTATTTAAATTCTACGATTCTCAATCATTTAAAGAGAGAGCATTTAGTTCTAAAAGGGTAGACTCCTCTGGAAAACTATGGGAAAACCTTAATGCAAGACTTACTAAAATAGAAGAGGAGAGGGGCCCATTATCACAGTTCGATATGTTAAAAGAAGGAGTTATATCAATGATTCCTATTCTTCCACAAGGATATAATTATGCTTTAACAAGAAAGGAAGAAGGAGACATTTTCAAACTTAAGAATGAAAAAGATAAAGACCAATTCATTAATGTAGAACTACAAAGAAAGATAGCTCTTACATATAGAAAACTTGGAGGTAGAAATATTTCTTCTCCAAGTGAATTAATGGTTGGTGATGTTATAAGAATAAATCCAAACGATACATATCAGGCAGTTGTTCTTGAAGATAGACCAGAAGGTAAATTCTGTGCTTGGGTTACAGCTAACGAAGTTCACTCTGGAGTTTTAACTAACGAAGATTTGAAGAACGTAGTTAGAACTCAATATACGGCAGAGAACAGACAAATTGGCCCAGATGTAAGAGCTTTCTATACTAATGTCGGAGTCTTTAGAACATCTGACGGAGCTGTTGACTTTAGATGGGTAAATAATGAATCTTCTCTTCCAATATTACATCAAATATTTGCTGATGAAATTACTGAAATAGCAGAAGCAACTGGATTTACAGAAGACTTCATTAAAAGGAATTATTTGAATACTGTAAAGAGATTTCAAGTAGCAATGTTTATGGAGCTTACTCCAACTACAGAAGAAATCAATTCTACTCCAAATGTAGAGACACTATCTGATAATCTATCTACTCCAGAGTTTGTAGAAGATTTAGTATCATCTTTAGCAAAAAGTGGAGTACAAGTTACCTCTTATAGGAAAGAAGAATTAAAGGAAAAATTTCCAACACTTGATAATGTTAAAGCATTTATCTATGACGGGGAAGTGGTAGTTAACTCTGACTTAATGACAGATGATACTTTACTTCATGAATTATCTCACCTATTCTTAGCTGATTTAAAGAGTAGAAATTACGATAAGTATGTTGATTTAGTGAGAGGAATGGAAGGTTCTGATGCTTATGATACTATTAATAATAGTAAAGCGTACGATGAACTTACATACAACGATAAACTTGAAGAAGCTTTAGTTCATGAGTTCTCTCAATACTTTACGAGAGTATTAAAAGATTACAGAGGACGTAATTTGAAACTCGATGAAATAGAATGGGATGGAATCATTAGTGATGTTTTAAACATTGATGTAAGCGAGTTCTATGATGATAACATATATACTTTAATGAGAAAAACTCTATCTGAAATACATAGCGGATATGCAATTCAGAAAACTTTATTTAATAAGTCTAATGCTCAAAAGATGGTAAAACTTAGTAACATCAAATCTTCTCTTATGAAGAATCTAAGCTCTACTGATGGATATGGATTAATTGAAATTTGCGAATAAAATGGCGTGTAAATATACTTTAAAAATAAATAGTACTGGAAAGGTTCTTACATTTAATTCTGAAAAAGAACTTGACAACTATCTACTATCTAACTACACTGAATTTGAAGGTATGGTCAACCATACCTTTAGATTTAGTAAAGACTACATAACTATGTTAGATACAGAACAGGTAAAATCTCAAGATAAACTAGATAAAGATAGGAAACTTGCCTATGAAAAAGCTAAAGCAAGAAATGCTAAAAACGACGATACAATAGTAGTCAAAGGGCAAGGTGAAATGACTGATGTCATTGAAAAATATTCTGACGGATTTATATCAGTTCTGAAGTTTTTATCACGTCAGAGAGGCACCTCTGCACCCCTTATTAACGCTTTCAGTAGGGAAGGGTACAAGAGGAACACCCGTATAGATAGGTCGCAAGGTAAGCCTGAAGACGTCTCTCCAGAAGAGTGGCTAAAACAGGTCGATTCTTCAATAGACCAAGACTTTGAATATTGGGATTATTTGCAAGAAATAGGTCGTGGATTCCACTTAGTAATGGATACAGTTATAAATTCTAATTTTGATATTTCTGCTGATATGGTTGACTCTGTAATCAGTAAGAAATTTGAAAGAGACTTCTTAGGGGGAAAGAATTTAAGTACACTTAATGGAGTATCAACTGGGGCATTGATGAGTTTCATTAAAGGAATTACAGCTTTAAAGAAAAGTATAATTCTTAATAGTGGAAGAGGAAGAAAATTTAAGAAATTTTACACAGAATATGTGGTAGACCATGATGGTGGACCACATATTCTGTGTAAAATTTCTTAAATTTTC
>OHUB01000363.1_pt1 | contig 23932 bp, 19 predicted proteins | sample 1579091 | NCBI WGS metagenome assembly OHUB01 (sample SAMEA3879566, study PRJEB24766) | human gut metagenome | biome: human-associated habitat; feature: feces | place: USA | collected 1985/1987
CGGCTTTTTGGTCTTGTGGTCGGTCACGCACTGAGCGCTCCACCCGCCGCGCTGGCTGGGGTAGACCACGAACAGCGCATCCGTCCGGTACAGACCGTTTTTCCAGGGCAGGTAACAGGGCAGCACGACGATGCCGTCGCGGGAATTTTTATAAGCCTGCTGGACTTTCTCGTCGGCGCGGTTCACGGCGTTGGCGCTGTCGAGCTGGTGTTCCAGGATCTGCTTTGCCACGGCCACGGCCTTGAAGAAGCAGGTGTCCTGATCTTCCTTCGAATCCCACACCGGGTTGAAGAAGCCGATGGCGTCGCACAGGCTGTTCTGCTCGCCGGTGTTGTCGTTCAAGTCCAGCGGCTGGATGAAGTTTTCATCAATGAGCCGTGCCTGCCGCTCACCGACCAGCCCCGGCCCCAGCACCCGCCACAGCAGACCGAAGGCCGCATAGGGGACGCCGTTGGGGCGGGTCTCGCGCGGCTCCTGATGGTGGTCGAACATACCGAAACCGATGTCGTACACGATGCCGTCGAAGTCATCCGGCACCACAAAGCCGCGGGTAATTCTGATATCCGGCCGGACGATCTGCAGCAGCGCGGTGGCAAACACGTCGTCTGCATGGAACTTGCCAGCGTGTGTAAAACCATTTGCGGGAATTTTCATATCTGTACCTCATTCTCAACAGTGTCTTTGAGGACAGTATAGCACATTCTGCCGAGCGGGACAAACCTTGCTTTCCTCTCTCTTCCATCGTATTGCGCATCGCAACACATCGTGGTACAATAAAAGCAATAGGAGGCGATCTTTATGTCCGCAAAAACCGCAAATGTCACTGCCCGCATCCAGCCAGAGATCAAGGAGCAGGCCGAAGCCATTCTTTCTCAGCTCGGCATTCCCGTTTCGGTCTTCATTGATATGGCGTACCGTCAGGTCATCCTGCGGGACGGCATCCCATTTTCGCTGGACCTGGCCACCCGGCTCCCCACCCGCGATGCTCTGAGCCGTGACGAATTTGACGCCATGATGCAGACCGGCCTGGACCAGGCCAGGCGCGGAGAATCTTCCCCTTTGAACGAAGCCTTTGCCCGGCTCCGCGCGGAGATCTGAGCCATGGAGGAATATACTGTCGCGCTCACCCCGCAGGCCGAACAGCAGCTCCGTGCCATCGTCCACCATATCGCACATGAACTTCTGGAACCCGAAACCGCAGATGCACTCCTGACCGCATTGGAACAGGCCATGGCCTCTTTAAGCCTTCTGCCTCAGCGGGCACCCCTTGTCGAAGAAGAACCCTGGCATTCACAAAACATCCGGAAACTTCTGTGCCGAAATTTTCTGATCTACTTCTGGCCGGATCCCGACTCGCACCGGGTCCAGGTCCTCGCCGTCATCTATGGACGGCGTGACCAGCTGAACCAGCTGCGAAACCTGAAAATGAAGCTGTGATAAACGCAAAAAGGCCCCGGAAACGGCAAGTTCGCCGCTCCGGGGCTGTATTTTTTACTTTTTCCGGCTGTTCGTCTTGGTCACCGCTCTGGTCGTGGTCTTTGTCACGGCCGTGGTGGGCTTGACGGCGGGGGAGAGGTTCGGCTTTCTGGTGAGGGCCGTGGTGGCGGCAGGCTCGCCGAGGGCCAGCACCTCGCTCAGTTCTTTCTGAACGGTGTCGTTGTCGGCATCGGTCACGGCCAGAACGTCGGCGTAGAACTGCTCCATCTCCTCAAAGGTGGAGAAGGTGGCGACGTACATCTGGTTGCCCATGGCACCGGAGAGGGCGTCGGGGATGCGGTCCACCATCCGCATGTTGGCCTGATACTTCTGCATCAGCTGCTCGTGGCTGTACACGAAGTGCTTGCCGTCGCGGCGGCCCGCAAACGGGCAGTAGTAGTGCTCGCCCACCGGCATATCGGTGCCGCCGAAGGCGATCATATCGGCCCAGATCTTGTACACGTTGGTGGAGCGTGCAAAGTTGATCATATCGGGCGTGAAGCCGCCGCAGGGGCGCATGTTGACTTCCAGCGCCACGATCTGGCCCTTCTGGCCCATGCTGGTCTGATCTTCCGTCATCCGGAAGAACTCGAAGTGGACAAAGCGGCTCTTGACACCGAAGCTCTTGACGACGGCACGGCCTGCGGCGCGGGTATCGTCGGGCAGGTCCTTGATGATGTAGTAGATGGAGTTGTCGTCGTTGTTCACGATGTCCATAATGGACATCGGGCTGACGTTGCCCGCCTCAAAGATGGGGTTGCCGCTGCCGTCGATGATGGCATCGTAGCTGTTGACCTCGGCGCGGACGAACTCCTCCATGATGTAGGAGACGTCGGCATGGTGTGCGCTCTTGTAGGTCAGGAAGGCGCGCAGCTCCTCATCATCGGAGAGCTTGTGGGTGTCGGACGCACCGACACCGTTGTCCGGCTTGACGACGACCGGGTAGCCCACCTCGTCGATGAACTTTTTACAGCCCTCGAAATCGTCCACCATGTGGTAGCGGGCGGTGGCGATGCCGGCCTTCTGATAATACTCCTTCATCTTGCTCTTGTACTTGATGCGGGGCATATCCTCGGTCTGGAAGCCGCTGGTGATGTGGAAATCGGTGCGCAGGGCGGCGTCGCGCTCCAGCCAGTATTCGTTGTTGGATTCCAGCCAGTCGATGCGGCCATACTTGAAGGCGAAGAACGCCACGGCGCGGTAGACCTCGTCGTAATTTTCGAGGCTGCCGACCTTATAGTATTCGTTCAGGCTGGCCTTCAGCTCCGGTTTCAGCTCATCATACGGCTGGTCGCCGATGCCCAGAACGTTCATGCCGTTGTTTTTCAGCTCCCGGCAGAACTGCCAGTAGTTCGTCGGGAAGTTCGGAGAGATAAAGATAAAATTGCTCATGGTGTCTTGTCGATTCCTCTTTCTTTTGATACGCTTGAAACCCTCTCCGTCATCGCTTCCGCGATGCCACCTCCCCCCAAAGTGGGAGGTCTTGATAGGCCAAAAGCTCCCCCTTCGGGGGAGCTGGACGCCATCCGGCGGCCTGAGAGGGTACATTCATTATCACCCCAGAATGTAGGGCATATAATACGCGACCTGCTGATACCACCAGTTCCAGTCGTGGTTGACATCGTGGCCCCACAGGTCTACCCAGATGGGGATGTGCTTGGCCTCAAAGATGCGCTTGAGATACCAGGTGGTGTCCGGCTGCTCCCAGTCGCCCTGACCGCAGCAGATGACGGCCTTCTGGTTCCGGAACAGCTCCATATAGGGGTGGTTTTCCGGGAAGTTGACCATGTAATCCACCGGGGAGTTCATATAGACCAGCTCGTCCATATAATCGCCGAAGCCGTAGTGGGCAGTGTAGATGCCGCTGAGGGCCAGACAGCCGCAGAAGATGTTCGGGAAGCGGAGATACAGATTGACGGCATGGGTCGCGCCCAGACTGCATCCAAAGGCAATGACGCCCGGTTCGTCGTTCCAGCCGTTCCGCTCGCGGGCGATGTGGCGGATCTTGGGCACGGCTTCCTCCACGATGTAGCGGATCCACTGCTCATAGCGGCGGATGCGCCAGTAGGGGTCGCTGTTCGTGTCGGACCAGGTCTCCTTGTCGATGGTGTCGATGGAGAGGACCATCACCTGGCCGGACTCGATCCACGGGGCCAGCGTGTCGGCCATGTGGAAGTCCTCGAAGTCAAAAAACCGGCCATCCTGGCAGGGGATGTAGAGCATCGGCCGGCCGGCGTGGCCATAGACCTTGCACTCCATCTCGCGGCCGAGCGCGGGGCTGTAATCCTTAAAATACTGCATTTCCATCGTGGGTCCCTCCTTATAATCGGGTCGTCGGGTCAATCCAGTTCGTACATCAGGGTATGGATCATGAACGGCAGCTGCTTTTCCCAGCTGGCTTCGCTGTGGGTGCCGCCGGGCACCAGACGGGCGGTCAGGTGGATGCCGCGGATCATGACCTTGCTGCACATGTCGGCAAAGCCCTTGCGCATCCCCTCGTGGTTGCCCATCTCGCGGGAGCCGTAGTCCATGTAGAGCACGGTGCCCGGCTCCAGCTTCGCGCGGCCCAACAGACCGCTGAGCTTTTCCGGCGAGACCCAGATGGATGGCGACAGAGCCGCCGCACGGCCAAAGACGTCGTTGTGGTTCAGCAGGGCGTACAGGCTCATCAGACCGCCCATCGAGCTGCCGCCGATGAAGGTGTGCTCCCGGTCGGGCAGGGTGCGGAAATTGCGGTCGATGAAGGGCTTGAACCGGTGGATGAACCAGCTCATGGTCGCAGCCCCCTTGCCGTCAAAGTGGCCGTAGGTCGGGTCATCGAAGCGGTAGGGCGAATACTCCACCAGACGCTCGTTGTTCGGCCCGGCGTTGCACTCGACCGCCGCCACGATGAGCGGCGTGTCGGTGTAGTCCAGATAGTTTGCCAGCCCCCAGCTCTTGCCGAAGGTGGCGTCTTCGTCAAAAAAGACATTCTGGCCGTCGAACATGTACAGCACCGGATACCGGCGGTCCGGGTCGGCTTCGTACATGGTGGGCAGATAGACATAAACACGGCGCTGCTCGGTGCCGTTGACAGCGGGGTAGCTGACGCTCCATTTTTTGATCATGGTCCTGGTCCCTCTCAATCCTCTTACTCTATGCTTAGTCTAGCACCATCCCGGCAGAATTGCAATTCTGAACCAAGACCACAGGGCAGATTGCGCTGCAAAGCGCCTGAGCGGTTGATACAGCAAACGCCGCCCGGTGAGCTGCCGGACGGCGCTTGCGGAACTCGGAACAAGGAAAGAAACTTGCAGCTTAGTACTTCTTCTCCACCGGAACGATCCAGCCCTTGGTGTCGGGCAGCTTGCCCCACTGCATCCCGGTCATGGTGTCGTACAGCTTCTGGGTGACAGGGCCGATGTTGCCGTCGCCGATGTAGGCATGCTCGCCCTTCCAGACCAGCTCCTTGACCGGGGAGACGACTGCGGCGGTACCGGTGCCGAAGACCTCTTCCAGCTTGCCCTCACGTGCAGCCTGCATGATGTCGGCGATGGCCAGCTTGCCCTCGATGACATCATAGCCCCAATCCTTCAGCAGCTCGATGCAGCTGCGGCGGGTAACACCGGGCAGAACGGTGCCGACGGTTGCAGCGGTGTAGACCTTGCCGTCGATCTTGAACATGATGTTCATGCTGCCGACTTCCTCAACGTACTTCTTCTCCACGCCGTCCAGCCACAGCACCTGTGCGTAGCCCTGCTCCTCGGCCAGCTCACCGGCCTTGATGGAAGCAGCGTAGTTGCCGCCGCACTTGGTGAAGCCGGTCAGGCCGGGAGCGGCACGGATGTACTCATCTTCGACATAGATGCGGACGGGGTTGATGCCCTCTGCATAGTAAGCGCCCGACGGTGCGCAGATGATGCAGAAGATGTAGTGCTTGGAAGCATGGACGCCCAGGCCCACATCGTTTGCAAACACGAAGGGGCGGATGTACAGGGAAGTGCCGTCTGCATGGGGCACCCAGTCACGGTCCACATCCACCAGCGCCTCAACGGCCTGGATGTAATCCTCGACCGGGATCTTCGGGATGCACAGACGGTCGGCAGAATCCTGCATCCGCTTTGCATTGCAGTCCGGGCGGAACAGCTGGATGGTATCGTCTGCGGTGCGGTAAGCCTTCATGCCCTCAAAGATCTCCTGTGCGTAGTGGAACACGACCGTAGCCGGGTCCAGCGGGAACGGAGCATAGGGGACGATGCGGGCATCGTGCCAGCCCTCGCCCTCGGTGTAGTCCATGACGAACATGTGGTCGGTAAACTTCTTGCCGAAGCCGAGCTTGGTCTCATCCTGCGGCTTCTCTTTCGGACAGGTCGTCCGGGTGATCTTGATATCCAACATGATAATTTTCCCTCTTTTCTGATCTCACACAGCTGACACACGCGGCTCCCTCCGCGCTTTCCAGATGTCAAATGTTGTTTTCTATTATAATATCATGAACGCATTTTTCAAGGAATCAAAAAATCTTTCATGTTTGGGGGCTGTAAGTTGTCGCAAATTGTGATATTATTTTTGTGAGCAACCCTCTCCGTCATTGCTCACGCAATGCCACCTCTCCCAAAGGGAGAGGCTTTGGCATGTCGGGCAGAGTGCAAGATCGCCTGCGGCTCCCATAGCCGTGGGCCCTGTCCCCATTGGCAGCTCTTGTCTGCCTCTTTTGCGGAGCCCGGATGTTTCCGGGCCGCTCCACCTTCTTCATTTTCTACGATCAAAATCGTCCTGCCAATGGCTCTCCCTTTGGGAGAGCTGGCGCAAAGCGCCTGAGAGGGCAGGGACGCGGACAGAAAGGATACCTTATGATAAACGGCGTCATTTTTGATATGGACGGCCTGATGTTCGACACCGAGCGGATGTGGGCCACGTTCTGGGAACCGGCTCTGGCGGCACTGGGGCTTCCTTATAAAGAGGGCCTCAGCGAGGCCGCACGGGGCACCGCGGGCGAAACTCTGCGGAATGTTGTGCGCCAATTCTACGGGCAGGACTGCAATGCGGCCGCCATCGTGGACAGCCTGCACGCGGTGGCCGACAAAGCGTTCCAGAAGCCGGTGCCCAAAAAGCCGGGTCTGGACGAGCTGCTGGCCTGGCTGGACGAGCAGCACATCCCCATGGCCGTGGCGTCTTCCAGCCGGATGGATGTCATCCAGCGCAATCTGGACAACTGGGGGATGCGCTCCTATTTCAGCGTCCTCGCCTCCGGCCAGCAGGTGACCCGCTCCAAGCCCGACCCGGAGATCTTCCTTCTGGCGGCGGAGAAGCTGGGCGTCACACCCGGACACGCCCTTGTGCTGGAGGACAGCTACAACGGCGTCCGCGCCGGAGCCGCCGGGGGCTTTGTCACCGTGATGGTGCCGGACCTGCTGCCCGCCGACAACGAGATGCGCCGCCTGTACACCGCCGAGTGCCGAAGCCTGTTTGAGGTGCTCGATGGCCTCAAGGCGAACCGCTGGTAATGTGATATGCAAAAACACCCGTTGGCCCTGTCCATCCAGTTCCCTTATACATTGACCCAGCGGGAGACCACCTGAACCGATACAAACAGCGACGCCGTCGGCAAATGCCGACGGCGTCGTTCTGCGTTTTCTGTTATTTGCACCCGACCATGATGTCGATGATCTCACGGTTCGTTTCCTTCATGCCCTGTTTGCCCAGGCGGCCCACGTTCCGCAGCGAGTTCTCCACGCCCTTGGCGACGATGCCGTCGCCACCGCGGAACTGCTGGCCCCGGATGTACATATTATAGCCGAGCAGCCCGGCTTCCACTGCCGTGGCGATCTTGGCCGCACAGCTGGCCTTGGCGCCATCGCAGATAACGCCCGACACGATGGCCAGCGCATTGACGACGGTGTGGATGATGGCTTCATACCCGCCGCCGCAGAGATAGGCGATGCCCGCACCGGCCCCCGCGCCCGCACTGATGGCGCCGCAGTAGGCGGATAACCGGCCGATGGGGGTCTTTTCGTGGATGGTGGTCAGGTTGGAGAGGGTGAGCGCCCGGTACAGCTGCTCTTCGCTCACCTTGAGTTCCCGCGCATAGACGATGACTGGCACCGAGGCGGTAATGCCCTGATTGCCGCTGCCAGAGTTGATGACCACCGGCTGTTCGCAGCCGTTCATCCGGGCATCAGAGCCTGCGGCCGCGTAAGCCTTGGCCCGCACTCGCACATCATTGCCCTCCATGTCCAGCAGGACGCTGCCGATGTTGGCCCCGTAATCGCCCCGGAGGCCTTCTTCGGCAATGGCCATGTTGTACCGGATCTGCGGGTCTAAAATCGGCTTCACGTCCTCGATGTCCACCGAATGTACAAAATCCCAGATGTGCTCCATGTCGAGCAGGCTGCGGTCGGTCAGGTTCTCTTCCTCGTCGCCGTGGACGGGCAGGTCCAGCAGGACTTCGCCGTCCTTCTCAATGCGGACGATGTTGGTGTGGAAGACCGCGATGCGCACCTGCGCGGTGTGCGCCCCCTTCCAGACCGTGACGATGATATCAAAGGTGACGCCGTTCTCCACATGCTCGACCTTCACATCGGCCTGCTCCAGATAGGCGCGGATGGCCTTCGTCTCCTCCGGTGTTACATCGGCGATGACTTCCAGCTTCTGCTCCGGGCGGCCAGCCACGATGCCCGCCGCTGCGGCGGCTTCCAGCCCCTTCATATTTTCGGTGTTGGGCACGATGACCGACTTAACATTCTTGATCATGCTTCCGCTGGCCCCGACCCGCACACGGTCCGGGAGTTCCCCCAGCGTCTGCCGGGCCACTGCGGCGGCATAGGCCACCGCGATCGGCTCGGTGCAGCCCATCGCCGGGATCAGCTCCTCTTTTAAGATCTGAAGGTATGCCTGGTATCTCTGTTCGTTTTTTTTCATCTTCCGTCGTCCCCCTTTTTTCTCCATTGTACCGGAAGCTGCGGCAAAACACAATGCGTACCACAAAATTTGCCCGGCATCCGGGGCAGACCAGAAGACCGTCCGCGGCCTGACTATGACCGTGAAGAGCGTTCCAGACGGGGAACGCCCTGTTGTACATATCGCTATCGTCTGTGGATCTTGGCAGGGTGCGTCCGGGTGGCGCACCCTGTTTTTTAGTGTGTGTTTAACAAATAATCATTGCGTAGCTTTGACGAGCAAAAACAGCAGATGCCGCTACACCACAGGACGATATTACTTAACATTTAGAAAATAATGTCCAGATATTTTTGGGCCTCATTACGAATAATCTGCAAATCATCCTCGTATCTCATAACTTTGCAAATGTAAAAGGCCTCACGATATCGCTCTGCACTCTCTTCTTTTTTGCCAAGGAAGAAATCACACTCAGCTTCGATTTCCAGGCAAGAGTGAAGTACTTGATAATGCCCATATTTAATGCAAGCTTCTTTTCCATTTCTTGCAACTCTTGCGCTTTCTTCATATCTTTCCAACAAGTCCAGAGATCTGGCAAAATTGTAGAGAACCAAAGGAAGCATCCTGTTTGATGTGACCATTTCTTGGAGATGACGTCTCATATACTGAAGCAACCGATAAAAAATATCGGCTGCTTTTTCATTATCACCAGCCAAGGAATAAGCATTTCCAATTTGATTGACTAGCTTCATTTCGTCCAACGTGTAAAGATAGTCTTCAATTTTACTCAGTCGAAAATTTGGTATAGTCATTTGAATAGCTTGCATAAGCATTTGGATTCGCTCGTCACTTGAATACCTTTTATCCAGCCCACCAAGAAGAACCTTTGATCGGAGAATAAATTGCTGTGTAATTTGATCATCTGGCTTTACAATTTTTTCAAGCTGACTGATTTTATCAAAGCCTTCATGAACGTGTTTCAGCGCATTGCATGCCACGATTTCCTTTTCCAATGCCTCAATTTCCAGCTCCTCTGGTGTTACAAGTGCATAATACCGATCATCTGGCAAGCCAAGGCGTTGTAGAATAGCATTGATCCTTGTACGACTGGGGGTCTGCCTTCCATTTTCAAATCTGGAGAGAGTAACAGGCTCGCAAATGCCTGCACAGACTTGCTCCTGCGTCAAATTCAACTCCTGCCGTCGCTGGCGGATATAATCACCAAGCCTATAGTTCTGCATTCTTCAGTACCTCAAATAATCAATATTATAATTATTATAGTATGTCTTATGTCATCACGCAAGCACTTCTCTCGTTGACTTGTCGTTTCATGTAATTTTTTCTTGCACAAGACGATATGGTCTTTCTGTTCTATGTGCTATATGATAGACTCATCAAAAGGAAAGGATATTCTGCCATGAAAAAATATTCACTATAGCTGTTACAGCTACACTTTGTCTGCTTCTCCTGTTAGCCACCCCTTCCTCTGTCAGCTTTGCGGAAAACTCCTGCGCTGAATCTCCGGTTTCATCATCCTCAACTTCTTCAAGCAACGAAAGCCAACCACCACTTAGTGATACAATTCCGGGCACTGATGAAATCACTTAAATCGGAACTCAAGTCCGATATAATTCTTCGCTTCCTCTTGGATTGCAAGCATTGACTCCTTTCGTCCGATAACTTTGCAAAGATAATACGCCTCGTGGTATGCCTCAGCACTTTTTTCATCCTGTTTCATGAAATGGTAGGACTCAGCTTGAATGGCAAGACATGCATATAACATCTGGTAGTGGCCGTAACGGACACATGCCTCAATTCCTCGCTGTGCATAGTCCACTGCATCCTTATAATAGCCACACAGATCTAGTGCTCTGGCATAATTTCCCAGTACCATCGGCAACATACCACTGGAGATGACGGCCTCCTGCTGGTGTTTATGCACATATTTTAGCAACTGATAGTAAATATCAGCGGCTTTTTTATTTTGTCCCATATCCGAGTATACTCCGGCAATTTGATTGATGATCTTCATTTCATCAACGGTGTACAGATGAGAGCCAATTATTTCCAAGTCAAAGTCCGGAATCGTTAATCCAATAGCTTGGATAAGCATTCTCAATTTTTCTTCCTTTGTATAACGCCCATCCAGATAACCAAGCAGTGCTTTAGAGCGCAGGATAAACTGTTTTTCCAAGTTATCATCTGTATTTACCAATTTTTCCAACTGCTCAACCTTGGAAAAGCCCTCTTTGGCACTATCCAGCGCATTGCATGCGATGATTTCTTTTTTCAATGCCTCTGTTTCTAGCTCGTTCTTTGTTAAAATCATATAATAGCGGTCTTCCGGCAACCCAAGACGTTGTAGAAGTGCATTGACTCTTGTCCGGCTTGGGGTTTGCCTTCCATTTTCGAGTCGGGAAAGGGTGACTTGTTCGCAAATTCCCTCACAGACTTGTTCCTGTGTCAAACCAAGCTTCTCCCTCTGTTTTTTGATATACTCTCCTAAAAAATAGACATTCATTCGTCTTTCACATCCTTTCCAAACGTAGTATACACTATTTTTCATCTCTGTGCTACATCAATTTCTGCAAGCTTTCCATACACAATCTATATATCGTTCTATGTATAAAGAAATATACATAAGACGATATGGATTCCTCAAATCTTTTATGATACCATATGGAAGCAACTACAAAGTCAGGGAGAGGAGACTTCAAATGAAACAATATCTTGAAAAACGTGGAATCTACATTACTTGGTCTCAGCTGGCTGTGCGAATCATTTTTGACTTGGTGGGCTTTTCGCTTGCCTTGTTGCCTGCTGGCCTAACTCTGTATCTTACAGATGTCTGGATTACCTCAGGCACTCATATGCCAACTTCGTGGATTTTGGGAATCATTGTTTGTGTTTTTTTAATTCATTTTTACCAGTTTTATTTCGTCAACTATAATTCTCAGATGAATGCAGATCGCATGGCGGGTAATTACCGCCAACATCTGGCGCAAAAGATTTTGAGTAGCAGTATCCCTGCCTATGAAAGCCAGAACAAAGCCCGTATTCAAAATATGGCTAACGATGTCAGTGCGATATATACTGTAAGTAGCTATTTGGTCACAGTACCTGCAAACTTAGTTAAAGTAATTATCATCATTGGACTTCTGCTTTTCTATGCCAGCCCATCTGTTGCACTGACGGCAATCATTTTGATTCCGCTCTACATGGTTCCCAGTTTTCTTAACAAAAGCGAATTGGAAAGGCTAGTAGCCAAGGAGAGGGAAGCTGGAGATTTATGGTTTCAGGAATTTGATGTAATTCTCAACGGCAAGGTTAGCATTACTCTAAACAAGGTCGAAAATTATATGCAGAACCGCTATAATGAGGCTCTGAAGTCCTATCTTGATGCTCGCAATCGTCAACACTTTCTTCTGCTGATCGTGCAAGAATTCCCTCTTTTTGTCACCACATTGGCACCTCTGCTTATTTTAATCATTGGTGGAAACCAAGTGGTGTTGCAAAACATGACCATCGGTCAGCTGTTATTCTCTATTCAGATTATTGCCTACCTGTTCAATCCTCTGTCAGAAATTTCTCAACTTCATGCCCAGATTATCAGCCAGAAGCCATCCTTCGATCGTGTGGCAGACTTTCTTGCCATGCCAGATCAGCAAAAGAATACAGAAACTGTAGCCCCTCCAAAAATCGAGGCTCATAATATCGACCTGATGCGATCGGAGAGTGAGTCGCTTTTCCATGTGAATGACTTTACTGTCCACGGGAAAGGTTTGGTGCTAATCCATGGAGAGAATGGCTGCGGCAAGTCATCTTTGTTCAATATAATCTCTGGTGTGTTTGCCCCGGACGCAAAGCATCTCCGTTTCAACGAAAACGGAAGATTTAACTGCGACAAATCAAAACCAGGTTATCTTTTCTATCCTAACTTCATTTTTCCAGGTACAGTCCGAGAAAACATTGTTTGTGGACGAAAGATTTCCAATACACAGTATCAAGAACTTGAAACTGTTCTTCAGCTGCCTCCCGCTGACAAGCAGGTGACTATCAAGCCTGAGAATCTTTCTCTGGGCGAAAAGCAAAAGATTTATCTAGCACGTACCCTTTTGGGTAACTCTTCTTGCATCTTGCTGGATGAACCCGGAAGTAACCTTGACGAAAAAACTGAACATAGCCTGATCAATTACTTGTTAAAGCTCAAGGAAAAAAAGTTAATTCTCGTTATCAGTCACAATGCCTACTATGATGCCGTAGCAGATAAAACTTACGAGATTCGTAAAGGAATGATGTATCAGGTACAATCACGTTAAGCTGTCTACGGATCGTCAAAGGAGTGTGCGTTTGAACAAAAAGAAAAAGTCCACAAACATTTCCCCTTACCCCGATAAAGCCAGCAAAGAAAAACAGAGCGTTCCGAAGGGGAGCGCCCTGTTGTACATATCGCTATCGCATGTGGATTTTTCAGGGTGCGTCCTATTCAGGGGCGCACCCTGTTTTTTGTTTTGCCTTTAATCTTCTAACCCATGGTTCCCGGCCACCAGCCTGTGTCATTTGATACAGGTCGGTGGCCGGTTCTGTTATTTTTCGACTTCTTCCAATATAGGCATCGCCGGAATTGCACCGTGGCGGCTGGTGGTGATGCTGGCAGCTTTATTGGCAAAGGCCAGAATGCTTTCCAGCTTGTCCACCGTCAGAGTGTCCAGCTCCTCCTTGCAGAGCTTGGACAGAGCCGCCCCAAAGAAGGTATCGCCTGCGCCGTTGATGTCGCCTACCTTGCAGGGAGCGCCTGCCACACGGCCGGTCTTGTCCCCAAAGCGGTAGAATACGCCGTTTGCACCCAAGGTGACGAAAATCAGCCGGATGCCATTCTGGGCAAGCTGGGCTGTGCCCTCGGCACAGTCGGTGGTGCCGATGAGCAGGGGCAGCTCCTCATCGGACACTTTCAGGATATCCACCAGCGGCAGGGGAGCTCTTTTGGAGTTGCTGAAGGATGCCGACCCGGAAATGAAGGCAAAGCTGCGCCTGGCACTGCTCACCTGATGCAAAAAAGGGCACTGATTGCAATGCAATACAGCGCCCTACATCATCGGACATGGATAACACCGACCGTGCAAAAACCGTGCACTCATGGCTTACAAAACAAAAAAGCCATGAAATCTTTCGATTTACAGCTTCCACGGTAGACATTCCTACGCGTTGGAACCCGCGGGCTAAGCAACAGCCCACTGGGCTGATTGCTTGCGGCGCTATGCGCCGCCGCCCTGTTTGAGTCCCTTCCATCGCGCAAACAAAAAAGAAAAACCAGCACACAATGTGTACTGGTTTTTCTTGGTGCGATGGAAGGGACTCGAACCCCCGGCCTACTGATTCGTAGCGCACGCCGGGCGATTCCCTCAATTTTTGGAAGTTACGTTTTATCGTTAATTCTTTACGAGGCATCGCAGATTTTTAGCTTCGAGTTTCTGCACCCTTTGTCCGATTTTGCAACGATTTGCACCCTTTGCACGTTTTGAAACCGTGCAAAAACCGTGCAGAAACCGTGCACTTACTCCCGGACAAACTAAAAACCACTTCATCCGACAACGACTTGACGGCATTGGTTCGAGTGACCGCACACCATAAATCAAGTCTTGGAGGATACTATTATGACGAAATTGCTTTCCTGCCGCTACAACATGGACACCAACCGGGTGGAAGCCCGGTTCGCGGATGGCTCCACCGTTGCCATCGACTGCATCGCTGTGGAGAACGAATACGGCAACACCCCGGCACAGCGGGCGGAGCTGGACTGGCTGCTGTATAATAAGCCCTTGGAGTACGCCCAGATGGTGCTGAAAGGGGAGATGGAGCGTTATCTTTCTCTCGGCTGCGACCACGGCAGACTGGAGGATTGATCTACGAAATCGCACGGTTGATCGCACGCGTGCATTCGCCGTGCGATCTTTTCAGCACAAATTTCTCAAAACATACGATTTATCACAATTTTATCAGTTGATTTCCCGTGCAATCAATCGCACGGCGTGCATTTCAGCATTCTTTCTTCACCTTCAAATAATACTTCCTTGCACAGCCCTGTCCACGGCCTTCGATTATCTCTTCACCGGAAAGCCTCTGAAGAATGCGATACGCTTGCCCCCTCGTAAAGCCGCACAGCTCCTGCACCTTTTGGTTGGTAATCGACGGCTTATGCTTCAGATATTCGAGAATCCGATCCTTTGCCTGAATCTGGCTGACCGTCTTATCCTGCACATAGGCCACATCGGTTTTCACCGTTTCGTAGACCTTGAGGGACAGCATATAGGTCTTGCCGTTGAGTTCCAGAAGCCCTTCGTCCCGGAGAGCGTTCAGAACCTTGTGGGCATTGTCATCGGTTTCCTGAATCGTCTTTGCCGCCTGTTTCAGGGTGATTTTCTGGTGCTCCCGCAGATAGTGCAGAATCATCAGCTCCGACAGCGTGAACATCTTGGACCGCTTATCCTGTGTCTCTGCGATGAAACGCACGAAGTTCTGGTTTTCCATCGTGCTACAAAGGGTCAGCCGGACGGAGTTGGCCGTGCTGGCGTACTCCGGGTAGGGCTTGCCCTCGGTGAGCATACTCTGGAACATGATGTCCACGCCCTGCCCGGAACGCTGCACATACTTCAGGTGCTGAAGGGTCATGGCAATCAGCTTGTTCCGGGGAATGGACTGGTGGGTAATGATGTTGCTTTCGTTGATGTCCCCCGGAAAGCCGCCGGGGTTCTCAATCACGATCTTTGTGGGGTAGTGCTTGACGTAGATCGGTGCCATGTCCTCATAGGAGCGGTGCGCCAGCGCATTCAGCAAAGCCTCCTGAAAAACCGCTTCGGAGAAATCGTACACCTCCAGCCGGAACAGCCCCACCTGCACATTGGTCAGGCGGTTATAGGTGCGGATGCGCTCGGTCAGCTTATCCAGAATCGAGATCACCGGCTCCTGCATATCCATGCGGTTATCGTATTCCGTCTGCGCTTCGTCGCTGTAATGGAGGTAGATCACCTCTGCCTGCGGCAGCAGCCGTGCAATGGATGCCGCCTTGCCCACAAACAGCAGCCCTGCCACCGTCACACGCACTTCGTCCTTGTCCATACGGATCAGATTCAGGTTGTCCAGAAAGGTGGTATCTGCCAAGTCCGGCAGGGCAGAGCCTGCATCCCGAATCCGCAGCTTCTCTTTCAGGCGGTACACTTCCAGCAGGTCAATGTCGCTTTCGGTTGCGCCCTCCACGATCTTTGCCGAAAAGTCCGGGTTATCGGCAGGGGAGTACACATCGTTTGCCGGGTAGTCAGGCTTCGTCACGTTCCCCAGCCGTCTGTAATAAATGCCGCCGGTGGTGGCAACATGAGAGTTGGATTTCTCCACCGATACCACCAGCACCACACCGTCAGAGGTTTCCACCGGCTCGATTTCGGTAAACAGGCTGGGCCTAGTCATATCGTAGATGGCTTCCATCAGTGCCTGCGGATCGCTTTTAGGGCAGCCTGTAATGGTGCCGTCATCTTCCACGCCAAACAGCAGAACGCCACCCTTTGTATTTGCCAGCGCAACCGCACTTTTCACCGCAAGCTCTTTCCGCTGCCGGTAGTCCTTGCACTTCACCCACGACTTAAACTCCTGCCGGGTACTTTCCCCGGCAGCAATCATTTTGCGGAGTGCTTGTTCGGTCATGGTTGGGACCTCCTTCCCTTGCTCATCTATTGGAATGAACAGTTGCCTGTATGTAGCTTAAAACATGAAATCCTTCTGTCATTCATCATCTTTTGAAAAGTTTATTAAAGTCGATTTCATAGCCAATGCTCTGTAATTCTTGTAAAACCTCAGTTTTCCAACTTTCTGAATCTGTGTAAACGACCCCTTGTAAATCGGACGGAAGTTCTACACCTTCATCTACTAACATTATAACTCTCTCCCGCCCCAGTTTTCCCATAAAATAACCCGCTTCATACACGACATTCTGTCGTGCGCGTTGCTTCTCTACGGCTTCACTTTTTTCTTTTCCAATATCATCACCAGTAAACAGGCAAATTGCAGCACCCACATCACTGTTTTCTTCAAACTTCTCAATGATCGTCTTGCCCTTATTAGCCTGTTCACTCAAGATAATTGCTTCAAGCCCTTGTTTTTCAAGGAGCCTTGCCACTTTTTCTTTAAGTGCTTCATCATGCCCATGAACAACAAATACTCTATTCTTTTGACAGCTTGAATCCGTTTGTGCATCTACCTTTGATTCTTTGTCTTTTACTAACATTTCCTCTTTAATTTCTGTCAGATAGTCCTTAAAAACGTCTTTTGTCTTTTTCAATCCGTTGCAACAAGTACTTATGCGGATATAATCTGCACCGGGCACATACATAGTTGGTGAAAACAACGTATTGGAAAAATCTGTCACCTCGTAGGTGGTCGGTCCAAAATGATTTACCAAAAATCTTTCAGCTCTCGAATGCCACGATTCAAATTCAGGGGATTCAGCCATAACACGTTTTGCAATCAATGTATCAATTTCATTATAAATCGCTTCTAATTTTTGATAATCGGTCATTTGGGGTTCCTCCTGATTCTTTATCCAAAATCTATTTTTCCTGCCATCATCATATCATAGTGCTTGGCGAAAAATCCAGTACCCTATTTCAACGAAAATGGTACTGGATTTTTCACCGTTCAATGTGATATAATTAAAGATTACTTTTTAATTCGGATGGCCGATCATTCTTGTCCATTACCTCCTGTGCTGCCCATTCACCTCACTCCATCACTCTAATCGTACTCTCAATAAACGCAATCTCATCTTCCGTCAGCTCGTACTTCTTGTACAGTTTTTCGTCCGTCCATTCTTCCGTAAAATCCTGATCGGGTACAAAGACAAAGTTTGCCCTTGCAATGTGCATGGAAGAGTAGGTCAAGCGCAACATGAAGCGAGTAAACTTACACATCAGATACTGCTTGTAGTTTTTGATTTCTTTTTCAGTATCAAATGCGCCCAAAACCAGATAAGAGAATGTATTCACTTCACCCGGAACTTCAATCCGGGGTGTCGTGATTGCCTTATAGCCCTTGGACGGGTCAATACCAACCTCACCATTGCAGGGAACCAGAATGGAGATCGTTGCCTTGTACTTGTCGATCAGCTCTGCGTTTTTCTTGACATCGCTTCTCTTAATATAGCCGGTGCCTTGGCTGTGAATAAGGGAAATGCAACCATCAAAGGGTTCTTTTTCGCCACGAGCCGCAGAGGGAAAGCCAAAGGCATCAATAGGCTGCACCCGATCGGTCAGGAAGTGTTCCGAACGGCTCAGAACCTTATGGATGATGGACAGCGATTCATTCGACCGAATGAAGATCTCCCCAAACTCATTGAGGTTGCGCCGCATGGTATGACGTTCCAGACCGCTGACGTTTGTAACCTCGCAGACCTCCTCCTTGTCCCGATCCCACAGGAAATAACAGATGCCGCCTGCAATATCTACGGTGCTGAAGCAATCTTTGGAGTTCACAAAATCCGTCAGCCTGATCAGATGCGGATCGTTCAGCATCTCATTGCGGAAATCGTTCAGTCCGATGCCGCCAGCATACCAGCGTGCTGGCATAATCATGGAGATATAGTGGGGCTGCATGGTTTTTGCCTGATCCACAAACAGGTTATAAACCGGGCGTGCCTGTTTTGCCGCCACATTGGCTGCGCTTCCGCCGCCTGTATCCTCCTGATACGGCGGATTGCCCACAATGGCATCAAATTTCATGGGCTGTCCCTCCTTTCCCCATGTATCGGTTCGCTGTAGCTTCTTTGCCAGACGCTGCGGGTCGTTTTCCATTCGTTCCAGCAGGTGCGGAATGTAGGTGGTGTTGACCGTCCAATCCTGATAGCCCACCAGCGTCCGCCGGGTGATGCTTTCTGCCATTCGGGTCTTGCACAGAACAAAGATCTGCTGCTCCACGGTTTCCTGCCAGAGAGCCTGTGTCTGCTCTAACGGCAGCTTATCCTCCGGGCCGGGCAGCTTCATGGCGTACAGGCTGTATGCCATATACAAGGGATACAAGCCGGATTTGGAGTTCATTTCCAGAATCCGTGCCTCCGGGTTGAGGAAGAGGTCCTCTGTGACCTGCCCCTGATCCACCAGACGAGGCTCCTCCAGAACCTCCTGCGGATCGAACTGCTCGTTGAGGAAGCAGTAGCCGCCCACCATGTTGCTCAGATGAAGGTTCACCACCCGCCACGGGGTCAGAACGGTTTCCTTGTCGGGGTTGCGGAAGTGGCTGAAGATCTCGGCAATGCGCTTCACACGCTCGGTGGGCGGCAGCTCGTCCGCAGCCTTTGCCATGCGGCGAATGCGCAGACCCGCCCCGCTGACCACATCCTCATCGTAGTATTTCAGCAGCTTGCGGAACAGGGGCTTGTCCACGGTTTTGGGCATGAACTCCTGCCAGGATTCCTCATCCACCAGCGTGATGAAGTCTGCCATCTTGATGCTCTCGGTCAGGTCCACCTTGGCACCGTAAATCAGCAGGGGCAGGCGGATGGACACATTCCGCAGCAGCCGGATGACCTTCTCCCGTTCCTTTTTCTGCTCTTGCAGTTTTTTCAGCAGGTCATCGTCCTCTTTGGTGCGCTCCCGCTTGGGCTTACTGGAAATCTTGTCTGCCTTTTCGTATTCCTCGCCCGTCAGCCCCTGATGGTTAATGTGGACTTTGGTTTCCTTTTTGGCGGCTTTCTGCTCGCTGAGCTTGTCCGACAGGGTATGGAACAGCTGCACATCGTCCTCGTCCATGACGATGCCGGTGTCCTGTTTGTAGACCGATTCATCGTCAAAGCCGCTCTTGATGGCTCTATCCACCGTCAGACGCTTGATCTGCCGCATCATTTTGGAGACGCTGTATGCAGTCATCTGGGTGCCGTCCACCGCAATCACCGGGCAGAAGTTCAAAAACTCGCCCAGTGCCGCCCGGTTCTGCTCCTCGTTGGTCCGGCCCCGCTTGGTAATGCGGTTGACCTCAGAAATCATGTTCAGGGCACGATCTGGCGCAAAGTCAAAGACGTAGCAGCGTTCCTTCTGTTTGCCGTCCAGCACTCCTGCCGACTGCACCCGGAAGATGGTCTGCATATAACCGGACGCAGCCGTGCTTGCCGACCCGGTCAGCATCATCACAGCCGTCCATTCCGGCACCGTCACGCCGGTGGTCAGCTTGCCGCAGGAAATGGTAATGGTGTAGCGGTTCGCCTTGATGACTTGTTTTACCAGTGTCAGGGCATTGTCGTAAGGCATTTCGGCATCGCCGTCACCTGCAACGTTAGCAACTTTATACGCACCAAACACAGGGTGGTCTTTCAGCAGCCTGCTCAGGGCACTGGCTTCTTTCACGCCCGGAACCATCCAGAGGGTATGCCGGAACATCTCCCGGTACTCCGGCGTGGAGTAGGGGTAGTTGCTCTCCGGGTTCTCCGAAGAAATCAGGTCCAGAAAGCTGCGCACATCGGCCTCGTGGACAAAATCACCCACCTGTGCGCCAGCAGGCAGAGGACGGAAATCCCGTGCAGGGTCGCCCGTCCACACCCGGAAAAACTCGGTAAAGTTGAACGCCATCTCCAAGGTCTCGTAGCGGTAGGAGGTGGGCAGACTTTTCCCAAGGTCGAAGGTCAGGATGCGAAGTTCCGGCAGGTCTGCATAGGGGTTATGGTCGCCGGGGTGCAGGGTGTCCCACTCCCGCTTGCGCTTTTGCTCCATGACGTAGTCCCATGTGTAGACGTTATTCTCGTACTTCTGCATCAGGTTGTACGGTGTGCCGGACAGCTGCAGAACCTTGGGAGCCTTGCCGTTCTTTTCCGCTTCCAGCAAAGACTGCACCTTCTGCCCTCGCTGGGTCTGGGTGCCCTCATGGGCTTCATCGTAAATCACAAGATCCCAGTCCATATCGAAAACGGCGTTATTCTTGTCAAACTTGCCGTCTGCCCGCTGAGAGCCGCGCAGGTCCTGCATGGAGGCAAAGTAAACAAACGCCTTGCCGGAATTCTGGTAGGCTGTCAGGTTTGCATCGTTGCGTGCATCCATTGCCGCATCGTAAACGGACGAATCCGTATCGAAACGGTCTTTTTTCAGGAAAGCACGGTTGTCTCCTTCGCCAAAAATCAGGTCAAAATCGTTGCGCCAGCCATCTTCCACCACTGGGCGGTGGGTGACAACGATCACCTTCTGGTAGCCAGCTTTTTTGATGAGCGCATAGGCCGTGACCGTTTTGCCGAAACGCATCTTGCAGTTCCAGAGCATCGAGTTTTCCTTGCGGAACACCCGCAGCGTCTGATTGACGCAGTCCATCTGCTCATCCCGCAGGGTAATGGCTCTCTTTTTGGGCGCAGCAGGGACAGCCTGCGGCAGAAAGCTGATCTGCCCCTCACTCTTTTCGGCAGCGGTCAGAGCCGTGCGGCCCTCTTTTACCGCCTGAATCGCACGAATGGCAACGGACAGCGGCACCTCAAACCATTCGCTGTCCTGATTGGAATTGGAGAACTTCCGGGCCGAAAAGCCAGAATTGTACAGCACGTTATGGACATCGTCATCATCGAACAATTCCGTATCGGTCGTACCATCCGGGAAGGTGACGGTTCTGCGTGCCAGCTCGGTATATTGCAGGTCGTATTCAACCATCGCCGTCTTGGTATACTGGTCGATGCGGTCACGGGCAGCACAATTCAGCTCCGCACAGTTGGGCGGAAGCTGTTTGTAGCTGTTCACGCTGTCAAAATTTGTCTTTCCGATCTTCCAGTAGCCCTCGTGCTGGGCATCGTGAATCGTAAAGATGTAAATCAACCGATACGACATGGTTGGTTTATACGCTGCCATTTGCACTTCCTCCCCTCACCATCGAAAGGAACGTCATTGTCTGATTGGAACGCCAGTCTTTTATGATGCTGTAAATCCCGTTGTGCGCCCGGATATTTCCGCTTTTGCATCCGGGGCAGAGGTCAATTTGTTCTTCGGTGCCGAACCAGCTGATAATTTCTATTTTGTTTTCCTTACAGCTGCCCGGAACCACATACTTTGTGCCGTCCATCTGCCAGAGGTTCCACGCAATGATGTTGGCGATCACCTTCATCTGCCGCAGGTGGGGAAGTTTGCCAAATCGTTCCCGGTAAACCTCCACAAAGGTCACAAACAGGTTTTCCCGTGCCAGCAGCAGGCTGTCACCCTGATACTCAAAGCCGTACACGCTCTGGAACGCCCGCTTTGTCCATGTGAACCATTCTTCTTCGGTGTCCGTGTTTTCGCTGATAACACGCAGCTTGCGGTCCAGCAGGCCAATTCGTTGGGAAATGGGAATGGTTTCGCCCGTTACGGTGTCGTAGCGGCTTACCAGATAGGGAGCCTCGCCGCAGGAGATTTCCAGCCGCTGTGCATCCACATATTTTTGCCATGTGTGCTGACGGTCGTCCGGGAAGGCGATTTTGTCAGCCGTTGCTTTCCACGACATCTCCTTCTGGATGTTGAAAACATCCTTCCTGCCAAACCACTGCTCATCCACCAGATTGTTCTGTGCGTTGCAGATCCAACTGGGGGTAAACACCTCTGCTTTGTCACGGGTGCGGTTGGTCTGGTGCTCCAGTGCTTTTTCCACTCTGGGCTGAATCAGGCTGTCCTGTTCGCCTGTAACCAGTTCCGGCAGGATTTCTTTTTTGAAGCTGTATGGTTCGCCCAGTTCGGCGTAATCATCGGTTGCCCAGATGATGTTTTTCTTGGTGGTTTTGTCCTGAAGCAAAATCTCAAGGAGGGTGCGTTCATGGTCCAAAAGTTCCTGCTCCAACAGGTCAATCCCTGCAATGCTGAACATCCGCCGCCCTCCCTTCCATTTATTGATGGTACTATAATAACACACCTTTCGGGGTTTGTGAATGTGTACCATCCACCGTTTTCATCAGGGCACCCCATTTTCCAGTGCCCTGCCGAGAAGAATCCAAAGAGCGGCGGAACGCTCGTTGGCACACGACTTTGCTTGCAAAGTCTAGTGTGTTACACCTTGGTTCCGGCTGATGCGGAAAAGGGGCTGCGAGAGGTTCCGGCAAGCACCTGTTCTGTGGCAGAAGGATGCGCGGATGGGCATGGCAGCTAATGGTTTCTGCCCACCCATCGCAGGCTTTCAGAGGAACCAATGGTGTACGTTCTCCTTCCTGCCGCAGCAGCGTTTCTCCTATAAGGCGCAGGGCAAATGATCAGCGTCTGTGCTTGCCCCGGTTGCCTGCAAGTGTCCCCGGTTTCAGCATTGCCGTTTTATAAAGAATCTTCTTTATCAGCTTTCTTTCATCCTCTGTCAGCTTATCGTAGTTGATGCCGATTGCCTTCAATGCTGTTCGGATCTTCTTTTCATCCGCAGCCCCTTCAAGTTTCTGTGCATCCTCCAGTTCCTTCATCAAGTTATCGACCATTGCACCATCCGAAGTGGTCTTGTCCTTGCGGTGTTCCGTCTTGATGTTCTTCAGGATAGCCACCAACTCGTCATACAAGACCCGACCAAAGTACTCATCTTCATCGATCTGCCCCAGCTTCAAGGTGCTCATGTACAGATCATTTTCATCTGCTGCATATTTCTTTTTCAGCATTTGCCGGGTCGCTTCCAGACCGGCATTGAGGTTTTGAATGTTTGCGCTGACATATCCATCCACATAGATTTCCAGATCGGTCATGAACCGCCGGAAATTCTCATGCACGATCAGTTCGCACAGCAGCCGATGATTGAATCTTCCATTTCTTAATACGTCCACTGCGCCATCGCTCAGATGCAAGTCCGAAAGGACTGCATCTGGGCGTTTTTTGTTTTCCGTCACGCCCAACAGGTAGTCCGTGGTCACGCCATAGAACTCAGCCAGCGTTGTCACCGCATAAATGCTGAGGTCGGTCACATCGTCACTCTCGTATTTCGACAATGCCGATTTGGACAGACCCGTCTGCTCTGCCAGCGTTTCCAGCTTCAGACTCCGCTCCACACGCAGGTCTTTGAGCCGTTCTCCCAGTGTCAGCTTGATGTTCATGGTCGCACCTCCGATGTTTTTTGCACAGTATACCACTTCCGGCGGTTCCTGTCCATAAGCGTGGAATTTTGCAGTTTCTGCACCTGTTTTCCGACATTATGGATATACGGCACAGCGGCCATCGTGGTGCTATCCTATAGACAGAAAGAAAACATATTAACTCCCCAGCAGCGAACATATTAAGGGCTTCCCGCGAAAGCCCTCTGAAATATCTTTCATAACAGAACCTTGAGAACAGAATGACCGTCCGAACTGCCCAGACCGCCAAGACCTCCCATCGGGGGAGCGAGCGCCCTGCATGGGGCCGACACAGAGTCCAAAAAGATTTCCTGTCGGGAGGCAGCAAGGGAGACCGGCTTTGAACGTGGCAGGGATCAAAATGATCCGTGCCAAAACCTTTGACCAAAGGAGAGATTTTGAGTTTATATCAAAAAATCAAGTCCGCCATCACCGTTCGGCAGGTGGGAGAAATGTACGGCATGGAGCCAGACCGCCATGGCATGGTGTGCTGTCCGTTCCACTCCGACAACCACCCCAGTATGA
>OHUB01000395.1_pt1 | contig 23076 bp, 20 predicted proteins | sample 1579091 | NCBI WGS metagenome assembly OHUB01 (sample SAMEA3879566, study PRJEB24766) | human gut metagenome | biome: human-associated habitat; feature: feces | place: USA | collected 1985/1987
TTTTTTCTGAAGAAAGGCTTGTACAGATCTGCTGTGAAGGAGCTGGATGCTACCAACAGCTGGGAATCTGCAGTGGAAATCGAAGCGGCGATGATCGCTGCAAGCAGAAGTCCACAGATGCCTGCCGGGAAGAATCTTCGCGCCATAGCAATGAATACAAGTTTCTGATTTCCCTGAGTGAGCAGTTCAGCGCCCATAACCATTCTGCCTAAGTAAGCAATCAGGACAGCAGAGAACAGTGAGATGATTACCCATACAATTGCTACGATAGAAGATTTCTTGATCATGGATGGTTTCTCGATAGACATAAAACGCACCAGGATATGTGGCATACCGAAGTATCCTAATCCCCAGCCAAGTCCGCTGACGATATCCTGCCAGCTGGCATCAAAGATACCGCCTCCGAAAGCACACTGTGTTACAGCGCCTGTAGCAGCATCAGTATACTCATATACTGTAGTAAGAGCAGTAGGATCCAACAGATCACTGTGACCGATGCAGACTACGAGAGGTACAAGCATCAGTGCAAGCATCATCAGTAATCCCTGGAAAAAGTCTGTCCAGCAAACTGCCGCAAAGCCACCAAAGAATGTGTAGGCAACAATGATCAGCAAGAATGCGAACATAGCAATCTTAGGAGAAACTGTCGGGAACAGTGTTGTGAATACAGAAGTACCGGCTACCAGTGCAGATGCTACATAAATTGTATAAGCAAACAGGAAGATCAGTGCACATGTCAACTGCAGTGATCTGGAGTCTGTTGCAAAACGATTTGTCAGATACTGTGGTAATGTGATTGCATCATCTGCAGCTTTAGAGAATGTACGCAGACGTTTTGCGCACAGAATCCAGTTAGCAGCTGTTCCTAATGCAAGACCGATACCGATCCACATCTGTCCGAAACCGAAAGCTAAGATCGATCCCGGAAGTCCCATCAGCAGCCACGCAGACATATCGGACGCCTGTGCGGACAGTGCTGTTACCCATGGTCCCATAGATCTTCCACCAAGGAAGAAGTCCTCGGAGTTCTTATTGGTACCGTTAAAGTAAAATACTAATGCTACGCCAAGCAAAATGACGAAATACGCAATAAAAGTAATGATTTCCCAATTCATATTCTTTTATCCTTTCCTTATGTTATTTTATATGATGATATCGGGCAGGATTGTAAGAAGGCATAGCATTTGTACAATCCATAGGTATCAAAATCATAATTGAAGGCATTTTTAACCCACAATAACATTTAATTTACCGCAATTAGGCAGATATTGTCAATAGTTTGGGGGAAACTACTATTGTTTCAGGTGTTTCTTATAGTTCTGCGGTTAGTAGAAACGGACAGAGATTTTTTCATAAATTATGAAATATTGATGGAATCTTACCTTGTATTGTGAGATAATAGAAAAGTAAGAGTTCTATTGCTGCTCGCAGGTAACTGCGAACAGTAATATATCCGTATCTGTTCAGTATCTTCACAGATACCAGTATTCTAAAAAGTAGAAAACGAGGTAGAACAACATGAAACTGATCAAGGAGAAGAAGATTTATACTGGGGACGGTGTAATCGAAAATGGCTATATCCGCTTCGATGAGAAGATTGAAGAAGTCGGAGATATGATAGGATTTGAGCCGAAAGAAGATGATCTTGAGGTGAACTGTGCCGGAACGATGGTGGTTCCGGGATTTATCGATATTCATAGCCATGGTGGTTATGGAAAAGATAATATGGATGCTACACCGGATGAGATTGATGAGATGGTTAAGCAGATGACAAAGCAGGAGGGAATCACAACTTATTTCTGTACAACTATGACTCAGACATATGAGAACATCGAGAAAGCGATGCAGAATATTCATGATGCGGCACAGAAGAACCCGGTGATCAAAGGAATCCACGTAGAGGGACCATTTATCTCAACTGTGTTTAAGGGAGCACAAGATCCTTCTTATATTAAGAAACCGGATGAAAACACACTGGAAAAATGGAATGAGTTCAGCACTTATATCGATGGTAATGCAGTATGTGCAAGATACAACGGTGTCATCACCGGCGTGGAGCTGGAGGCCGGAGACAAGATCAGTACCGGAACCTCTCTGGTTACCTTATACGATATGGATGAAGTGACCATGACGGTAACAGTGGATGAAGATGACATGACGGATATCTCTCTGGGATCTGCGGCGAATATTGCATTGACGGCATATCGGGAAGATATCTTTACGGCAAAGGTGACGGCTATCGGAGATGCGACATCGGATTCCAGTGGAAACATAACTTATGACGTAACTGTCACATTAGAAGGGGATGTCTCCGGACTGTTCCAGGGCATGACAGGAGATGTGACTTTCGTTACGGAACAAACGGAAGAAGTGCTGTATGTCTCACGCAGAGCCATTATCACAGAGGATGACAAGACTTATGTAAAAGTGAAGACTGCAGATGGCAGCATTGTGAAAAAGGAAATAACGACAGGACTGTCAGATGACTCTAATGTGGAGATCTCCGGAGATATTGCAGAAGGAAATATCGTATTGATCGAAAGCAGCATTACGAAGTAGAGCGGAGACCTGCAGGAAATCAAGGTCAATGGAAGGGAAGAAGTAAAATATGAGATTATCTGAAATATTGCGTCTGGTGTGGCTGAACCTGTCACAGAATAAATTCAAAGTGATCCTGACTTCCATCGGTATCGTTGTAGGATCTGCCACTATTATGCTGGTATTGGCAATCGGTACCGGCGGAAAAGAAGAAGTGGCGGAACAGTTCAAGAACCTGAATGCCGGAGCTATTGATATTTCCTGCGACAGCGGTGACAGCGGCGGATTTAGCTTTGAGATGCCGGGAGGAGGAAGTGTTACCGTTACCAATATGGGCGGAGGCCCTGGAGGAGGTTCCGGCGGCGGTACGTCTGGTGGTCCCGGCGGTGGCATGGATTTCGGCGGATTTTTCGGATTCGGACAGGAGGAAGAGAGCGAAGCCGTGACATTGACCTGTGAAGACGGTGATGATCTGGCGACTTTTGTATCGGGAATCTCTGCAACTACGATATCTTATTCCACTACAGCATCGGTGGAGGGAGGCGATATGACCTCTGCTTCCTATTACACCATTGCCGGTGTGGAAGACAATTATGCCGCCATCAGTAATCTGGAAATGGCCATCGGGGATTTCCTCACAGAAGAAAACAATGAGAGCAAGGAAAAGGTGTGCGTACTGGGTGCCACCGTGGCAAAGGAAATTTTTGGCAGCGCCTACGATGCCTATGACGGTACAGTCTATATTGATGGGCGCCCCTATATAGTGTCAGGGGTACTATCCGAGATGGGAACTGTGGCATCCGGCATCAGTCCGGATACGGCGATCTATATACCTTACGAAACCGGCATCAAATACATTACCGGTACGAATATCAGTCCAACCATCACGGTCATTGCGGAGGATGTGAATCAGGTGGATACCGTAATGACGGATGTGGAGAGTGCCTTAAAAGAGAGCTATCCCAATACCACATTTACCATCAGCGATGCCGGAAGCAAGATGGAGGCAGCCTCCGCTTCCAATGAGACTTTGACCTTACTGCTGATCTCCATGGCAGTGATCGTATTTATCGTTGGCGGTATCGGTATTATGAACGTGCTGTTTGTATCCATCAAGGAGCGTACCAACGAGATCGGTATTTTGAAAGCACTGGGCTGTTCCCGGAAGGATATCCTGTTGGAGTTTTTATTGGAGGCAAGCTTTACCAGTCTGGTAGGAGCGGTACTGGGGGTGCTGGTGGCTCTTGGAATTACGCCATTCGTGCAGCTGTTCAACGTGAGAGTGTCCCTGTCGGTACAGGGTGCAGTATTGTCGCTGTTGTTTGGTGGCCTCACCGGAAGTATCTTCGGCTTCTATCCGGCATATAAGGCATCGAGACTGATCCCCGTAGAAGCTTTAAATCAGGAGTAGTGCGAAAGGTGTAAGGATTATGATGGAAAACGCAATGATCACCATGAAAAAAATAAATAAAGGCTATATGCTGGGAGAGGAGCGTCTACCGATCCTGAAGGACATCAATTTTCAGGTAAATAAGGGAGAATATGTGGCAATCTTAGGCCCATCCGGTTCCGGTAAGACTACGTTAATGAATATGGTCGGCTGTATGGATGTGATGGACAGTGGGGAATATTATCTGGATGGCATGGCAATCCACGAGACCAAGGAGGACGATCTGACCATGGTACGCAACCAGAAGATCGGGTTCATTTTCCAGAACTATCAGCTGATCCCGACCTACAATGTCATGCAGAATATTATCATGCCCCTGCTGATGCGTGGCATGACTCATGAGGAAGCAGAAGAAAAGTGTAAAAATACTATCAAACTGCTGGGGCTGGATCATCGTATCGGACATAAGCCCAACGAATTGTCCGGCGGACAGAAGCAGAGAGTATCCATTGCCAGAGCACTGGTGGGACAGCCGGCGATCCTTCTGGCGGATGAGCCTACCGGTGCTCTGGATCAGACCAGCGGTAAGGAAGTACTGAAGCTGTTCCGGGAACTGAACGATATGGGCAACACCATCGTCATGATCACCCACGACCTGGGTGTTGCACAGTCAGCGAAACGTATCGTGCGCATTGTGGATGGGCAGTTACAGGAATAAGGGATAGTCACTCAGCCAACGGGAAAGAGGCTGGGACTGTTCCAGACCGGATTTCAGGGTACGGTCGGCATCCGATTTATTTTCTGCCGGTATTATCAGCAGAAATTCTTTCCCGTCCATAAGTACACCGCAGAATACGGTTTTCAGATCCCGGGAGATAAGAAACATATTTCCCGGGATATTTGTTACAGATTCGGTCAGGCAGGAGTAATAGGGTTCTTCATCGATAAAAGGTGCATAGAATCCCATGTCATCCGCACCTTCCACGAAAAGCCTCTCTCCGTTCATCCAGACATTTCCCGCTATGGCGTCTTCCTGATTCCCCCAGAGATAATGTAAGGCTTTCCCGTGGATCTCCACCGATACCTGTTCGAAGGTATCCGGTTCCGTCAGACTGACCAGCATTCCGGTTCCGGTATAGTCATAATCCTTTTTGATGGGAGTATGATAATAGCGGATCCCGTAGTCTCCAAGGCAAAATAAGGCAAATACGAGCAGAAAAATCAGAATGCCGCAGAAAACGGTTCTTAATTTTTTATTTCGCATCATGGTTCTTGCCTCCTTTTTATTTTATTATACAATCAGATATCCATACTGGCAATGAGCTGAAACATTTCCTCGGCGGTCATGTGATCTGCGGTGATCACGTATACATAATTGTCAGCTTCATAATAAGCCATGGCGTAACCATCCACATAAGTATATACCGTGGCAATGTGACCGCCTATGACATGTTCCTCTTCGGTATCGTATTCATTGTCTAATACGAGTGTCAGGGCATTATTTGCGGAAATTAGCATTTGCTCCCAGATGAGCTGTTCTCCGGCATTGTTTTCATAGAAAATTTCACAAAAAAGAGGACTGTCTCTTCGGTCTGTCTCTGTATAGCCCTCCGGGATGCAGGTCGGTATCGTGGGAGTGAGTACCGCATCTTTTTCCTCGGAAGAGTAGTTATACTGCGTAGCATCCTCGCGCAGGGTCTTTAGTGTCATGAAAAACTTATCCCGATAGGCATCCACACTTAACGTCAGAACCAGTCCGGCACATACGATACCGGTGAAAAAGATTGCCATGCGTTTTAGGAGCTGTTGTGCACCGGTCAGCACCGGATGGGCTTCCCGGCGGATCACCTTTTGCATTTTTTGTTCAAAACGTTTTGAAAATACATATTCCCGATCAACCTGATTTTCTAATGCTGTTATCATGGCATTGTCCACCACAGGCATATGCTGATAGAGCCATTCATCCGTTACTTCCATGGATCTCATTATTTTCCTCCCGTTTATTCAAAGCTTCCTATATCATAATCTTTCCCCGGGATAATCGCTGCCGGATCGTTCCTTCGGTGATGTTTAATACTTTTGCGATTTCATCGTTGTCCATATTGCCGGAGTATTTGAGGAGAAATACATCCCGGTATTTTACGGGCAGGCACCTAAGGATGTCCAGTATTCCGTCATCCACATCCGTCTCCGCATAAGTCACCGGGACATTACATTCTTCCAGCTCATCCACATAGATTTCCCGTTGAAATTGATGGTTTCGCTTCCGGTAAATATCTATAGTCGCATTTTTCGCTATGGTAAGCAGGTAGCGTTTCGTCGCCGTGGCGTCGATTTCCCCTATTTTTTCCATGTTTTTTGCAATTTTTATAAACGACTCATGTACGGCATCTTCCGCAAGAAAAGTATCCTTCAGCACATTCAGAGCTACTTTCATCATAAGGTGCCGATAGGTTTCATAGAGAATCGCAAACTTTTGTTTGTCTTCTTCGGCGTCGATCATCATCAGATATATCATTTGTTGTTCCCAGGCCTTTCTATGAGTCATAACGAAGGTTCCTGTTCCTATTGTTACAAAAACGTAAAAATATTTCAATTGCAGGTTTATATGTTTGTCCCAATAGTATCTTTTGGGTAACCGGGGCACTTTATTGTGCCTGCTTTACGGATCCCGGCGATGGGGGATATAATGATTTCATTACAGGAGAGCGTAAAAAGAGCAGAAACGAGCATAGGAGAAGCAAAATGGGAGAACAGGAAAAACGAAGACAATACCTCATCCAGGCACTTTTGCGGGAGCGGCCGGAATATGAAGCGATGGAAATTCCGATGCAGGAGGATGAACAGAGACAGCTTCTGCGGGGACTGATGAACATCCGGGCGCCCAGGCGATGCAGTGAGGAATTTCTGAGGATACAGGATGCCTATTGTGCAGGGAAAGCTGACGGAGAAACATTGCGCATTGCTTCGGTCCTGTTACTTGTCCTGTCTGGAACTGGCATCGGCATATGGGCTGGAAAGTGTGGCGTTCTGCTGTATATCCACTGGGGTATTCTGCTTTCCGAAGGACAAGGCGGCGCAGATTGCCGTATAGACGGTACAGGAGTATTTGGAGGAGACTCCTGACAGCAGTGTCAAAAATGTGATCTTTAATGTGTTTAAGAATGAGGATTTGCAGATCTATGAGAGAATTCTTCGGTCGTAGATTTTCGATTACTCTAAATGCAGAGAAAAACTTGCACCCGGCAGATTGCTGTGATACATTGGCTGTAAAAGAAATACAAGAGAGGAAAAGAAAATGGCAGGATATCTGATTAAGGATACCACAAAAGAAGAGCGGGAGCAGATCGTTGCGGAGTCTCTGGGATATATGGAAGCCAACTGTGATGGCTGTACTTCGGGACTGGCGGAAATGTATCAGGCATACATCGACGGGAAGAAGGAGCTTCGGGACATCAACATGGAATTTCATGCAGGTTATGTATCCGGAGAGGAAGTGCCCGGCCGCAGGTCTTGTCCCATGTAATAATAGCGTGCGGGAAAGATGGATTCCCGGCATAAATAAAATGTTATCTGCAAAAACTCTTAGTAACAGAATGCGAAAGGCAGGAAAGAGAAATGCAGATGAGAGACGATCTTGGAATTACAACAAAACTGGAAAATGGCAAGGCTTATCTGGAATTTGCCCTGCCGGAAAAGATAGGGCGTTTGCTGTCCGCTTTACAGATTGAGATCTGGGAAGGTGCGGAGGGCGAACGCCTTGTTTTTCATGGGCAATACTCATCAGAAGAAGCGGATTCCATGACGGCGTTGCTGTTGCGGCCGCATCTCTGGGACGGCATGCGGGATCCCTATGTCTATCTGGTGAAGGCGCAGGGAAGATTCAGAAGCGTGGAGTATGGAGAAAAGATGGGTGGTATGGAGAAGGAGGAAAAGTTAGATTCTGCTGAGGATATAACCGGGGAAGTGGAAATGTACTGGCAGCAGGAACTGGCAATTTATGACGTGCATGTCATCGATAAAAAGGGGATCTTTCTCAACGAAAAAGAGTTTCTGCCACATGAAGTAGTCTACCGGCTTCCCCCGCAGATCAGTGATGCCGGGATGAGGGTGGAGCAGGTACGAAGAGATCTGGAACGGCTGGTCCGGATGGGGGTAAATGTGATCCGGCTGGAAGGAACCGGGACCGGGGCAGAGGGGGTGAACTGCTCCGAAGTGAGAACGTTTTACAGCCTGTGCAGAAAGCGTGGATTCCTCACTGGGGACCTGTGGATAAGACCGGAAAATCTTCCGGTATATCGTGGATTATCCGGAGAAACGGCAGAAGATGCACTTCTTTCGGCGAATGGCAGAACGCTGACGGAGCGGTATTACTATTATCAGGCGAAGTGGGGTAGCGAACCGGTGCTCTATCCGGCACTTTCCACCCTGCATCGTCAGAAGAACGGGCTGGTCTCCCTGACAATTTACAGCAATCAGAAAAAAGTGGTGCTCTATGTGGAGGGGGTACTTTTCTTATTCCAGTCGGCCGCATCCGGTGATCCGGAATTCATTTTTGAAGATATTCCTGTGGCGAAGCTGCCGCTGCATCTGGCGGCGGAGGCAGGAAATTTAAGCATTTCTCTGACCGTGACAAAGCTTTAAGGGTTGTGGTTTCACAGATTTTTCACAAATGTTTCACCTTTTCATGACATTTGAGACATATACTGATACAAGGGTGTAAAGGTTAACCGCTGTTCATGCTTGCATGATAAAGCGGTTGAATTTTACACCCGTAAAACATGAGGAAGTAGCGATTTGCGTAGCAAATCAGCGGATTCCGAATGTTTTTAGAATTGCGGGAGCAGCTTGCTGCGAAGCAATTCGGGGTATCAGTTCTGGGTACCTGTGGGTATCAGTTACGGGTACCCGTAGATATCAGGTGGGGGTATCACACCATATCCGGGAGGCAAATATGATAGAAGTAAGCAATCTCACAAAAAAATATGGTGACCATATTGCCGTAGATCATCTCTCTTTCCGTGTGGAAAAGGGACAGATTTACGGATTTCTTGGTCCAAACGGCGCAGGTAAATCCACGACCATGAACATCATCACGGGTTATCTGGCAGCCACGGAGGGTACTGTGACGATCGATGGCAAAGATGTCCAAAAAGATCCGGAGGAGGCAAAGCGTGCCATCGGTTATCTGCCGGAGCTTCCGCCACTGTATGTTGACATGACTGTCAGAGAATACCTGGATTTCGTGGCAGAACTGAAAAAAGTGCCGAAAAAAGAGCGGAAGCAGCAGATTGATGAGGTCATGGAAATGACACAGATCACCGATATGCAGCAGCGTCTGATCAGGAATCTGTCAAAAGGTTACAGGCAGAGAGTCGGACTGGCGCAGGCAATCCTTGGCTACCCTGAGGTTATCATTCTGGATGAGCCCACGGTAGGTCTGGATCCGAAACAGATCATCGAGATCCGTGATCTGATCCGCAAGCTGGGGGAGAATCATACCGTGATCCTCAGCTCCCATATTCTGTCGGAGGTCAGTGCGGTCTGCGACCATATTATGATCATAGCCCACGGTAAGCTGGTAGCCAGTGATTCTCCGGAGAATCTGCAGAAGCTTATGAGTGGTTCCATGGAACTGGATCTGGAAGTAAAGGGAAGCATCGCTGCGGTGAAGAGTGCATTGCAGGAGATCTCACAGATCGACCGGATCGAAGAGAACACGGAGGCATCCAAAAATATTGCAAAGCTGAAAGTGATCTCCAAAGAGAATGCAGATATCAGAGAGCAGGTATTTTATGCACTGGCAGATGCAAAGCTGCCTATTTTAGAGATGACCCATGCGGAGAAGTCTCTGGAAGACATCTTCCTGGAACTGACCGAGGATGTAGCACCCACACAGCCGGAGAAGCACAAACTATTCTCAAAAAGAAAAAGGCCGGAAATGTCAGATGCTGCCGCACAGCAGACAGAAGCTTCGGAAGAGGAAGCACAGCCCGGAGAAGAGAAAAAAGAAACTGTAACTACAAAGGAGGCGGAATCATATGCCAGCCATTTATAAGAGAGAATTGAAATCCTATTTCCGTTCCTTTATCGGATTTTTATTTATTGCAGTCACCCTGTTTTTCCTGGGACTGTATTTCAGCGTTTATAACCTGATGAACGGATATCCTTATTTTGCGTATGTGGTATCCAGCGTTACCTTTTTATTCATGCTGACCGTGCCGATCCTGACCATGCGTATCCTGGCGGAAGAAAAGCGGAGCAAGACGGATCAGCTGATCCTGACGGCACCGGTGTCCGTAGGCGGCATCGTAATGGGAAAATTCCTGGCACTGTTAACTATATTTGCTATTCCCGTAGCGATCATCTGCTTTTACCCGCTGATCATGGCGCAGTACGGCAGTGTTCCCATGGGAGAGGCTTACCTGTCGATCCTGGCATATTTCCTTTTCGGGATGACCGCCATTGCCATCGGTCTGTTCCTGTCTTCCGTGACAGAGAGCCAGGTCATCGCAGCAGTACTTACTTTTTTAGTATTGTTCCTGGGATATATGATGGATTCCATCTGCTCCATTATTTCCAGTACCGGCAATCTGTTGACAAAGCTGCTGCGTTGCTTTGACCTTTACACACCGTTTTCCAACCTGTTAAACGGCACACTGGATGTATCTTCTATCGTATATTATGTATCCGTTACGGCACTGGTTCTGTTCCTGACGGTACAGTCCATTCAGAAGCGCCGTTACAGCATGTCCGTGAAGAACTTAAGCTTCAGTGCTTACAGTACCGGTATGATCGCTGTAGCGGTAGCGCTGGTAGTAGTCGTTAATATTATCATGGGCGAGATGCCTTCCAGCTGGACAGCTATCGACATGACCAGCCAGAAGCTGTATTCCCTGACAGATCAGACCGTCGACTATGTGAAAAATATGCAGGATGATGTGACAATCTATGTGTTGGTAAATCAGGACAATCAGGATACCACACTGGGGCAGACTTTGCAGAGATACGATGATCTGTCGGATCATATCACCGTGGAATATGTGGATCCCACCGTTAACCCGATGTTCTATACCCAGTTCACCACCGGCAACATCAGCACGAACAGCCTGATCGTTGTCAGCGACAAGCGCAGCAAGGTCATTGATTATAACGATGTCTATGAGTCTTCCTATGATTTTGACTATTCGACCTACAGTTATAACACCACGACTACCGGTTATGATGGCGAAGGACAGATCACCAGTGCGCTGGATTATGTGTTAAATGATGATATGCCCAAGGTATATATGACAACAGGACATAATGAACTGAGTTTAAGCAACACTTTTACATCCGCACTGAACAAGGAAAATGTGGATTATGAGACCATAAATCTGATGGATCTGGATGCTATCCCTGACGATGCGGCCTGTCTGTTCATTAACGGTGCCACCAGCGATTTCTCTTCCGATGATAAGGATAAGGTGATCGACTATCTGAACAACGGTGGAAAAGTCATCCTGGTAACCGGTTATACCGATGAGGAGACACCCAATATAGATGCTATCTTAAGCTACATGAATCTGAGCATTGCCAAAGGACTGGTAGTGGAGAATGATTCCAACGGCTACTACAGAAGTCCGTATTATATCCTGCCGACACAGAGCTCTGACAGCTATACCTCAGGCACCTACGGAAAATATCTGTTTCTGCCGTATTCTCAGGGCATCATCGTCCCGGAGGAAGTAAGTACCGACGAGACAGCCACCGGCGATATCACTTATGATGTATTCCTGAGCACCTCCGACAGCTCTTTTGCAAAACAGGATGTCAACAATACACAGGATTTTTCGCAGGGTGAAAATGATGTAAATGGTCCCTTCGCATTAGGTGTTGAGGCAGTAAAGACTTTGGATGATGGGGATGCGACACTGGTCGTGTACGGTTGCGAGCAGCTGTTCACGGATGATGCAAATTCTGTCGTCAGCGGTGCGAACCTGACCCTGTTCACCAATACGTTCAGTGGAATGGCAGATCATGAGACCTCGGTATCCATTCCGGTAAAAAGCTATGAGGTCTCTAATCTGGTAGTGGATTCCGCACAGATTCTGTTGTTGGGACTGCTGGTTACCGTGATCCTTCCCGTCGGCTGTATGATCGCCGGATTCGTGATCTGGTTCCGCAGACGGAAGAAATAATTGTGAAAGGCGTGAGTTATAGATATGAAAAAGAAACAAAGACAAATGATCGGAATGCTGCTGGCACTGGTGGTGCTGGCGGCAGCATTCCTGGGCATCCGCCAGTATAATAAAAATGCATCGTCTGCGACTTCCATCACCGAGGATACACAGGAGACGGTGCTGGATGTAAACTCCGATGATATTACCAGCTTCCGCTATGTATATGAGGGAGAGACCTATGCCTTTGAAAAAGAGGATGAAACATGGTACTATGCGGACGATCATTCCCTGAATCTGAACCAGGACCGGATCAAGGCGATGATCCTGAAGGTGGCACCGTTAAAGGCAGATCAGGTGATTGAGAATGTGACGGATATGTCGCAGTACGGACTGGCAGATCCGGAGCGTACCATTCAGTACGAGACTGCAGATCGCAGCGTGATCATTAATGTCGGTAATCTGAATTCCATGACCAGCCAGTATTACGTTGCATTTCCCTCTGAAATGAAAGTGTATGTCGTGGCCACCAACGTGGTGACAGGCTTCAATTATACACTGGAGGATCTGGTGGAGGTGGAGGAGACTGCTGAAGAGACAGAAAGCACCGAAGCTACAGATACTACGATAACGGAAAGCGAGACAACGGAAACTGCGACGGAGACCGAGAATGTCGAGGCTGAAACCGCAGAAAGTGAAACAGTGGCAACAGAAACTACGGAAACCGTGGAAACCAAATAAGTATCACAAATAATAAAGACTGCCCCTGCAAAAGAGGCAGTCTTCACTATTGTTAGGGATTCTCACCACGAATGACAATGATGTCATTTAATTTCAACATCGTATCTTTTTGAGGCAGAATGGACAGATCCTCCCGCAGAATGAGGAAGATCGTAACCTGTTCTGCCTCTTCCATTTCTTCCACGGATTTGCCCGCAAAGCGTTTATCTACGAAGATCTCGGCGATCTCATGAATATCTGCCGCTTTAATATTAGAGAGACTGCTTTTGCGCTGGTACTGTTCCACGAAACCGGCACTGATGATACCGGTGGGGATAGCCACAGCACCGACACCGAGATAGGCGATACAGATCGCCATGATCCGGCCGAGTGTGGTGATGGGATAGATGTCTCCGTAGCCCACGGTGAGCAGCGTTGACATGCTCCACCAGATGCCGCTGAAGGCATTGCGGAATACTTCCGGCTGGGAATCATGTTCCACGCTGTACATGCACAGACTGCTGGCGAGCATCAGGATCAGTACGATAAATACGGAGGAAATGATCTGATTGCGTTTTTCATACAGTACCGTAGTGATGACATTGAAGGAATCATACCGTGCATTCAGGCGGAACAGATGGAAGATCCTCGCCACCCGCAGCATCCGGAAGATGACCATACCGGACAGGAAGAAAAAGGGTAAAATTGTCAGCAGGTCGATAATGCCGTCGAAGGAGATCAGAAACCGCAGCCGGGAGCGGAGCTCGTTTTTATCAGGATATAGATAGTCCGCAGTCCAGATCCGCAGAATATATTCCACACAGAAGATCAGAATAGTGATAACCTCGACCACGTGAAATATCGGAAATAAAAGAGCAAGCTCATCAAAGGTTTGCAGAAAAGTCACCAGAATATTTGCACAGATAACGATAGCAATAAAAATATCAAAGAGCCGGCTCAGACGGTTACTTTTGTCACCGATCTGGATGATGTTAAATACTTTTTTCTTCATGTTGAATCCTCATTGTTTTCTGGGGCAGCGCAAGCGAATGCTTGTGATTCCATCATACGGAGGTGGAAGAGGAAAGTCAAGAAATGCAGTGACAGAATCCGTCAACTTTCTTAAAAACAGTCATATATTATAGTAAATCCAAATACAATGAAAGGATACAAAAATATATGGCTAGATTTACGAACCAGGCACAGCTTCGCTATGGAAATGAGATTACAAACTCCAATATAGCAGTGGGTGAGATCACGGAGGTATTGTCTGCAACCAAGACAGCAGTGCGGGATACCTATGGGCAGAATGAAAATGTGACGTATGTGATCAGCATTGTGAACTCAGGCACTACAGCATTTAACGGAATTACAGTAACAGATAATCTGGGAGAGTATTTGTTTAATACCAGAGAACTGACACCTCTGACGTATATTCCGGGGACCGTAAAATACTATGCAAACGGAATTTTACAGGCAACACCGGCTGTAACGGCAGGACCGCCTCTGACAATCACAGGAATTACTGTGCCTGCGGGAGGTAATGTGACACTAACCTATGAGGCTGAGGTGAACTCTTATGCGCCGCTGGCAGCAGAGGCTTCCATTACGAATACGGCGACGATTGCCGGGGCAGGAGTCACTCCTGTTACTGTGAATGAGACAGTAAATGCGGCAAGCGGACCGCTTCTTACGATCACAAAGTCCGTCAGTCCCGTACCCGTGACAGAGAATGGAACATTGACGTATACGTTCCTGATACAGAATCTGGGTAATACGGCAGCGGATGTAGCTACCGGTGTCGTGATCACGGATACCTTTAATCCCGTATTGGAGAATCTGACTGTGAATTTTAATGGAACTGCATGGGCAGAGGGAACAAACTATACGTATGATACGACTACCGGATTATTTACCGGAACCGCAGGAGGTATTACGGTACCTGCAGCGACTTACACCCAGGATCCCGTTACGGGAGCGTGGGGAATCAACCCCGGTGTCAGCACACTGGTGATCTCCGGAACCGTATAAGGGCTGTCGCGCTCCTAAGGCTGGCGCCATGCAACCCATTCGCAGTCACTGCGTGACTTGCTCATGGACGGCTGTCGCCGTATAAGTCTAAAATAAAAAGTCACTGGAAGTACATAAATGTCCTTCCAGTGACTTTTTTTTAGACTTACATGGCTTGTAGCTTAACCAAAGTATCTCTTTAACAGACCCTCAAATGCCTTGCCATGTCTTGCCTCGTCACGAGCCATTTCGTGTACGGTGTCATGGATAGCATCCAGGTTCAGAGCCTTGGCTCTCTTAGCCAGATCAAACTTACCTGCGGTAGCACCGTTCTCGGCATCTACTCTCATCTCCAGATTCTTCTTGGTGGAATCGGTTACGACTTCACCTAACAGCTCAGCGAATTTTGCAGCGTGCTCAGCTTCTTCGTAAGCAGCCTTTTCCCAGTACAGACCGATCTCGGGATAACCTTCTCTGTGAGCAACTCTTGCCATTGCCAGATACATACCAACCTCAGAGCATTCACCCTGGAAGTTCGCACGCAGATCTGCAATGATATCCTCGGGAGCACCTTTCGCTACACCTACTACATGCTCAGCAGCCCAGGTCTTGCCTTCCTCCTGCTTGGTGAACTTGGAAGCGGGAGCGTGACAGATGGGGCACTCTGCGGGAGCCGCATCACCTTCATAAACATAACCACATACCTGACATACATACTTTGCCATAATTTTTTCTCCTTTTCTCTAATGAAATGTTTTGTTTTAGTTTTCTCTTTTTGCGTGTGCTTTATAAGCACAAATATATTATGGAACGAAGCCAGTTTTCATTCAGAAAACTAGGACTCCGTAGCAACCCTGGTGCAGGCGGGACAAGTGCCATAGAAATAAGTGATATGTCCCCGGATCCGGCCGTCAAATCTCTCTCCGGCTGTCTCCATGATGGAATCAATACTATCCATGTCCAGATCAATGACGCTTCCGCATTCCGTACACACGAAATGATAATGTTCGGAAGTATCAGCATCAAAATGGTCAACACCGTCACCGACCCGGAGTCGTAAAATCTCTCCCATGTCCGACAACAGAGTCAGATTACGATAGACGGTACCGAGACTTAAGTTCGGATCCTGCTGCTTCAGATTAGAATAGATCACATCAGCGGTAGGGTGATCCTTGCGTCCCATGAGAAAGGATTTGATCATTTCCCGTTGTCTGCTTCGTTTCAGTGCCATGATAAGCCCCTTTCTCAATAATAGTAATGATTACTGTTTCTTATAAGCTTATTATACATGATGTGAGAATAATGTCAACAGAAAAATGAAAAAATTTTGTTTATATTTTTTTAATGATATTCTTGCTTCCTTTATACACAGAAGGTGGGAATCATGCTATAATGAGCGAAAGTAAAGTATAAAATATAAATTATTCACGTGCAGGTTGCTGAAAGGCAAGAGTAATATGAAATTTAAAACAAGACTTCGTGTAACATTTATAAGTATTATATTACTTCCGTTATTGTTGACGATCATGGCTTTTGTAATGATTGCCATTTACCTGATGAATTACTCTCAGGGTCTCAGCCTGACGGATATTGATTATTCCATGATGTCGGAGAATTTCAGGGAATTCACCAACACCACGGATCAGGCGTATTATGTGCTGCTGGACCAGGTGAAGGAAGACAGCAGCAGGCTGGAAGATAAAGAATATCTGGATCATATTAATGAGGAGGTATCGCGGAAGTCTACTTACATTATTGTAAGAAAAGGTGATAAGATGTATTATGCCGGCAATAAAGATGCCGCACAGAAGATTTTTGAAAAACTGCCTGCCTATGGTGACGAGAATCTGTCGGATGACAGCGGATATTTCTACAATGAACTGGAGAAGTATGTAAAACAGATTGATTTCACCTTCCGGGATGGAACACCGGGCAGCGTATTTATCGTCACGAAGGTCAATTCGCTGATCTCGAGACATCTGCTGATCGATATGTTCGTGGCTATCATAGTGATCCTGATCTTCACCAGCCTGATGCTGACCCAGTGGATCCACAAGGGCGTATTTGAACCCATCAATGAATTGAACGTGGCAATGCGCAAGATCAAGGAAGGCAACTTTGATTATGTTCTGGAGACGGATGCCAAGGGGGAGATCGGTGATCTCTACCGCAATTACGAGGATATGCGTCTGCGGCTGAAGGAATCCACAGAAGAGAACATTCAGCATGAGAAGCAGAACAAAGAGCTGGTCAGCAATATTTCCCATGATCTGAAGACCCCTATCACAGCCATTAAGGGTTATGTGGAAGGAATCATGGACGGTGTGGCAGATACGCCGGAGAAGATGGATAAATACATCAAGACCATCTACAATAAAGCCATTGATATGGATCGTCTGATCAACGAGCTGACCACTTATTCCGGAATTGATAATAACCGGATCCCGTACAATTTCCACCGGATCAACGTGGCGGATTATTTCGGTGACTGTGTGGAAGAAGTCGGACTGGATCTGGAGCAGCGGGGTATCAAGCTGAACTATTCGAATCTGGTATCTCCTGACACAGTTGTCATCGCGGATCCGGAGCAGATGAAGAAGGTCATCAATAATATTATCAGTAACAGCGTAAAATATATGGACAAGCCTGACGGGCATATTGATATCCGTATTCTTGACGAAGTGGATTCCATCCGGGTAGAGATCGAGGACAACGGCAAGGGAATCGCACAGAAGGATCTGCAGAAGATCTTCGAGAGGTTCTACCGCACGGATGCTTCGCGCAATTCCGCCCAGGGCGGCAGTGGCATCGGATTATCCATTGTTAAAAAAATTGTTGAGGATCATGGCGGTTATGTATGGGCGACAGCCAAAGAAGGGGAAGGAACCTGTATGCATTTTGTATTGAGAAAATATATTGAGCTGCAGCCGGGTGGAACCAAGTAATGAATAAGGAATCAATAAGGAATGAAACAGAAATAGCATGATAACCGATGATGCAAGGACATTCTGTAAATGGAGGATAAATAATGAGTAAGATTTTAATTATTGAAGATGAAGTAGCAATTGCAGATCTTGAGAAGGATTATCTGGAGCTCAGTGATTTCAAGGTCGATATCTGCAATACCGGCGATGAGGGACTGAAGACCGCACTGGCAGGCGATTATGATCTGATCATTCTGGACCTGATGCTGCCCGGCATGGACGGCTTCGAAGTATGTAAGAAGATCCGCGAGGAGAAAAATATTCCCATTCTCATGGTATCTGCGAAGAAGGACGACATTGATAAGATCCGCGGCTTAGGGCTGGGTGCGGATGACTATATGACCAAACCTTTCAGCCCCAGTGAACTGGTAGCCCGTGTGAAGGCGCACATGGCCCGTTATGAGAGACTGGTGGGAACTAACCAGAAGCAGCAGAATGATATCGTGGAGATCCGTGGTATCCGTATTGATAAGACTGCAAGACGTGTCTATGTGGACGGTGTGGAGAAGACGTTTACGACCAAGGAATTCGATCTGCTGACGTTCCTGGCGGAGCATCCGAACCATGTATTTACCAAAGAAGAATTGTTCCGTGAGATCTGGGATATGGATTCTATCGGTGATATTGCCACCGTCACAGTGCATATCAAGAAGATCCGTGAGAAGATCGAAAAAGATACTGCAAAGCCTCAGTATATCGAGACCATCTGGGGTGTGGGCTACCGATTTAAAGTATAAAAGAAGAAAAATAAGATCAGAAGAGAACTCCTATGATGGATACAGCAACAAACTGTCTCCAATAGGAGTTTTTTATCTAAAAGTGTGTTATAATCATAGCATTGCGGATTGCACCCGTGAAATTTGATTAGCGATTCCACTGATGAGATAAAGCATCGGCGGAATGGAGTGTGTTATGAACAGTAAAAAAATAATACAGTTGTCTACGACACAGAAGATCATGCTTAGCTTTCTGTGTGCCATATTAGTGGGTAGCTTCCTACTGGCATTACCCATCAGTTCAGCTACCGGAGAAGCGGTTCCTTATATAGATGCTTTATTTACGGCTACCACATCCATATGTGTGACCGGTCTGGTGACGGTTCCCACATATTCCACCTGGAGCGTCTGGGGACAGATCGTGATCCTGTTTCTGATCCAGTTGGGAGGTCTGGGAGTCATTACGGTCATGTACGGTGTGATGATGGGACTGCACAGACGACTGGGACTGGGTAACCGGTGGATGCTGCAGGATGTATTTAATCTGAATAATATCTCCGGAATCGTGAAATTCCTCCGCAAGGTTCTCATAGGTACTCTGGTGGTGGAGGGATGCGGAGCTCTTTTGTACATGACAGTATTTGTGCCGGGATACGGACTCAGAGGCATATGGATTTCGATTTTTAATGCCGTATCTGCCTTCTGCAACGCCGGAATGGATATTATGGCGGAAGACAGTCTGTGCGGCTATGTATTCCAGCCCATGGTCAATCTGGTCACGATGCTGTTGATCATATTGGGAGGTTTGGGCTATATCGTCTGGTGGGATGTACTGCGGGTTTTGAAAAATATCCGGAGCCAGAAGCTGAAATGTTTCCGACTGCTGACACTGCACAGTAAAATAGCACTCACGGTGACAGGAATACTTATTGTAGTGGGAGCGGCGGCATTTTATATTTTTGAATACAATAATCCTCTGACGATGCAGGATTACACGGTGCCGCAACGGATCTGGGCATCCCTGTTCCAGGCAGTAACTACGCGAACCGCAGGTTTTGCCACAATTCCACAAGAGGATCTGACCAATACCTCTGCGATCATTTCGGTGCTTTTGATGCTGATCGGCGGCTCTCCGGTGGGAACCGCAGGAGGAATGAAGACAGTTACGATCGCAGTGCTGCTGGTATCTATGTTTGCCACTATAGGTAATAAGGAGGATGCGGAGCTTTTTGGGAGAAATATTCCGAAGCAGGCGGTGAATAAATCGGTAGCGGTTGTAGGTATGTTTTTTATCATTGCGTCGTTGTCCACAATTCTTTTATCTGCAGTGACAGATGCGGATGTGATAGATATTGTGTATGAAACAGTGAGTGCCACAGCTACTGTGGGATTAAGCAGGAACCTGACTTCCATGCTGAATCTTTGGGGAAAACTGATTATTATCGTGACCATGTATCTGGGAAGAGTCGGCCCCATATCTCTGGTAGTGGCATTCAGCACGCAGAAAAAGAACAAAAATATTGTGAAGAACCCGACAGAAGAGATCAGCGTCGGATAAAGCAGATCGAAGCAACAGGAAGGAAGAGACTATGGGAATCAATCAGACCTATGCAGTATTTGGACTTGGAAGATATGGAAGAAGTGTGGCGAAGGAGTTGGCAGAGAACGGCGCAGAGGTGGTGGCGGTAGACAATAGAGAGGCAGTTGTCAATGCGGCAATCTCAGAGATTCCATACTGTAAATGTGCAGATGTTACAGATCCGGAAGCGTTGAGACAGATCGGTATTGCGAATATTGATGTGGTCATTGTGACCATGGCAAATCATCTGGAAGCCAGTGTTATGGCAACCATGCTGTGTAAAGAACTGGGCGTAAAGACCGTTATCGCCAAATGCGCCACTGAGATAAACTGCAAGATCCTTACGAAAGTAGGAGCAGACCGTGTAGTATTCCCCGAGAGTGAGTCAGGGATCCACCTGGCCAAAAATCTGTTAAGCTCCGGTTTCATGGACATTATCGAATTGTCCCAGGATGTGTCTATGGTGGAAATGGAAGTCAAACAGCAGTGGATCGGGAAGAACCTGATCGAGCTGAATCTGCGGAAAAAATATTCCATTAACGTGGTGGCGATCATCGAAGGAAAAAATGTAAATACCAATATCGATCCGGAAGAACCTCTGACACAGGATATGCGGCTGATCGTTATTGCCAACCGGGCAAAACTCAATAAACTGAAATAGAATAGCTGCGAGCTATAAAAAAGTGAAACTTCTGACGGTGCACTTGAGCACAAGACAGAATGTTTCACTCTTTTTTTTATACGGTGACAGCCATCTGGAAAGCTGTAAACAGGTGATCAGTTATCTGCCCGGAAAGTATTCTCGTTAAAGGCACCCTGTTGCTTAGCCACGATAGTGGTACATACGGCATCACCGGTGATATTGACAGCGGTACGCAGCATATCCAGGATACGGTCGATACCCATGATCAGTGCAATGCCTTCGGTAGGCAGTCCCACGGAGGTCAGTACCATGGACAGGGTGACCAGACCGACACTGGGGACACCGGCAGTGCCGATGGAAGCGATCGTCGCGGTGGCAATGACGGTAGCAATGGCAGCCGGGGTCAGAGGAATACCGTAAGCCTGTGCTATGAAAACAACTGCTACGCCCTGCATAATGGAAGTACCGTCCATGTTAATGGTGGCACCCAGAGGAATCGTAAAGGACGAAATCTGTTTGGAGACACCGATTTTTTTATACAGAGTGTCGATAGACAGAGGGATCGTCGCATTACTGGTGGAAGTGGAGAAGGCAAAGGTCATAACCGGGAAGAACTTTTTAATGAACTTAAAAGGATTCAACCGGGTGAACACAAACAGCATGACCTGATATACCACGAAACACTGTACTGCCAGCGCCAGAATGACACTTCCCATATATTTCAGCATAGGCACAAAAGCGTCGAAGCCGATGCCTGCGAAGGTCTTCGCAATCAGGCAGAAGACACCGACAGGGGCTGCTTTCATGACTGCAATCGTCATTTCCATCATAATGTCATTGAACTGACTGAAAAAGTTCGCCACAGTGGAAACCCGGTTGCCCATGGCAGCCAGAAGAATGCCGACAAATAAAGCAAAGAAGATGATCGGCAGCATATCTCCGGCGGACAGAGAGGTAAAAATATTTTTCGGAATAATATTTAACAACGTCTCCGCAAAATCTACCTGGGTGGTCGCGACTTCGGTGGCATCCTCCGGCAACGCAATATTTAAGCCAACGCCAGGATTGATCAGACTGGCAATACCCAGTGCCACGCAGATCGCCAAAGCAGTGGTGCACAGATAGAACAGGATCGTTTTCACACCCACAGTTCCCAACGTTTTCGTATCACCGATGGCCATGGCGCCGCAGACCAGGGAGCAGAATACCAGAGGAACCACCAGCATCTGCATCAGGCGGATAAAACCATTTCCCAGTACATAGAGAATACCGTTGATCAGAATCGTATCTCTGAAGTACCCTTCCGGCATATAATAATGGATCAGTACACCACATACCGCACCGGTTAAAAGGGCGATAAAAATTTTGGTGGACAAACCGAGTTTTTTCTTTTCTTCTTTGTGATTTTCCACTATTCCAGTCCTCCGGTTTCTTTCATGTAGGAAGCCAGTGTCTCTCTCCAGCCACTGGGTTCTTCGATGCCGGTGAGACGCAGCATCATATTATCCAGTACGGAATATTTCTCCGGGGTGCCGTCTTTTACGGTGACGGTAAGCCGGTCTTCTTTTCCGGCAAGACGTAGGATCTCTTTCGCAAATTCCAGGCGTGTGCAGGAACCGCCGCTGCATACGGCGTGATAGATACCGTAATGGTCGTTGTCGATGAAGAATTTCACCACCCGGGCAAGCTCTGCGGCGGAGGTAGGTACTGCACGGTCGTTATTTAGCAGTTCCATAGTGGGTATCTGAGGGTCCGCGGCTGCTTCGAGTACTTCATTCAAAAAGTCTTTGCCGATGCCATAGATCCAGGAACTGCGGATAATGACATAACGGGTCATCAGCTGGATGACGAATTTCTCTCCGGCGTATTTGGATTTCGCAAACAGCCCCACGGGATTTACATCATCGAACTCATTATAGGGTGTGTCGGATGCGCTGGAAAATACATCATCCGTAGAGATCTGTATGAGTTTTGCCTGAATGCTTTCCGCAGACTGCGCCAGATTCCTTGCACCTACGGCATTGACCTTGTAAGCCATATCCGTCTCCGACTGCGCTGCACCGGCGGAAGGATGATATCCTGCACAGTTGATGACGACATCGGGACGATTCCGGTGCATGAACAGGGAAACTGCATGTTCATCCGTGATATCCAGCTCGTCCTTATCGGTCTCGTATAATTCATATTCCATCATGTCTAACAACCTGATCAACGCCTGCCCCATGTGACCGAGGGAACCGACGATCCATATTTTTTTCATTGTATACCTCCTTTATTTTATATAATGTTGGGTTTTGTAGAAATGATCAAGAAAATATCTGGGAACAGTATAGCATA
>OHUB01000400.1_pt1 | contig 22903 bp, 18 predicted proteins | sample 1579091 | NCBI WGS metagenome assembly OHUB01 (sample SAMEA3879566, study PRJEB24766) | human gut metagenome | biome: human-associated habitat; feature: feces | place: USA | collected 1985/1987
AGAACATCCTGATTTTAACCGTCAGACGGAAATCCAGGAGGCAACCGTGATCGCTGATGCCTTAAAGGAAGAAGGCTGGGAATTTGCAAGCCATACCTGGGGACATCAGAATGTAGGTCAGATCTCTCTGGAGAAACTTCAGGCAGATACCGAGAAATTCAAGAAAAATGTAGATCCGCTGATCGGGGGAACGGATGTTATCATTTTTGCTTTTGGAACCGACATTACCAATGACCAGGAGTATTCCGGGGATAAATTCGAATATCTGAAGGGACAGGGATACAATTATTTCTGTAATGTGGATTCCAGCCAGTATTATGTACAGATCCGGGACCGCTATTTCCGTCAGGGAAGACGAAACCTGGACGGATACCGGATGTATTATAATCCGGAACTTCTGGAAGATCTTTTTAATGCAAAAGATGTTTTTGATCCGGCAAGACCTACGCCGGTACCGCCAATGGGCTGATAAATTTTTTATCTGTACAGCAACGAGGGGACATTAAAGAAAGGGGCTACTATTATTATGAAGAAAAAAATTGCAGGTGTACTGACAACAGTACTTGCAGCATCGCTTTTTGTGGGAGGAAATGTACCTGTTACCACACAGGTTGGCAGTATGGCAGCAGAATCACAGGAAGACGAAGATACACAGGCAGATGAGGCAGAAGCTGAAAGCGGCGAAGATACACAGTCTGAGGTGGATGAGGAAGAGGCGAAAGTAGCAGCAGATCCGGAAGATCAGCCGGCAGCTGCCGAGACACCGGAAGAAGAGGCAAAAGCAGAGAAAGAAACACAGAAACGCGAGGCATCCGAAGATACCTCTTCCAGCACACTTTCAGATGAGAAAGCACTTCTCAAAAAAGCCAAAAAACTGGCGCAGCAGTATGATTATACAGGTGCGATCTCAACCCTGAAAAACAACTGGAAATTTGCAACCAGTGATAAGATGCAGGAAGCAGCAGCAGCTTATATGAAGAAGAGAGAGGCCTGTGTGGAATATCCGCTGGAGAAGATTACCCATGTATTTTTTCATTCCCTGATCGTGGATACAGACAGGGCTTTTGACGGTGATTCCGATGAAGCCGGATATAACCAGATGATGACCACAGTCAGTGAATTTAAAAAGATGCTCCAGATCATGTATGATAAGGGGTATGTTCTGGTAAGTCCTCATGATATGGCAGTTGTGAATGACGACGGAACTATGAGTAAAGGCAAGATCATGCTTCCGGAGGGCAAGATCCCGTTTGTTCTCTCAGAAGATGATGTCAGCTACTATCATTATATGGATGATGACGGATTTGCATCAAAGCTTGTGATCGACGATAACGGAGATATCAAATGTGAATATACGAAGGCAGACGGAAAAACAGTGACAGGTGATTATGACGTTGTGCCGATCCTGGATTCCTTCATCAAAGAGCATCCGGATTTTTCCTATCACGGGAGAAAAGGAATCCTGGCTATGACCGGCTATAACGGAGTTCTTGGATATCGTACAGACGGAGCCTATAAGACCGGGAAGAACCTGCAGGACGATCAGAAGGCTTTTCTCAAGGCTAATCCGGATTTTGATTATGATAAAGAAGTAAAAGCAGCAAAAAAAGTGGCAAAAGCCATGAAGAAAGAAGGCTGGGAATTTGCAAGCCACACCTGGGGCCACAGAAATGCTACAACATCTACAGCAGCCGAGCTGAAAACAGATAACAAGAAATGGGAAAAGTATGTAGCACCGATTCTTGGAAAAACAGATATGATCATTTTTGCCTTTGGCGCAGATATCGGTGACTGGGAAGGCTATACTTCTGATAATGCCAAATATGAGTATTATAAGAGCCGCGGATATCGCTATTTCTGCAACGTGGATTCCAGCCAGTACTTTGTACAGATCACAAGTCAATATTTCAGACAGGGAAGAAGAAACCTGGACGGATACAGAATGTATTACAATCCGGATATGTTAAGCGATCTTTTTGATGTATCTGAAGTGTGGGATTCATCCAGACCGACACCGGTTCCTGAGATGTAAATTAACGTACGTCAGGAACATCTGACGCAGTAATTTATGCTCTGCACAGCTGAACTTGATGAAGTAATTTCCAGGAGTGCTATAAGTAAATAAATTTTACAGATAAGCGGGAAAAAGAGATTATAATTTTACCATACGTGATTTTTTCGAAATGATTTTGATGAAGGGAGTAGGATATGAAGAAAAAAGCATATCTTGTTGTTCTGGCATTGTGTACAGCACTGGCATTTACAGCCTGCGGCACAACAACCGATAAAAAAGAGAATACAAAATCTGCTGCAGAAGCACAGGATACAACAAATACCGATAAGGAAGATTCAGGATCAGAGGCCTCTGACAGTGTAGATTCATCAGATAAAGCTGCAGTTTCCGGAGATACAAGACTTGTTTCTGCAGACGATGTCAGCAAGTACGTTACTATTGGACAGTATAAAGGGCTTTCCCTTGATAATACTGTGGAAGCTGTGACAGACGATGCTGTTGACGGAAGAGTAGAAGAAGAACTTCAGAACAAGGCAGAAGAAGTAACAGAAGGCAGCGTTCAGGATGGAGATGTTGTCACCATCAACTATGTAGGAACCAAGGATGGAGTGGCATTTGACGGCGGTACAGCGAATAATTATGAGCTGACTATCGGATCCGGAACATTCATTGACGGTTTTGAGGACGGGATCATTGGCATGAAGAAGGGCCAGACAAAAGATCTTGACCTTACATTCCCGGATGATTATCCGTCTGAAGATCTTGCAGGACAAGAAGTTACATTTAAGGTAACTTTACAGAGCTTTAAAAGAGCACCGGAGCTTACTGATGAGTGGGCTGCCAAGAACACAGACTGTAAGACTGCAGAGGACTATAAAAAAGAAATCCGGAAAACTCTTGAGAGTGAAGCAAAGACAAGCGCACAGAATACGCTGCGTGAGACAGCATGGAACACTGTGCTCTCAGCATCTGAAGTGAAGGAATATCCTCAGGATGATCTGGACACAGCAAAAACAGAGTTCAGGACACTTTATGAGAATTATGCAAAACAGGGCGATATGACACTGGAAGATTTTGTGAAAGCCCAGGGAATCTCCATGGATGATTTTGAGGAGCAGGGCAGCCAGTATGCAGAGTATAAGGTGAAACAGAATCTGATCGTACAGGGAATCATGGATGCTGAGAACATGACGCTTGAAGATGAGAAATCACTTGCTGTTCAGGATGAACTGATCCAGGCTTATGGTGTTAAGGATCTGGCGGCATTGGTGGATAAATATGGTCAGGCAGCTGTAGATGAATCCATCGGGCTTCTGAGAGTGGAAGATTTTATCCTGGATAATGCAACTGTTGAGGAGAAGGTCACAGCCGGTGATACAGAAGGTGAGAACGGAGATGATCCTTCTACAGACGGAAGCAGTGCAGAAGGTGAAGTAGATGAGGAGCTGGAAACAGCGGAAGCTGCTGATATGGTACCGGCAGAATAATAACAGAACCTGATGTGCGGTTCCTGGAAGTCTTTTCGGGAACCGCCTTTTGCACGGAAAAGACAGAATAGAAAATTAAGAGATTCTTTCGGGAATTGGCATTGTATTTAAGTGGCAAATGAGGTATGATTAAAGGCAGAAATTAAAGAAAGTTATAGGGATATAAACGGGGATGTAAAAATGGACAAAAGAGTTTTACGTGAACGAATGCGCAGAAAACAGCAGCAGTTGAGACGACGCAGGATGATGAAACGTGTGACGTGTGTGATTGCAGCAGTTCTTCTGCTTATTTTTGTTGTCAGAGGCGTAATTCTTCCAATTGCGAATCGCATAGGCGGTGGAAGTAATAAAGAGGCGGAGACAGTGAATGTACAGGCGAATGCTTCGGGAGCTTCATCAGATAACAGCACCGGGGATGACACTGCATCGGCAGATACAGCTGATTCATCTGAATCATCATCGGACAACAGCAGTACAGATGCTACAGTAATGCCGGTAAAAGGTACAGCAGCAGGAGACAGGCTTTCTGTTATGACACCAGGCTGGCATGAGGGTTCCAACGGTAAATGGTATCAGAATCCGGATGGTACATATTATATCAATGGCTTTGCAGAGATTGACGGAACTACATACAGTTTTGATGAGAATGGATACATGCAGACAGGCTGGGTTGAGAAAGGTGTGAAGGATTACTATTTCAATGAGGATGGTTCCTATGATCCTTCCAAAAAGCGTCCGATGATCGCACTGACCTTTGATGATGGCCCGGGAGAGTACACAGAGACTCTTCTTGATACTGTTGAGAAATATAATATTCATGTTACTTTCTTTATGCTGGGACAGAATGTGGAAGGTCGTGAATCCACAGTACAGAGAATGCTTAAGCTTGGATGCGAGATCGGAAACCATACCTGGGATCATCCTTCCCAGACACTTCCGAACATGGATCTGGATTCTGTTTTACAGGAGTTCCAGAAGACAGATGATGCTCTTGTGAAAGCCTGCGGACAGGCTGCAACTGTCTGCCGTGCACCATATGGTGCCATCACAGAGGAGCAGATGACAGCAGTAGACAAGCCGTTCTTTATGTGGTCTACAGATTCTCTTGACTGGAAGCTGATGGACGCAGATGCAGACTATAATGAAATCATGAATGACAGCGGACTGGGAGACGGTTCCATTATCCTGATGCATGATATTCATGAGCCATCTGTGAAATGTGCCACAGAGAAACTGATCCCTGAGTTGATCAATGAAGGATATAAACTCGTGACAGTCAGTGAGCTTGCAGAGGCTAAGGATGTTACTTTACAGAGTGCTTCCTATTCTGATTTCTGGGACAGCTCCCTTCAGGCCGGTCGTGTTGCAGGATATGCCGGAAATTCCGATGCCTCCTCTGATGGCAGTGATTCTTCTGAGGACAGCAGTGCGGCAGATGGAGCAGATGTGAGTGATGGATCTGACGGATCTTCCGACAGCAGTTCTGACGGAAGCGGCGACGGATCTGACGGATATTCCGATGGAAGCAGTGATGGCAGTGATTATTCTGATGGTTCCGAAGACGGTTCCTATGATGACGGAAGTGAAGAATACTAAATAATATGTGAGATTAACCAAAGAGATCCGGGTGACAAAATGCGTGTCATCCAGGTCTCTTTTTTGACTTTATCCGACACTGTCGGATAATAGACACATATCGGATGGAGGGGGTTTTTCCTTGACTGAAAATATAGGGATTGGTATAATTATAGAATAAAAAACTCCACTAATAATTGGGGAATGAACGGTGGCAGAACTATAAAGGGAGGTACCTGAAAATGGGAAAGAAATTGCAGTTTACGGAGCTTGACCAGTATCTTTTTGGTCAAGGCACGCATTATGATATTTACAGAAAACTGGGGGCTCATCCGGATACGCAGAACCGGAAAAAAGGAGTTTATTTCGCAGTGTGGGCGCCGAATGCGCAGGCGGTTTCTGTTATAGGTGAATTCAACGGATGGAATAATGAGAAGAATCCTATGAAGAAAGTTGGAACGATTGGTGTTTATGAGACATTTATACCTGGAGCCAAGATCGGACAACTGTATAAATTTTACATTACGGGAGCTCATGGTGAAGAGCTTTACAAGGCAGACCCGTATGCCAATGAAGCTGAGCTGCGTCCAGGAACTGCATCCCGGATCACAGATATTACCAACTATAAATGGAAAGATGTTACCTGGATGAAGAACCGTGAGAATTTTGATCCGGATACAAGTGCCATGTCCATTTATGAGGTACATCCAGGTTCCTGGATGAAGCATCCGCAGACAGAGCAGGATGAAGATGGTTTCTATTCCTACAGAGAACTGGCACCGAAGCTTGCCCAGTATGTTAAAAAGATGGGGTATACACATGTTGAGCTTATGGGTATCGCAGAGCATCCGTTTGATGGTTCCTGGGGTTATCAGGTAACTGGTTATTATGCACCTACATCCCGTTATGGAACTCCGCAGGATTTCAAATATCTTGTTGATTATCTTCACCGTCAGAAGATAGGCGTTATTCTTGACTGGGTACCTGCCCATTTTCCGAAAGATGCCCATGGACTTGTCAATTTTGACGGTACAGCTGTATATGAACATGCAGATCCGAGACAGGGTGAGCATCCGGACTGGGGAACCAAGATTTATAATTATGGTCGTCCTGAGGTCAAGAACTTCCTGATCGCCAATGCCCTTTACTGGGTGGAGGAGTGCCACGTAGACGGACTTCGTGTGGATGCTGTTGCTTCCATGCTTTATCTTGATTATGGTAAGAAGGATGGAGAATGGATCGCAAATAAATATGGCGGAAATCAGAATCTGGAGGCTATTGAATTCTTTAAGCATCTGAATACAGTAGTTCTTGGAAGGAATCATGGAACTGTGATGATCGCTGAGGAATCTACTGCATGGCCGATGGTTACAGGGGATGCAGAGAAGGACGGACTTGGTTTTAGTCTGAAGTGGAATATGGGATGGATGAATGACTTCCTGGAATATATGAAGCTGGATCCGTATTTCCGTAAATTTAATCATAATAAGATGACTTTCTCCATGTCATATGCATATAGTGAGAGATATGTATTAGTTCTTTCTCATGATGAGGTGGTTCATCTGAAATGCTCCATGCTTGAGAAGATGCCGGGAGAGTTACCGGACAAATTCAAGAATTTAAAGGCTGCCTATTCATTTATGAACTGCCATCCGGGTAAGAAGCTTCTGTTCATGGGACAGGAATTCGGACAGCTTCGTGAATGGAGTGAGGAGAGAGAACTTGACTGGTTCCTTCTGAATGAAGAGCCACACAAGGAACTTCAGAATTATGTGCATGATCTCCTGACTATTTATAAGAAATATCCGGCACTTTATGCCGGTGATAATAATCCGGAAGGATTTGAGTGGATCAATGCGGATGACAGGGACAGAAGTATTTTCAGCTTTGTGAGAAAGTCTCCTACAAAGAGAAACAATATTCTTTACGTAGTTAACTTTACACCTGTTGACCGTCCGGATTACAGGGTTGGTGTTCCGAAGAAAAAACAGTACAAGCTGATCATGGACGAGAATGGACTTCTGGAGCAGCCAAAGACATTTAAGGCAGTGAAACAGGAATGTGATAACAGAGAGTTTTCCTTCGCATATCCATTGCCGGCTTATGGGGTTGCGATTTTTACATATTAATTTTTCGAGATGATTTCAGGATATATGTAAATATCTGAGAGAATTATTGTCAGGGGTATGTTATTTATTTGACAATATTGCAGAGTAAGCATGATAATATATGAAAAATTCGTGAAATATAAATAATTGCTTTTGAAATTTATCTGCGTTATAATTATCGCGAACACAAGGAATAGAGAGAATAATGGTTTCCATGTTGAAAGGAGAATGAACATGAAAGTATCTAACATTAAAGACATCGATAAATTTTTTGCTGTAGTTGACAGCTGCGAAGGCAGAGTAGAATTAGTAACAGGCGAAGGTGACAGACTGAACCTTAAATCTAAATTATCCCAGTATGTATCTCTGGCAAACATTTTCTCAGGCGGAGAGATTCCGGAACTTGAGATCGTTGCTTATGAGAAAGACGATATTGATAAATTAATGAGCTTTATGATCAACGGTTGATCATTAGTGTATACAGGCGGGGGCATGATGGTGAATCATGCCCCTTTCTTTGATGTGAACAGGCAGGTTGTTCTGAAGGTATTGAACAGCTGCAGGATATCTGTAAACCAGGGGGCACAAGTGTTTCCTGGTCAAAATGCGTTGATGGCAGACTTGAATACATTGGACATCTTATGTATAATGAGTACGTTACAGGCAAATATATAAACAGACAGATAATGATGGCAGTTCCAAAAGTTATTCTGTTTGTTCATAAAAATGGCAGAATATAAAAAATGACGGCTATATGGCAGTTATTCAGAAATATAAATTTTAACGAAGAGGAGAAATAAGACAATGGCAACTAAGATTGATATTATTTCCGGTTTCCTTGGAGCCGGTAAAACTACATTGATTAAGAAACTTCTGAAAGAGGCTTATGCAGATGAGCAGGTTGTACTGATCGAGAATGAATTTGGTGAGATTGGCATTGACGGTGGTTTCCTGAAGGAAGCGGGAATCCAGATCCGGGAAATGAATTCCGGATGTATCTGCTGTTCATTAGTGGGAGATTTCGGCACTTCTCTGAAAGAGGTTGTGGACAAATATCATCCGGACAGAATCCTGATCGAGCCATCAGGTGTTGGTAAACTTTCAGATGTTATCAAGGCAGTACAGGGTGTTCAGGGAGATGTGGATATCGTTCTGAACAGCTATACAACTGTAGTTGATGCAAAGAAGTGCAAAATGTATATGAGAAACTTTGGTGAGTTCTTTGATAATCAGGTTGAATATGCAGGTGCGATTATCATGAGCCGTACAGATATCATTGATGAGAAGAAAGCACAGCAGGCGATGGAACTTCTTCGTGGAATTAATGCGAAAGCTGCTATTATCACCACTCCGATTGAGAAACTGGACGGAAAGAAAATCCTTGAGGTTATGGAGAAACCGGTATCTCTTGAGGAAGAACTGATGTCTGAGGAAGAGGTATGCCCGGAGTGCGGACATGTACATGAACATGGAGAGCATCATCATCACGATCACGACCATGAATGTGGCTGTGGACATGATCACGAAGAACATCATCACCATGACCACGACCATGAATGTGGCTGTGGACATGATCATGAGGAACATGAGCATCATCACCATGACCACGACCATGAATGCGGTTGCGGACATGATCATCACCATCATCACGCAGATGAGGTATTTACAAGCTGGGGACGTGAGACGATTAAGAAATACACAAGAGAAGGTCTTGAGAAGATGCTTGAGGCTCTTTCAGCTTCTGAAGATTACGGTATTATTCTTCGTGCAAAGGGAATGCTTCCTGCAGAAGACGGAACATGGATTTATTTTGATATGGTTCCGGAGGAAACAGAGATCCGTGAAGGTGCACCGGAATACACAGGTCGTCTCTGCGTGATCGGCTCCAAACTGAAAGAAGATAAGCTTGCAGAATTATTCGGGCTTGCATAATGATCATGAGGAAGCAGCGATTTATGGCAATCCTCTAAAATACTGCATCTGGATTCAGCTCATCGGAGCATGAAATCCTGTGTCATAGATGCGAGACTGAACGATTTCGGCAAATAATAACAGAATCAGAATAAAGATAAAGGAATAAATTATATGATGGATGATATCAGAGTTCCCATTTATTTGGTTACGGGATTCCTGGAAAGCGGAAAGACTACTTTCCTGGATTTTACATTGCAGCAGGAGTATTTTGCCATTGACGGCAAAACTCTGTTGATCCTTTGCGAAGAAGGCGAAGAAGAATATGATATGGATAAACTGAAACTTACAAACACAGTTGTGGAAGTGATCGAGGATGAAGAAGATCTGACACCACAGCGTCTGGCTGCCATGGATATCATCCATCAGCCGGAGCGTGTTGTGATCGAGTACAACGGAATGTGGCTTGTAAGTAAGTTTGAGCAGATGGAGCTTCCGGAAGGCTGGGGAATTGAGCAGGAGATTACCTGTGTGGATGCAACTACTTATCAGGTTTATATGGCAAACATGAAATCTCTGTTCATGGATATGATCAGAAATACAGATATGGTTGTATTTAACCGCTGTAAAGAGGGAGATCCGCTTCCTGCATACAGACGTGGGATCAAGGTTGCAAATCAGAGTGCAGAGGTTATCTTTGAAAATGAAGAGGGCGAGATGGATGACATTTTCCAGGATGAGATGCCGTTTGATATCAATGCACCGATCATTGAGATTCCACCGGAAGATTATGGTATCTGGTTTGTGGATGCCATGGATAATCCGGATAAATATGTAGACAAAATTGTCCGCTTTAAAGGACGTGTCATGAAACCACGTGGAATGGGAAGTAAATTCTTTGTTCCGGGACGTGTGGCAATGACCTGCTGCGCAGATGATACCACTTTCCTTGGATACGTGTGCAGAAGCGATTATGCACCGCATATCAAAGAGGGCAGCTGGGTAGAAGTAACAGCGAAGGTCGCATTTGAGAACCGTACAGAATATCAGGGTGAGGGCATTGTTCTTTATGCAAGTGATGTGAAAGAATGCGAGCCGCTTAAGGAAGAGATGGTATATTTTAATTAATTATCTTAGCGTGTGTTTGAAAAATGCTTTCCGCAAGACGTGCGTTACAATTTGCAGGATTGGTTTTTGAACACACTTTAGAGGATGTAAAAAAATAAATTTGACATCAGGACAGGTATGGTAATTCCGGAAAATGGTGTTAAATTAAGCAGGAGACACATATATGTATTTAGTAGTTGGCCTGGGAAATCCCGGGAAACAGTATGAAGCAACACGCCACAATATGGGATTTGATACCGTTGACCGTCTGGTAGAGGATTACAATGTCCCTCAGGGTGGTGTGAAATTTAATGCCATGTACGGTAAAACCATGATCGGCGGAGAGAAAGTGATTCTTATGAAGCCGCTTTCTTTTATGAACCTGAGTGGTGGTCCTGTTCGTGAGATGGCGAATTATTTTAAAATTGATCCGGAATCAGAGCTTATTGTTATTTATGATGATATTGATCTGGAACCCGGGCAGCTTCGCATCCGCAAGCAGGGAAGTGCGGGTGGACATAACGGGATCAAAGATATTATCCGCCAGCTTGGCACAGAGAAATTTCTCCGTATCAAAGTAGGAGTTGGTGCAAAGCCGAAGGGATGGGATCTGGCAGATCATGTACTTGGCAGATTTTCCACAGAAGACAGGAAACTTGTGGATGAAGCAATAGCAAAGGCGGCAAAGGCTGTGGATATCATAATCTCACAGGGTACAGATGCAGCCATGAACGAATATAACAGAAAAGTACCTGTACAGAAATAAGCAGACAGGAAACAGATGATTGTTCAGCAAAAGGTATAGAAAGCGGTAACTGGAAACAGAAGCCGCTTTTATTACGTCGAAGGATCATGAGGGGTGAAGATGAAAGCATTTTTAACACCTCTGCAGGGGCTTGCAGAGTTTGAACAGATTAAAGAAAAAAGCAAAACGAATAAGGGAATCCTGCAGGTTTCGGGGTGTATGGAATCGCAGAAATCTCATCTGATGTACGGACTTTCCGGGATTGCGCCTTATCGTCTGATCCTGGCGGAGGACGAACGCCGCGCCAGAGAAATTTATGAAGATTACAGATTTTATGACAGAAAAGTGTATTCTTATCCTGCGAAAGATCTTCTGTTTTTTCAGGCAGATATCCATGGAAATCTGCTGATACGTCAGAGAATGAAGGTCATTAAGGCGTTACTGGAAGAGAAAGAACTGACAGTTGTTACAAGTATTGACGGATGTATGGATTTTCTGGAATCTCTGGAAAAGATAAAAGAACAGCTGATTCATTACGAAAGTGACAGCACCGTAGACATAGAACAGCTGAAGAACCAGCTGGTGGCTTTAGGTTACGAGCGGGTAGGACAGGTGGAAATGCCGGGGCAGTTCTCTGTGCGTGGCGGTATTGTGGATATTTACTGTCTCACTGAGGAAAATCCATGGAGAATCGAGCTTTGGGGAGATGAGATTGATTCTATCCGGAGTTTTGATCCGGAGAGTCAGCGTTCTCTGGAAAATCTGGAAGAACTTACGATCTATCCGGCGGTGGAGCATATAGGGGACAAGGATATGGTTTCCTTCCTGGATTATTTTCCGGAGAAAAGAACCATAATCTTTCTGGATGAACCAAACCGACTGACTGAGAAAGGCGGGGCTGTAGAAGAAGAGTACAGACAGAGCCGTATGCACAGAGAGGAAAAAGGCAGCCGGAATCTGCCGGAAAACTGGCTTTGTTCTTTTGAACAGCTTCAAAAAGAACTGAATAAACGCAATTGTATTTCTGTATGTGCGCTGGAACCGAAACAGGCAGGCTGGAAAGTGCGGGAGAAATTTTACCTGGAGGTAAAATCAATCAGCGCTTATAACAACAGTTTTGAACTTCTGGTAAAAGATCTTCATCAGTATAAGAAACAGGGATACAGGATCGCGTTGCTTTCCGGTTCCCGCACAAGGGCCGAGAGGCTGGCAAAGGATCTTCAGGAAGAGGGACTGGCAGCCTTTTATGGACAAGATTATGACAGGGAGATCTGTCCGGGCGAGATCATGGTGGTTTATGGCCATGCAAAGAAGGGCTTTGAATACCCGTTGATCAAGTTTGCGGTAATGACAGAATCTGACATTTTTGGACAGGAACAGAAGAAGAAAAAGAAGAAAAAAAATTACAGTGGAAGCCGTATTCAGGATTTTGCGGAGCTTTCTATCGGCGATTTTGTTGTCCATGAAAAGCATGGTCTTGGTATTTACCGAGGAATTGAAAAAGTTGAAGTAGACAGGATCGTTAAAGATTATATTAAAATTGAATACAGAGGCGGAAGCAATCTCTATATTCCTGCTACTCAGCTTGACTGTCTGCAGAAATATTCAGGGGCAGATGCTGCAAAGGCTCCGAAGCTGAACAAACTTGGTACTCAGGAGTGGAATAAAACAAAGAGCAAGGTTCGTGGGGCAGTTAAAAATATTGCAAAAGAATTGGTAGAGCTTTATGCAGTGCGTCAGGAAAAGGAAGGATATGTCTGTGGTCCTGATACTGTATGGCAGAGAGAATTTGAAGAAATGTTTCCATATGAAGAGACAGAGGATCAGCTCAGTGCTATTGAGGATGCCAAACGTGATATGGAGAGTACCAGGATTATGGATCGGCTTATCTGCGGGGATGTGGGATACGGCAAAACAGAAGTGGCGCTGCGTGCCGCATTTAAGGAAGTGCAGGAGAGCAGACAGGTAGCTTATCTTGCACCTACAACGATCCTTGCGCAGCAGATTTATAATACCTTTGTGCAGAGGATGAAGGAATTTCCGGTACGTGTGGAACTGTTATGCAGATTCCGGACCCCGGCACAACAGAAGAAGGCAATCGAAGATCTGAAAAAAGGTCAGGTGGATGTGATCATTGGAACGCACAGAATCCTTTCCAAAGACGTACAGTTCAAAAATCTTGGCCTGTTGATCGTTGATGAGGAACAGCGGTTTGGAGTTACGCATAAGGAAAAAATCAAGCAGTTAAAGAAGGATGTGGATGTCCTTACACTGACTGCAACGCCCATTCCCCGTACTCTTCATATGAGCCTGATCGGAATCCGGGATATGAGTGTCCTGGAGGAGCCTCCTATGGACAGAATGCCGATCCAGACATATGTTATGGAATATGATGAAGAGACGGTCCGAGAGGCTATCAACAGGGAATTGCGCAGAGGCGGACAGGTTTATTATGTTTATAATCGAGTGACGGATATTGCAGATGTTGCCCTGCGTATTGCGAAGCTGGTGCCGGATGCAAGGGTGGATTTTGCTCATGGCCAGATGAGTGAGAGGGAACTGGAGAATGTGATGTATTCCTTTGTAAACGGGGATATTGATGTGCTGGTTTCCACCACGATCATTGAGACAGGGCTGGATATTTCCAATGTAAATACTATGATTATCCATGATTCAGATAGATACGGGCTTTCTCAGCTTTATCAGCTTCGGGGAAGGATCGGGCGTTCCAACAGAACTGCCTATGCGTTTCTGATGTACAGAAAGAATGTGATGCTGAAGGAGACGGCTGAGAAGCGTCTGGCTGCGATCCGCGAGTATACGGATCTGGGAAGCGGATTTAAGATTGCAATGAGAGATCTGGAACTTCGAGGTGCCGGAAATCTGCTGGGCGCGCAGCAACATGGACATATGAATGCGGTTGGATATGATCTTTATTGTAAGATGCTCAATGAAGCAGTGAAAGAGGCGAAGGGTATTCATACAATGGAGGATTTCGAGACATCGGTTGATCTGAATGTTGATGCGTATATTCCTGATTCCTACATCAGTAATGAATTTCAGAAGCTGGATATTTATAAAAGAATTGCGGGGATTGAGACACAACAGGATTATGATGATATGCTGGAAGAACTTCTGGACCGTTTCGGAGAACCCGGAAAGGCAGTGCTGAATCTTCTGGCGATTGCGAAGTTAAAGGCGATTGCTCATCAGGGGTACGTAACGGAAATAAAGCAGACTGGAAAAACAGTCCGGTTTACCCTTTATGAGAAAGCAAGGCTGAATACAGAAGGCTTTCCGGCTCTTATGCAGAAATACAGAAGAGGTCTGCAGTTTAAGAATGAGCAGGAACCGAAATTTATCCTGGAACCACAGGGGAATCTGATCCTGGCATTGACGGAATTTGCAGAGGAACTTAAGAGCATGGCGGAAAATATGTGAAATATACTACATATTTTTCGATTTGCCTTGCCCTTCGCAGGAAAAAAGTTTATACTCTAATAACAGTACATTCTGGGAAAGTGGTATGGAAGAAAGACCAGATTGATAATATGGAGGAAGAAATGAAAAAAATGGTAAAGAGAACAGCCGTTGTGACACTGGCAGGTGTGATGTCAGTTGGTATGCTTTCCGGCTGTGGAAGTAAAACATTAGATGGAACAAAGACAGTGGCTACTGTTGACGGAACAGATATTCCGCTTGGAGTTGTAAGTCTTTATGCCCGCGAACAACAACAGCAGACAACAACCATGTATTTAAATTATATGGGAAGTGCAGATAATATCTGGGATCAGACAGCAGGTGATGATTCAGATGAGACTTATGGTGATCAGGCAGTGACAAGCAGTCTGGAGTCTGTTGAGAAGATGTATATTCTCAAAGAGAAGGCTGCGGATTATAACGTAGAGCTTACAGATGATGATGAAGCAGCGATCGCAGATGCAGCATCACAGTTTATGGCTGCAAACAGTGAAGAGACAATTAAGGAACTTGCGGTAACGGAAGATCAGGTAAAAACACTTCTGGAGCTTCAGACAATTCAGAAGAAGATGTATGATCCGGTTGTAGCAGAAGGAAAGATCACAGTTTCTGATGATGAAGCGAATCAGACAACCTTCACTTATGTAAGTATCTCTACAAGCGGTGATGATATAACTGATGAGGAGAAAAAGACTAAGAAAGAACAGGCTCAGGAGATTCTGGATAAGATGAAAGAGGATCCTACAGCAGACATGAGTGAGATTGCCAAAGGTGTAGATGACAGTTATTCTGCAGTACAGGGTAATTTTACAACAAAAGAGAGCGAAGACGAGGATGAAGATTCCGGCAGCGAGGCATATCCGGATGAGGTTCTGAAGGTTCTGAGAGGACTGAAGGATGGAGAAGTTGCAGACAATATTATTGAGACTGACACAGGATACTATGTAGTAAGACTTGACAAGATCAATGATGAAGATGCCACAGCTTCCAAGCGAGAATCTCTTCAGAATTCCAAAGAAAATACCTATTTTACAGATACAACTGCCAAATGGCTGGATGAGGCAGATGTAAAGGCGGTTAAGAAAGTCCTTAAGACACTTAAGATCACTGACAAACATACCTTCATGGCGCCGACTCCTACTCCGGTTCCGGAAACACCGACACCTGAAGTGACAGAAGAGGCAACTCCAACACCGGAAACAGAGGAAGTTACAGAAACACCTGCAGCAGAAGATACAGATGTGACTGAGACACCTGCGGCAGAGGAAGAAGCAGCAGAAACTACTGAAACACCGGAAGCAACACCGACAGAAGCAGCTAAATAAGAAAATCCGAACTGTCAGTAGCCTGCTGATAGGAATTGAGTATTGTAAATTAAAACAGCTATGATGAAAACCTGAGTGTTTTCACATAGCTGTTTTTAAGTTTAAATAAATCCGAAATCATTCTCCTAAATATGCAAAAATAACACAGATAAATAGAGATATGATAATACGTTATTTTGTATGTTCTGCTAAATGAGATGGAAATGCTTCAAAGCATTGGCAATTCCGTTATCTTCGATATTGGTTGTCTGGTAAGTGCAGTGAGGCAGGATCAGGGGATCCGAGTTGCCCATTGCGATGCTGTTTCCGGCGAACTGCAGCATAAGAAGATCGTTCGTGCTGTCGCCGAATGCATAGGTGTCTTTGACCGGAACCCCAAGGCGGTCTGCCAGAAACCGGATTCCGGTTGCTTTGCTGAGATTTTTCTGAGTCAGTTCCCAGGCCTTGTCTTCATGTATGAAACACAGAAAATGTTCATCTGTAAATTTGCGGAAAGTTTCCATATCAGAATCAGCAGACGGAAAAGCCAGAAACTTGTCAAATGTAAAATGGTTGTATGTTTCGGGCGGGTAGAGAGCCAGATCTTCTACTATAACTTCTGCTTTCAGCTTCTGAACAGTTTCAGGAACAGCACATGAACTGCTGTCATATAAAATCTTATCCGGGCGTTCAAAAAACGCAGGAATTCTGCATTCCCGCAGTAATTCTGTTGTTTTACGGCAAAGCGGATTTGGAATAGAACTGGAAAACAAAAGCTCTTCATTCATATAAATCTGGCTGCCGCATCCGCATACATAGCCGTCGAATCCCATTTCTTTAATGATTTCCGGAATCATTGTATAGGTACGTCCGGAATTGATGAAAAGGAGATGACCATTATAGCGGGCTTCTTTTAAAGCCTGTTTCGCACTGTCCGGAACTGTCCATGGGTAAGGGGTTAACAGGGTTTTGTCAATGTCAAAAAATAAGAGTTTACGATTATTCTCCATCAGATGTCTCCTCTGTCTCAGTATCTGTATTGTTATAAAATTCGTCATCAGAAGGATTTTCATTTCCTGTATGTACGCGGATTCCGTTCAGTTCAACTTCGCCTTCCATTGGAATCACAAGGCACTTGCGTCCGTCAATTACGCGTGTTTCCACAAGATCGGCACGTTCAGGATCTACGTGGACTACAACATCCGGGGTTTTGATCTCGAATCTTTTTGTATTGGTGATGTTGGAAGCAACCAGAGAGGATTTTTCCCCGGCTGTGATCTCGTATTGTTCATCAAATGACTGTAGTTTTTCATCTTCTACGCCGCATTCTTCAAAGAGGCGTTTTACCTCAGATTTGGTCAGAACTACAGGTTCCGGCTCATCCTTCTGTGATTCGATCAGGTCGTTTAATTTCTCGTGAATGCTTAATACAGTGTCATATCTGCAGTCGTCGCCCAGAGTATCTTCAACCAGTGCGTTAAAGGAATCACGCTGTCCTCCTGCAGAAAGAGGTGCTGTACATCCAAGCAGTTCATCGATAAAAATATCCCGAAGCTCGTTTGCATTTTTACTATAATAAAGGACGCCATGGATGTCAGTGCTGCGGTCGTTAAACTGCGGGAAAAGGAAAGCAACATCCGGAAGTTCCACGATCCAGTCGCGGATACGGTCCTGGATGCTGTTGGTTTCGGCATTGTAGCAAAGACCTGCCTTAGAGAGTTTTACAGGACAGATACAGCACATGATGTGCTCATAAATCTCATCAGATGCATCAAACATTTCTGCACCGTCGGAAGACTTTCCGGGGATATCATATACTCCATGGATCAGGATGATGTAGTAGTTTTCGGGATAATCATAGTTTTCAATGATCTTATCGTAGAAACTTTCTACCAGTGCATCATCGGTCAGTTTGCTTTCTCTCAGTTTCATAAGAAAATGTTGAGTTCCGCCCTCAGTTTCCTGCTCGAGAGGAAATTCCATGTTCATCAGATTTTTTCCTATTGTTCCGGAAAGGGATTTGCGGAAAATTTCAAAGTATTTGAACATTTCTTCTTCTGATAAAGAGAGAAATGCTTCTTTCAGTTCGGTTTTTTTATTCTTTTCTCCGTCAACGTAACATCCGCAGATGCGGGTGAGAGAACAGTTCTCGGGAGTGAACTGTTTCTTGATTTCAGAAATTTCTTTTTTGTTCATATAGTTTATACCTCATGTTAGTCTGCTCTTTATTATAGACCAGTTGTGATGCAGGGGCAAGGAAAATTGCCTGAAAATTATGGGAAATACAGGTGAGTTTTGGTAGATGTAGTGCTATAATATAGGAAGATATTGTTGCCTGACTGTGTTGCTGAGAACGTGGTGGACAGTAATGTTGCTTTGACAGTGATGAAAATAAATACAGGAGGATATGAGACATGAATGAAACAATAAAAATTCTTTTGGAGCGAAGAAGTGTACGTGGTTATAAAGAAGATCTGGTGCCGGAAGAAGTGTTGAATGAAATTCTTGAAGCAGGGGAATACGCACCAAGCGGAATGGGACAACAGGGTACACTTATGGTAGTAACACAGAATCCGGAACTTGTTGCGAAGCTTTCTAAAATGAATGCGGATGTGATGGGGACTGAGAGTGATCCGTTCTATGGGGCACCGACAGTTGTTGTGGTCTTTGCAGACAGTAATATGCCTACATGTGTGGAAAATGGAAGTCTGGTTATGGGAAATCTGATGAATGCTGCTCATGCCCTTGGGGTTGATTCCTGCTGGATTCATCGTGCAAGAGAGGTGTTTGCTTCTGAAGAAGGAAAGGCATTGAAGGCAGAGTGGAGTGTGCCGGAGTCTTATGTTGGAATTGGTCATTGTGTGCTTGGTTATCGCTCCGGGGAATATCCGAAAGCGAAAGCGAGAAAAGACGGATTTGTGATCAGGGTGTGATTGTAGTGTGGCGGCAGAGTGATTCCTGAAACAGGCTGGCAGGAAAGATGTGAGAATGTTCGGGAAATCAAGTTGCCGGCACAGTAGCTATGAGAGAGGGTTGCTGTTGAGTATATTTGGTTTTAAGAGAAAGAAGTACAGAACGTTTCTGCAGGATTCTGAGACAGGTGAGGAGATTGCTGAGGAGTATGAGAAAGGCCGGGGAGTCTGGAAAAAGCATGATGTTCAGGATGGGAAGGGTTCGGAGATGAGAGAGAATCTGATAAGGAAGCATTATTGGTTTTCGGGGAGAGTGCAGGGAGTTGGATTTCGCTATCGGGCCTGTTATATTGCCAGTTCTTTGGGGGTTACCGGTTGGGTGAGAAATAACTGGGATGACCGCGTGGAGATGGAGGCGCAGGGGAGCAGGGAGTTGCTTGCGCAGATGGTGGAGATGTTGGGGAGACAGAGGTTTATTGAGATTGAGGGGATTGAGGAGAGGGTGATTCCGGTGGAGGTTGAGAGTGGGTTTTATTCCAGATGAAAGGGACGCAAGCTCAAATCATTCTCTTCGGCGACATTTGCAGGGCCTTTAGAAAAACTTAGCCCCGGGAAATCTGCGTTATTCGCAGATCACTCACTGTCTGAGCCGCTTCGCGGCGAGTTTGAGTTATCTGCGAATGCTTTTAGCTGATCTTCCCGGGCTTAGTTTTTCTTAAGACCCGAAACCGAGCCGAAGAGAATTGTTTGGGGCTGCGTCCCCCTTTAACTGATCTTACAAAAACTTCACTATCTCTTCTGTATCTTTCCTTTTCGGCCGTCCAGGCTCTTCCCCCGGGACTCCTACCGCAATTACCCCAACAACAGTCTCCGTCTCCGGAACAGAACAAAATTCTCTGATCTTATCCGCATCCCTGATCCCCATAATAAGAGTTCCATATCCCAGTTCTTCAGCCTTTAATATCAGGTTCTCATTCTGCAGCCCAAGATCATAACATCCCCATCCATTTCCAATTTCATTATCCGCTGTTCCATCTTTCTGAAAACCTGCTCTGTTATGTACAAAAGTACTAACCAGCAACACTGCATTCTCACATTTCCCTACATTCATTTCCGGCAGACATTCCCGTCTGAACTGTTCCACATTCTTTTCGTCCATAATACAGTAATAACGTCCTGTTTGAGAGTTCTTCCATGAAGGCGCCTCCTGAGCTGCTTTTATCATACTCAAAATTTCATCTTTCGTCACCGTATTTCTCTCTACATATTTACGAACACTCCGTCTCTTTTCTATCAGATTCTGAAATTCCATATTTTTATACCTCTTCTATTCTTTCTCTTTAATCAGATAGATAAAATCCATCCTATATATCTTTAATAAATAATAATAGGATATCCCCCATCTATCGTATTATATATCAATGCCGCCTGATCTTCCGGCAGATTGATACAGCCGTGACTTCCATGTCCTGTCTTATATCGGTTTCCACCAAATGCAGACTGCCATGATGCATCATGAAGTCCCTGTCCATAAACAAACGGCATCCAGTATTTTACCGTTTCCGCATATCCATATTCTTCACTGCTTAACGTAAACGGACTAGCCTTATATGCAATCGGCCATGCTCCTCTGTAAGTCTCACGTTCCGGTGTGGGTGCACCGCTGACAACATCTGTTTCAGTAACCAGCGCACCATCTTTATACAGCCATAAATGCTGTGAATCAAGACTGACTTCTATATAACTGCCTGCCAGGTCATCTGTTCCGTTTCTCTTCATGCCACTGCTGCTGTACACCGGCTCTCTGGATACATCTTCACCACTTTTAAGATCTTCAAGAAGCTGTGTCAGCTCTGCATCCTGATCGATCCTGTATCCATATTCATTATCAGAAACCGTAACATCCGTTCCCAACGATGTATGAAAAGTACGCGGCACATAAATAGTATTATATTTATTTGCCATATTCGATATGTAATCTGCAGCCGCATCCTTATCAATGCTTATACCACTATTTTTAATCTGCAGCCAGGAACTGATCGTGTCTGAATCCAGCACCTGCGTTTCCTCACCAAACAGATAAGAAACTGTTGTACTGCGGTATTTTCTCAACAGGCTGTTTAACTTCTTCACCTTCTGCTTCATTTCACCTGATTCTTCAATATCCGGCTGCCGGTAAACTTCCTCGTTTAATTCCATCTTTACATCAGATGTAAGCAATTCTGTTTCGAAATCTTTATCCAGAGTTTCCTCCACATAGCTTAATAGCCTGTTTTCATCAATCTGATTTCCGGAAACCTGTTTCACCAACACATATTTCTGTTTCTTTTTACTATATCGGATATGTGCATCCGTAGGTTCTGTTCTGTCTTTTTCATCAAAATGATCCGCAGACAATGCTGCCTGTTCCTGCGCTTCATCTCTGATGATCTGATAATCAATCTTATAATCTCTCTGTGATGCAAAAAGTTTAAATGTCCCGCTTCTCTCCTGTTTCAATGTTTCCAGTGCACTTTTCAGAATGTCCTGATCCAGACTGTATCCCAGTTGTTCCATTGAAACATTATAAACATCCTTTCCATCTTCATGAAATGTTATTGTTTTATTCTGAAATGCTTCAGATATTTTCTGCTGCGCTTCTCCCACAGTAAGCTTCGATACATCTAACCTGTACACACTTACTTTCCTTCCCAGTGTGACAGTATCCACATGATGTATGTAAACAGCCAGACCGACTCCCGCTGTCACGATCATCACGATACATATTACAAGAATCACTTTCAGCTTCTTTCTATTTAAGGCTTTTTTCTGTTCCATCCTTTCACCTTATTTTAGATATCTGCAATTATTTTATTATATAGAGAGATAAAAATCAATTTGTAAAATGCAGATTGCCTGCGGCAATGGAATTTTGGCTTGTATGTCTCGGGATTTTGGCATGTTCATGCCAAAACACCTCGCGGGATAGTGGTGTGTGAACAGCAACCGCCTGTTACTTTAGAGCGTATCTGAAAAATCATTCCTGCAATCTGCGCGCCCCACTTTGCGGTATATTTTGTCCGAATTCGGTTGTCGTAGCCCATCAGGTTTTTGAGTCCATAAAAAAATCCCACATCACAAGGATGCGGGATTTTTTACTTATGAGGTTATCATCAGGCTTTGTTAACTGATCCGAATAATTCCATTTTTTCCTTAACAGTAGCTTTGATTGCTTCGAAGCCAGGTGCAAGAAGTTTACGAGGATCGTATCCTTTACCCTGCTGATCTTTTCCTTCTTCGATGTATTTACGTGTAGCTGCTGCGAAAGAAAGCTGGCATTCTGTGTTTACATTGATTTTGGATACGCCAAGGTCGATAGCTTTCTTGATCATATCTGCCGGGATACCTGTGCCACCGTGAAGTACCAGAGGCATCTCTCCTGTCAGTTTCTGGATAGCATCCAGAGTCTCAAAGCTTAAGCCTTTCCAGTTAGCCGGATATTTTCCATGGATGTTACCGATACCTGCTGCAAGGAAATCAATACCAAGGTCTGCGATCATCTTGCATTCCTTAGGATCTGCGCATTCGCCCATTCCTACAACACCGTCTTCTTCACCACCGATGGAGCCAACTTCTGCTTCCAGAGACATTCCGTGTTCAGCAACGATCTTAACCAGTTCTTTAGTTTTTGCAACGTTTTCTTCGATCGGGTAATGAGATCCGTCGAACATGATGGATGAGAATCCTGCTTCAACGCATTTTAAGCATCCTTCATAGCTGCCGTGGTCAAGGTGAAGAGCTACAGGAACAGTGATGTTCAGTTCTTCCATCATTCCGTTAACCATACCAACAACTGTTTTATAACCTGTCATATATTTACCAGCACCTTCGGATACACCAAGGATTACAGGAGAGTTCAGTTCCTGAGCTGTTAAAAGAATAGCCTTTGTCCACTCAAGGTTGTTGATGTTGAACTGTCCAACTGCATAATGACCTGCTTTTGCTTTTTTCAGCATTTCTGTTGCATTTACTAACATGATAAATTCCTCCTAATCTGTAGTAACTGTGTTCATTCTCAGTTACCCTAATCAATCTCCGATATGGAATTACATCTATATCCAGATATGGTTATATTACCAGATTTCTGCTTTTTCGTCTACTCTTTTGCCAAAAAAATAACAAACAAAATTCCCCGGAAGATATGCAAAAAAGTCCGGCAATACACAATATATAATAATTTTCTGCAATTTATAAAAAAGTGCTTGCATTATTTCCAGAATG
>OHUB01000401.1_pt1 | contig 22896 bp, 17 predicted proteins | sample 1579091 | NCBI WGS metagenome assembly OHUB01 (sample SAMEA3879566, study PRJEB24766) | human gut metagenome | biome: human-associated habitat; feature: feces | place: USA | collected 1985/1987
CGCTGGGCGCGCTGCTCTCATACCTGCACGAGACGCAGAAGACCGATCTTTCCTACATCAAGGATTTAGAATACTACGAGCAGGGGCGCTTCATGGAGCTTGACCTCTCCGCGCGGCGCAATCTGGAGCTGACCGAAACCATCCGCGCCAAGGAAAAGCGCGGCAGCCTCCTCTGGGTGCTCGACAAGACGAAGACCGCCATGGGCGCCAGACTTCTGCGCAATTACATCGAACAGCCGTTGATCGAAAAGGATGAGATGGAGAAGCGTCTGGATGCCATTCAGGAGCTGAATCAGGATTCCATCTCCAGGGATGAGATCCGGGAATACTTAAATCCCATCTACGATCTGGAACGACTGCTCAGTAAGGTGACTTATAAGACGGCAAATCCCAGAGATCTGATCGCATTTCGGAATTCCCTGCAGATGCTGCCGCCGATTAAGACAGTGCTGTCTGCCTTTGAAAAAGAAGAACTGACTAAAATCCGGGAGCAGATTGATGGACTGGAGGATATTTATCAGCTGATCGATGAAGCGATCATTGACGAACCGCCCCTGTCCATCCGGGAAGGCGGGATGATCAAGGATCAGTTCGATGAGACCATAGACAGACTGCGCAGCGCCAAGCATGACGGAAAACAATGGCTTGCCCAGCTGGAGGAAGAGGACAGAGAGCGTACCGGAATCAAGAATCTGAAGATCAAATATAACAAAGTATTCGGCTATTATTTTGAAGTGACCAATTCCTATAAGAATCTGGTGCCGGAGGACTATATCCGCAAGCAGACCCTGACCACCGGCGAACGCTACATCACACAGGAGCTCAAGGAGCTGGAAAATAAGATCCTGGGTGCTCACGAGCGGCTGATCGCTCTGGAACACCGGCTTTTCAATGAGCTGCTGGAAAGCATTGGTGCCCAGCTCGACCGCATCCAGCGTACAGCCAACGCCGTGGCAGAGCTGGACGTGCTGGCCGCTCTGGCTCAGGTGGCAGCAGAAAACAACTACTGCCGCCCCACTGTGGATGAGAGCGACCAGCTGACCATCGTGGAGGGCCGCCACCCTGTGGTGGAGCAGATGCTCAAGGGCAGTCTGTTCGTACCCAACGATACCACCCTGAACTGCGGCGAAGATCGCTGCCTCATCATCACCGGCCCTAACATGGCGGGCAAATCGACCTATATGCGCCAGAATGCGCTGATTGCCCTGATGGCACAGATCGGTTCCTTTGTTCCGGCCAGAGAGTGCCATGTGGGTGTAGTGGATGCCATCTTTACCCGCATCGGCGCGTCGGATGACCTTTCGGCAGGTCAGTCTACCTTTATGGTGGAGATGACCGAGGTGGCAGAGATCCTGAAGAACGCTACCTCCCGCAGTCTGGTGGTGCTGGATGAGATCGGGCGCGGCACGTCCACCTTCGACGGTATGAGCATTGCCCGCGCCGTGGTGGAGCACATCAGCGACCCTGCCAAGGGACTGGGCTGCAAAACCCTCTTTGCCACCCATTACCACGAGCTGACAGACCTTGAGGGCACCATCAGCGGCGTGAAAAATTACAACATTGCGGTGAAAAAGCGGGGTGAGGACATCACCTTCCTGCGCCGCATCGTCCGCGGCCCTGCCGATGACAGCTATGGCATCGAGGTGGCAAAGCTGGCCGGTCTGCCCGGCACCGTGACCCGCCGCGCCCACGAAGTGCTGCGCGCACTGGAAGCCACTGCCCCCAAGAACAAGGTGGAGCAGATGGACTTTGATGCACTGCAGGAGTATAATTCTCCCGCAGTGCCCAGCGAGGTGCTGGAAAAACTGGATGCGCTGGATGTGGAAACGCTGACCCCCATTGAAGCGCTGAATTTCCTGTACGAGCTGAAAAAGACCTTGAAGGGCAGCCTGAACGGCTGATTTCCTGAAAAATCCTAAAAAACAGGGGAGGGAACGAATATGGCAGTCATCCATGTTCTGGACAAGCACACGGCGGAGCTCATTGCAGCCGGTGAGGTGGTGGAGCGGCCGGCTTCCGTGGTGAAGGAGCTGCTGGAAAACGCCATTGATGCCGGGGCAAGCCAGATCACTGTGACCATTGAATCGGGCGGCGTGAAGCTGATCGAGATCAGCGACAACGGCTCGGGCATTGAAGCAGAGTATATCCCTACGGCATTCATCCGCCACGCCACCAGTAAGATCCGGACGGAGGATGATCTGAACCATATCCACACCCTGGGCTTCCGTGGAGAAGCGCTGGCTTCCATTGCCAGCGTGGCGCGGGTAGAAGTGCTGACCCGTACTGAGAACGACGAGTGCGCCTCCGTCTACCGCATCGAGGGCGGCGAGGATTATCCGCTGGAGCCCGGTGCACGCGGCGTGGGCACTACCATCCGGGTGCAGGATCTGTTCTACAACACCCCGGCCCGGATGAAGTTTCTCAAAAAGGATTCCAGCGAGGGTACCTTTGTGGCGGATATTGTGGCCCATGTGGCCCTGAGCCACCCCGAGGTCAGCTTCAAGTTTGTCCGGGAGGGCAAGCTGCAGTATGTCACCCCCGGTGACGGCAAGCTGCGCAGTGCCGCCTACGCGGTGCTGGGCCGGGAATTCAGCCGTGACCTCATGGAGCTGGACAATCAGGAGGGGGTGTACCGGGTGTGGGGCCTCATCACCCAGCCCAGGAGCTGCCGCGCCAGCCGCAGTATGCAGTATTTCTACATCAATGGGCGCTATGTCCGCAACCGTACCATGATGGCGGCTATGGAAACAGCGTTTAAAGGCACCACGATGCAGGGCAAGTTCCCTGGAGGAATCTTGCTTCTGGAAATGCCCGCTGACCTTGTGGATGTCAATGTCCACCCGGCCAAGACTGAGGTGCGCTTTGCCCGGGAAAACGATATCTTTGACCTCGTTTATCACGCTGTCAAGCTGGCACTGGCCCAGCCGGGAACCGGAGAGCGGCGCTTCGCCTTTGAAGAGGATAAAAAAGATGAAGAATCCAACAAATCAGAAATAAGCGATCACACAACAGAAAATGATGTAAAGAAGAATAACTTTACAGGACTTTCTGCCATCATTCCGGGCCAGGCTGAGCCGGGAACGCTCCATGAGCATATCCCTCAGCCACAGCGGAGCTTCCGGAGTTTTACTCCGACACCGGCAGCAGCACCGCCGTCCCGTCCGGCACCTGCAAGCCACCCGGATATCCTGCCTGTGCCGGATACTGCCGAGGAAAAGCCGACAGAGCACAGCTGGACAACGGTTGCATCGGGCCTGCCCATCCGGCAGGATGCCACCCTGCACAGCCCGGCATCAGCTCCCACGGAGAGTGAGCCTGAAGCACCCGCCTTTGCCGCAGCGCTGGGAGAAGGTGCATTGGACATTGAACCGGACAGCGCAGATCTGCCCGAACATCAGGACCACATGGCGGCATGGGATCCTGCCCCCAAGGAGGAAATGCCTGCCGCCCCAGCTCCGCAGCAGACCTCTGCTGCCGAGGATACGCCGGAACAGCTGGGCTTTGACGTGCAGGAAGGCCCTGCTCCTCTGCGCTATGTGGGTGAGATTTTCAAGACCTACATCCTCGCTGAGCGCGGGGAAGAAATCTGCATCATTGATAAGCACGCCGCCCACGAGCGCCAGCTTTTCGAGAAGCTGGCGGCAAACTATGGGGATGTTCCGGCCCAGCTGCTGCTGGAGCCGCTGGTGGTGGAGCTGTCAGCGGAGGAAAAGACTGCCCTCCTCTCCAACCTTGAGCTGCTGGAAAGCGCCGGACTGGAGATCGATGACTTTGGCGGCAACAGCGTGTTTCTGCGCTCTGTGCCTGCTGATGTGGAACAGGGCAGCGCCGAGGATCTGCTGGTGGAGCTGGCGGATAAGCTCTCCAAGGGCAGCCGCGATGCCCTGAGCGAAAAGACTGAGTGGGTGCTCCATTCCATCTCCTGCCGCGCGGCCATCAAGGCGGGGGATAAGACCTCCCCGCAGGAGCTGATGGCACTGGCTGAGAAGATCCTCTCGGGCGAGGTACCGCCCTTCTGCCCCCATGGTCGGCCTTGTGTCCTTAAATTGACCCGGAAGGAGCTGGAAAAGCAGTTTGGACGGATCGTGTAACAATAAGCACCCGGTGCTGGCCGTGGTCGGCCCCACGGCTTCCGGCAAGACCGCGCTGGGTGTTGCACTGGCCGAGCAGTTCGGCGGTGAGATCATCAGCGCCGATTCGATGCAGATCTACAAAGGTCTTGATGTGGGCACCGCCAAGGTGACCCCCGAGGAGACCTGCGGCATTCCGCACCATGGGGTGGATATCCTGCAGCCCGATGAACCGTTCAGCGTGGCAGATTTCACCGCGCTGGCCGGAGCGCTGGAACGTGAGATCTCCAGCAGAGAGCATCTGCCCATCCTCGTGGGCGGCACCGGGCTCTATGTCCAGAGTTTTTTGTATGGTGTCCGCTTTGCTGCTGAGAAAACGCCGGACGGTTTGCGGGAACAGCTGGCCGCAGAACTGAATGAAAAAGGTCCGGAAGCCATGTATGCGGAGCTGCAGGCAGTAGACCCTGAAGCGGCGGCGGCCATCCACCCGAACAACCATGTCCGGGTGCTGCGGGCGCTGGAACATTACCGCGCCACCGGCAAAAAGCTCAGTGAGCAGAAAGCTGACTCACTCCCGCCCGAAAAGCCCTATCGTTCTCTGATCCTTGGGCTGGATTTCCCGGAGCGCGCCCAGCTCTACCGCCGCATCGACCTGCGGGTGGATCAGATGATGGAGCAGGATCTGCTGAACGAGGCAAAACGTGTGTGGGAACACCGGGACACTTATAAGACGGCGGCCCAGGCCATCGGATACAAAGAATTCTTCCCCTACTTTGCGGGGGAGAGCGCGCTTGCCCCTTGTGTGGAGAAGCTGAAACAGGCCTCCCGCAACTATGCCAAGCGCCAGCTGACCTGGTTCCGCCACATGGAGGGCATCTGCTGGTTGGATGCCTCGGCTCCGGATGTCCGGGAACAGGCCGCACGTCTCACAAATGAATTTTTAGCGAAAGGATGAGCGATATGCAGGAAGAAAACCGCGAGGGCATCTCCGGCGCGCTGAAAACGCTGGCCGCTGTCGTTATCGTGTTTTTACTGCTGGCGGCATTGTATGTGGGCTATCAGGCAATGCAGGTGCTGTTTCCGCCCAATACCTACGAGACCGCCCTGCTGGCTACGGTGGAGGACACCGTGGATGCCGAGGGCGTGCTTCTGTTCGAGGAAAGTTACGTTGCGGGCGGCGGCACGCTGGGGTATCTGGTGGCAGACGGCGAGCGTGTTTCGGCAGGCACAGCGGTGGCTGAGATCTACAGCGATGCAGCACAGGCCACCCTGCGCCAGCAGCTGACCCAGATCAATGACCAGATCGACCTGCTGCAGCGCTCCCAGAACACCACTTCGGTGCAGCTGGAATCCCTGCGCAAGAACCGTTCCGCTGCTCTGTACGACCTGATGGATTCGCTGGATGCGGGGGACTACGAGGATACCGATGCGGAGAAGGAAAATTACATTCTGGCCCAGAACAAGCTCTGGGTCATCACCGGCGAGGTGGCCAGCTTCTCCGACCAGATCACCGCGCTGACCCAGCAGGCCGCCACGGTGCAGTCCCAGCTTGGCAATCCGTCCCAGATCATGGCCCCGCAGACGGGCTATTTCATCCGCAGCTCCAGTTCCGGGCGGCTGAACGCAGGTTCTGCCGATATCCTTGCCCTGGATGCGGCCAATCTGAAAGCTTACGTCGAATCCTCCCCGGAGATCGCGCTGGACGGCTGCGCAGGCAAGATCGTTTCAGGCTTTACCTGGTACTATGCCGGGGTGTGCTCGGCCAAACAGGCGGAAAAGCTGCTGGGCAGGGACGGCAAGCCCTTGACCAAGAGCGTTGAGATCCGCTTTCCCGGTCAGGTGGAAACGCCCCTCAAGGCAAAGGTCAGCGAGGTGAACATCGATGCGGAGAACGACATTGCCCGCTTCGTCCTCTCCTGCGAGATCATCAACGGCGATGTGCTCCGGCTGAACTGTGCCGATGCCCAGATCATCGTGGGACGCAACACCGGCCTGCGGGTGCCTGCTGCTGCGGTGCACTACCTCAAGGAGGACGGCTCCGAGGCAGAGGGTCAGGGCGAGAACTACATCCCCGGCGTGTATGTGAAGTACGGCAACCTGGCCCGCTTCTGCCGCATCGACCCTGTGGATGATGCCCATCCGCAGATCACAGACGGTGACGACCTTATCGTTTTGCCCAGCGGAACGGCTGGTTCTGTCAGTCAGGTTCGGCTTTATGACGAGATTATTGTCTCCGGACAAAATTTGTATGATGGAAAACTTTTGTAGTTATTGACATCTGCGGCAAAAAATCCGATAATAGTAAAAGCTATTTGCATCTCTTTTGCAAAAGGCGCCAGGCAGCTGCGGCTGCCCGAATGAAAGGAGCAGATACTATGTCTTTCGTGGATAGTCTCAAAAAGGGCCTTTTTGGCGGTGAGGACGATTACGACGATCAGTACATCGACGACGGCCCCCAGATGGTGAACAACAACAGCGGTCTCGGCGTTGGCATGGACGATGCAGAGGAAGAGCCGGTGGAGGGTGCCCAGAAGAAGAACAAGGTGGTCAACATCCACGCCACCACCCAGCTCAAGGTCGTTCTGGTAAAGCCCGAGCGCTTTGAGGATGCCAGCACCATTGCAGACCACCTGAACAACAAGCGCACGGTCGTGCTGAATCTGGAGTCTACCAACAAGGAAGTTTCCCGCCGTCTGGTGGATTTCCTGTCCGGCGTGGCTTATGCCAACAACGGCCAGATCAAGCGCGTTGCCAACAGCACCTTCATCATTACCCCGTACAACGTGGACATTATGGGCGATCTGCTGGACGAGCTGGAGAACAATGGCGCGTTCTATTGATCCTGCTCCCAGGGCAGTGCGGGGCTTTGTGCCCGCCCGCACCGATGAAGAGCGCTTTTTGATGCGCCATGTAGAAGATCTGGCCCGCGCGGCCGAGGGACGCGGCATTGCCCGCTACTCCGGCTTTTTGAGCGACAGGGAACAGGACCTGGCCCGCGCGGCGCTGAACCGTGCCGATGTGCCGGAGAGCGACCATCATTTTGAGGGCGGCTGGCCCGGAGCAGAGCGGAAGCTGCTCTGCCTGGAGCCGGAGGGCTGCTACCCTGCAAGCCCGCTGTGCTGTGTGAAGCTGACCTGCCGCACCCTTTCCGGGGCGGCACTGCCGGGCCACAAGGATTATCTGGGCAGCCTGATGGGGCTGGAGCTGCGTCGGGAAGCGCTGGGAGATATCGTGCTCCCGGCCGATACGCCGGGCACTGCCTATGTCTTTGCGCTGGAAACGGCTGGGGAGCTCATCTGCCGGGAACTGCTGCAGGTGGGCCGGACAGAGGTCACCACCACGCTGCTTTCGCTGGATGAGGTACCCGAATTCCCGCAGGCAGAGCGCAAAACGCAGACAGCCACCGTGTCCTCTTTGCGGCTGGACGCTGTGCTTGCGGCCATGCTCCATTGCAGCCGTGGGCAGGCGTGTGAGTGGATCGCGGCGGGCCGGGTGGAGATCAACCACCTGCCTGCAGAGAGTGCCCACGCCCCGGTGTATGAGGGTGATGTGTTCACGGTGCGCGGCAAGGGACGCTTTGGCCTGACGGCCCTGCCCGGAAAAAGCAAAAAAGACCGATCGATCATCGAGTTTTTTCAATATTGAATAAAAAGGGAGGAAACCACTATGCTGACCCCGCAGGATGTGCGTGCTGCACAGTTTGAAAAGAACATCCGCGGCTACCGGACCGAAGAGGTGGACCGTTTCCTGGATAAAGTAGAGGAGCAGCTGAAGCAGGATGAAGATCAGGCTGAGGAGCTGCGCCGCCAGATCGCTGAGCTGACCGCCGAGAATCAGCGTCTGCACAAGGAAATGGAGAGCTACGAGGCTGACGGCGATATGCTCAAGAGCGCGCTGATCAATGCCCAGCGGATGGGTGAGAATGTCATCCGGGAAGCAAACCAGAAGTCGGAAGAGATCCTGCATCGCGCAAATCTGCGCGGTGATGATATTATCCGTGATGCCAACGAGCTGCTGCAAAAAGCCAGTGACCGCGCGGATGAGATCATCAACGAGGCAAACGAGAAAAAGCTTGCCCAGGAGCGCGAGTATGACCGCGTCCGGCTGGAAGTGACCCGCTTCAAGTCCGATGTGCTGAACCTGTACCGCAGCCATGTTGAGTCTCTGAGCCGCCTGCCTGAGTTCCAGAAGGAGGAGCCCGCTGAGGATGCTCCTGCCGAGGATGAGGCTGCAGCCGCCGATACCACTGCCGCCGCTGTGACCGAGGAGATCGCCGAGGCACAGCCCGCTGCAGCGGATGTGGATGCTGAGGACGAGGCACCTGCAGATGAAAAGACCAGCGAGGAGTTCTGGGCACAGGACGAGAGCCAGCTCAAGCTCGACCCGCCCCCGGCCCCTGCCGCCGAGGATGAGGCTGCAGCGCCGGACTACGCCGCTTTTAAGGGCGTGAAGTTCAGCGAGTGATCCCAAAGCGTTTTAGTAAATTAGAGGAGTGTGTAACCATTGGCTAAGAATAAGTCCCAGTACGATAGTACCCTGAATCTGCCCAAGACTCTGTTTGAGATGCGTGCCGGTCTGCCCAAGAAGGAGCCCGCCATGCTGGAGGATTGGGAGAAGAACGACCTGTACAACAACCTGATCAAGCACAACGATGGCAAGCCCAAGTTTGTCCTGCACGACGGCCCTCCGTATGCAAACGGCAACATCCACATGGGCACCGCCCTGAACAAGATCATCAAGGATATCATCATCCGCGACAAGAACATGGAGGGCTTCCAGGCTCCCTATGTGCCCGGCTTTGATACCCACGGCCTGCCCATTGAGCTGAAGGCTCTGTCCTCTCTGGGCGAGAAGAAGAAGGACATCTCCAAGCTGGAGCTGCGCCAGATCTGCGAAAAGTTTGCCACCGAGCATATCGACATTATGAGCGACCAGTTCAAGCGTCTGGGCGTTATCGGTGACTTTGAGCACCCCTACCTGACCCTGAAGCCTGAGTTCGAGGCCCGCCAGATCGAGATCTTTGGCGAGATGGCCAAGAAGGGTTACATCTACAAGGGCCTGAAGCCTGTGTACTGGTGCCCCGACTGCCGCACCGCTCTGGCTGAGGCAGAGATCGAGTACGGCGAGGACGACTGCGATTCCATCTTCGTCCGCTTCCACGTTTCTCAGGATCCCAACGGTGTGCTGGCAAAGCATGGCATCCCGATGGACAAGACCTACTTCGTGATCTGGACCACCACCACCTGGACCCTGCCCGCCAACGAGGCCATCTGCCTGAACGGTGCCTTTGAGTATTCCTTTGTCAAGATCGGCGAGGAGTACCATATCATGGCCACCGAGCTGGTCAAGAGTGTGATGGATGCCTGCCATATCGAGAACTACGAGATCGTGGGCGAACCTGTTTCCGGCGCTGAGTTCGAGCTGATGCTCTATCATCACGTCTACCTGCCCAAGGAGGGCTGGGTCATCCTGGGCGACCACGTCACGCTGGAGAGTGGCTCCGGCTGCGTCCACACCGCAGGCGGCCACGGCGTGGACGACTTCAATGTTTCTCAGAAGTACAATGTGCCCATCACTGTTCCCGTGGACGACGGCGGCTGCCTGACGGAGCTGGCCGGTAAGTACGCAGGTCAGCGTGTCTGGGCTGCCAACAAGACCATTCTGGCCGACCTGACCGAGGCCGGTGCCATCATGGGTCAGGTGCACATCAAGCATCAGTACCCGCACTGCTGGCGCTGCCATCACCCCATCATCTTCCGCGCCACTGAGCAGTGGTTCTGCTCGGTCGCAAAGTTCCGTGAGGATGTCTACAAGGCCATCGATACTGTGCAGTGGATGCCCGACTGGGGCCACGACCGCATGAAGGGCATGGTCCGCGACCGCAACGACTGGTGCATCAGCCGTCAGCGCACCTGGGGTGTGCCCATCCCGGCCTTCTACTGCAAGAAGTGCGGTGCTTACCACATCACCGACGCTACCATCAAGGCCGTCAGCGAGCTGTTCCGCAAGGAAGGCTCCGATGCCTGGTACAAGTACGAAGCCGAGCAGATCATCCCCGCAGGCGAAGTCTGCGAGAAGTGCGGCGCTTCCGAGTGGACCAAGGACACCGACATCATGGACGTCTGGTTTGACTCCGGCTCCACCCACGCGGCGGTGCTGTCCAAGCGGCCTTATTTGAAATTTCCGGCGGATCTCTATTTAGAGGGCGCCGACCAATACCGGGGCTGGTTCCAGTCCTCGCTCCTGACCTCCGTGGCCACCAAGGGCACAGCGCCCTATAAGGCGGTGGTAACCCACGGATGGGTTGTGGACGGCGAAGGACGGAAGATGAGCAAATCCCTGGGGAACGGCATCGAGCCTCAGGAGATCGTGGATCAGTACGGCGCGGATATTCTCCGGCTGTGGGTGGCTTCTTCCGACTATCATGCGGATATCCGCATTTCTAAGGATATTTTGAAGCAGCTGTCCGAGGCTTACCGGAAGATCCGGAATACCGCCCGGTATATTCTGGGCAATCTCTATGACTTCAACCCGGATACCGATAGAGTGCCCCTGGATCAGCTTCTGCCCATCGACCAGTGGGCGCTGAAAAAGCTGGATGAGCTGAATCAAAAGGTTCGTGAGGGCTACGATGCGTTTGAGTTCCATCAGGTTTATCACGCGATCCACAATTTCTGCGTGGTGGATATGAGTAATTTCTATCTGGATGTGATCAAAGACCGCTTGTATGCGGAAAAGGCGGACGGAAAGCTGAGAAGGGCGGCCCAAACGGCGATTTATACTATTTTAGACGCAATGACCCGCATGATCGCCCCGATTCTGGCCTATACCGCCGATGAGATTTGGGAGTATATGCCTCATCATCAGGGCGCCGACGGCAGAAATGTGATGTATAACCAGATGCCTGAGCTGACCGGCGTGAAAGCGGATGAAGCCTTTACTGCCCGCTGGGACCGTATTCACGCCCTGCGCGATGATGTTCAGAAGGCTTTGGAGCTTTCCAGAAAGGAAAAGGTCATCGGAAAGAGCCTGGAGGCCAGTGTGACCTTGTACTGCGGCGGTGAGCTTTACGACTTTGTCAAGTCTGTGGAAGAGGAACTGAAAACCGTGTTTATCGTGTCACGCGTGGATGTGGTGAAGGGCGGCGAGGGCGCCATTCAGGGAGAGGTAGAAGGCTTCTCCGTAACGGTGGGCAAGGCCGGCGGCGAGAAATGTGAGCGCTGCTGGGTTTACAGCGATACCGTAGGCGCCGATCCGGAGCATCCTACCCTGTGCGCCAGATGCGCGGCCATTGTAAGAGAATAAATGAAGAACAAGGCGGAGGAAAGGCTGCCTGATGACGAAGGCTTTCGCCGTCGGCTCCTTTGTTCCGCCTTATTTTCAAAGTAGGTGATTTTTTGCCAGTCATGGTTCTGTTTTTAGCCGCCGCTGTGGTGCTCAGCGACCAGCTTATCAAGATCGCGGTGGTGCAGTTTTTAAAACCGGTAGGCTCAGTGACCGCGATCCCAGGCCTTTTAGACTTAGTTTATGTGGAAAATACGGGAGCGGCCTTCGGATTGTTCGCGGATCAAAGATGGGTGTTCATCGCCCTGACAATTATTTTTGTGATTGTGCTGATCGCGGTGCTGTTCCGTTTGAAGATTACCAGTAAGATCTATTTTACCGCTATGTTCCTGATCCTCGGCGGCGCCGTGGGAAATTTGATCGACCGGATTTTCAACGGCTTTGTGGTAGACTACCTGCAATTGAGCTTTTTCCCGCCGGTGTGCAATCTGGCGGATTACTGTGTAGTGATCGGCGTGGTGCTGATGCTGATCTATGTTCTATTCTTTACTGACTTTTTTGACGGGGAGAAAAAACGTAAGAAAAACGAAAAGAAAGCGGAAGCGTCTCATGAGTGAGCCTGTAGAGCTGGTGCTGTCGGAAAGGGAGGAAGGAATCCGGCTGGATAAGGTTCTGGCTGAAAGGCTTCCGGATTTGACCCGTACCGCCATTCAACGGCTTCTGGAGGAAGAACAGGTCCTGATCAACGGAAAGCCGGCGGCGAAAAATCGTAAGGGAAGGGCTGGAGATTCGGTTGCGCTTAGGATTCCGGATCCGGAACCGCTCTGCCTTCAAGCGGAAAATGTTCCTCTGGATATCGTGTATGAGGACGATGATTTGCTGGTTGTGAATAAACCTCAGGGCATGGTGGTGCATCCCGCCCCGGGAAATTACCAGGGAACCCTGGTAAACGCCTTGCTGGCCCACTGCGGCAATTCCTTGTCGGGAATCAACGGGGTGATACGGCCGGGGATTGTGCATCGAATCGATAAGGATACCAGCGGTTTGCTGATGGTGGCAAAAAACGATTTCGCACACCAGGGGCTGGCCCGGCAGATCAAGGAGCACAGCTTTCGCCGGGAATACGAGGCAGTGGTCGCCGGCCGTATGAAGCAGGAAAGCGGAGTGGTCAACGCTCCTATCGGCCGTCATCCGATAGATCGAAAGAAGATGGCTGTAACTGAGAAAAATTCAAAGGAAGCCGTTACCTATTTTCGAGTAATCGCCGAATATCCGGGGTATACCCATATCCGCCTGCGGCTGGAAACCGGAAGAACCCATCAAATTCGGGTGCATATGGCCTATTTAGGCCATCCGGTGGCGGGGGACCCGGTTTATGGGCTCAGAAAGCCGGATTTGGGCCTGAAAGGGCAATGCCTTCATGCCAGGCTGATCGGCTTTGTCCATCCGAGAGATGGCAGATATCTTGAGTTCGAGAGCCCTTTGCCTGACTATTTTACAAGGCTTTTGACAAAACTGGAACAGCTGTAATAAAAAGGAAAAAGCCTCCTGTCTCAAAGAGACAGGAGGCTTTTTATTATACAATCCCTAGGCGGAGCGTGATTACTAGTTGATACCCTCACGAAATCTTTTTATTTATTCTGCCCGCTTTCCTGGAGGCCGGAACCTTGAGACTGTGAAGCATGATTTTGTTCCCGGCATTCCGGCGGTTCACTGTTCTCCGGCATCATAGACGCTGCCGGTTCCCCAGGCGTTGGGGCTGCGGCTGATGAAGCCGGCGGAGATGAGAAGGGCGGTGCGGAAGGCGTAAGAGGAATATCCGGCGGGGGAGGAAAGTCATAAGGATAGGGAGGCCGTGAGGCGGGCCTCTTTTTCCTCCGCTTCTGGCAGGCCTTTACGATCACGATTACAATCACCGCGGCAACGGCCAAAATAATCAGATACGGCAGAGCGCTGGCCAGCCAAATGAATAAGGCAGTAAAGAAAGCGCCGATATCCTGGGCATTGTTGGAAATATTAGTGCCGATTTCCTGCCAAATCGATTGATTTTCCGCGGCGATAGTCCGCTCCACCTCGGAGATGTAAATGGTAACGGTGGTATAATCGATCAGATTATCGTAGGTTCGAAGCTGGGATTCATAGGATTCGATCTCGTAGATCACTTCGGTCAGCCGCTCCTGGATGCTGAAAAGATCCGTTAAATTTTTAGCCTCTCCTAAAAGCTTTTCCAAGGATTTCTTTTCAATTTTCAGGGCCTCAATCCGGCTTTCCATATCCACATAATTTAAGGTCACGTCCTCTGTACGGATTTCCCGATGGGTAACGGTGCTGTTGTCGGAGACATAGCTGGAAAATTCGCTGCTTGTTTCGGAAGGCACTCTTACTACCAAAGTAGCGTACCGGTTTCCTGACGAGCGGTAATCGTTTCCCGCGATCTCAGAGCTTTCCACATAGCCGCCGCATTGAGCGATCTGCTGGCTGATGCCGTCAAGAAGCGTGTCAAAAGTTTTGGTCTGCACGTGGAGCGTGGTATATTCGATAATTTTGCGGTTGTTTTCCACTGTGACGCTCTGAGCGTCATTCCCTACGCCCTGGGCTCCCTCGGCGGAGTCCTCGGCCACAGCCGCGGAGGAGGCGCTGCCCTCCGTGGCGCCGTTGGAGCCGGCTGCCCCGCTGCTGCAAGAGGTTAGTAAAAAGCAGAAAGTCAATAGGACCGCCAGTGCTAAAAATTTTTTCATAGGTTTCCCTCCCTTGAAAACGGTGTTTAAGCAGAATTTAATGTAAACTTAAATTTCTTAAATTGCCGCCTAGGACAACCTGTCCAGCGCGGCATTCCAGCCTTTTTCGCTTCCATTATAATATATTACATAAAAAAAGTCACGAAAAGTTTTTACTTTCGTGACTTTTGGCGGATCTATTCATCGCTTTTTATATCCGGCTTTAAGGGGGAAATTACAGCTTTTAGTCTTCATAACCATTAGGATTGTTTTTCTGCCAGCGCCAGCTGTCCTCGCACATATCCTTTAGAGTGTACTGGGCTTCCCAGCCTAGCTCCTTTTTTGCCTTGGAGCAGTCCGCATAACATTCCGCGATATCGCCGGGACGTCGGGCGGTGACTTCATAGGGGAGCTTCCTTCCGCAGGCCTTTTCAAAGTTATGGATAATATCCAAAACGCTGTAGCCGATTCCGGTTCCAAGATTATAAATCTCCACACCGGGATTTTCCTTCAGCTTCTCTATCGCCTTTGGCCAAATCCACCACGTGGATATAATCGCGGACGCCCGTGCCGTCGGGAGTATCATAATCATCGCCGAACACATTGATCTTAGGCAGCTTTCCAATTGCCACTTGAGTGATATAAGGTAGCAGGTTATTGGGAATCCCTTTGGGATTTTCTCCGATCCTGCCGCTGCGGTGGGCGCCGATAGGATTAAAATAGCGGAGAAGGATCACGTTAAAGGCTGGATCAGCTGTGTGAACGTCGGTGAGCACCTCCTCCAGAATCAGCTTGGTTCTGCCATAGGGATTGGTGACGTGGAGGGGAAAATCCTCCCGGATCGGCACGGATTTGGGACTGCCGTAAACCGTGGCGGAGGAGCTGAACACAAAGTTCTTTACCTGATATTTTTTCATTTTTTCCAGCAAAATGAAAGTACCGGTGAGATTATTGTGGTAATACTCCAGGGGCTTTTGAACCGATTCCCCAACGGCCTTTAAACCGGCGAAATGGATCACCGCGTCGATGCTTTCCCGCTGAAAAATAGCATCCAGCGCTTCGGAATCCAGCAGGTCGTCTTGATAGAAAGTCAATTCTTTTCCGGTGATCTCCTGTACCCGTTCCAGGGACTTTTTGCTGGAGTTACAGAGATTGTCCACTACCACCACCTGGTAGCCCGCTTCCAGCAGTTCTATACATGTGTGGCTGCCGATATAGCCGGCGCCGCCGGTAACCAAAATAGACATTTACAAATCCTCCCGTGTAAATTTGTTTGGCTTTAGTATACCACCCGTTAATCCTCCGGGCAAGAAAGAAACCGGAAAATGAGTGAAATATCCATAGAAAGGGTAAAATCTGAATAGAGAAAAGGGAGAGCCCCGGTTAACCAGAATTTAATGAACAAAAGCACCGGCGCTCCATTGAGAAAATGTGAAAATATTGGTATAATAATCATAATAGAAGCTATGCCCGCAAAGTGAAAGGCTTGGGCATGGCTTTTGGCGGACGCTGGTTTTCAAAAAAATGTGCGGTTGGGAGTGTCATGGATGAATAAGAAACGACGGGGAAAAGCGGTAGCGGTGATTGACATTGGTTCAAGCCTGATACAAATGCGGGTTTCCCAGCTTTGCGACGGCGCCATTACCGATATCGATGTGCTCAGATACCCAACTCAAATCGGCCACGAGGTGTTTTCCACAGGAAAAATCAGCTTTGACAGCTTGAAGGAAATGATCTCGGTGCTGAGAGGATACGCCCAGGTGATGCTGGAATACGGCGTTACCCAGTATAAGGTGGTGGCCACCTCTGTTTTGCGGGAGGCCAAAAACCGTGCTTACGTAGTGGATCAGATTAAAATTCAGAACGACATGGCCATCGAGGTTTTGGAGGATGACCAGGAAAAGACACTGATTTACTCGGAAATCCTGAACGGCGCTATGCAGGACTCCAGTGAAAAAATAGACACGGCGCTGATCTCTTATATCGGCACCGGCTCCATCGGCCTGGCCATCTACGATCGGGAAAGCGTTGTGTTTTCCCAAAATATCGCCATGGGCTCCTTGAAGCTTCACGACCTGTTAAGCGGCCTCCAGGATAGAACGGAGGAGTTTTATCAGGTGCTGCACGAGTACCTGGCCAGTACTCTGGGGAGAATCCAGGTGCCGGCCTATTTGGAAAAGCTGAATAACATGGTGGTGGCTGGCAGCGAGATCGAGCTGATTGCCAAGCTTTGTGCCGCGCCCCTGGAAAAGGGAAGGTATTCCATCGACGCTAAAAAGCTGGAAGAGGTTTACCACCAGGTTCGTGTAATGACCAAGGAGCAAATCAGTGAACGGTACCAGCTCAGTGAAAACCAGGCGGAGATCCTCTATTTCTCTCTGGCGATCTGCCGCCATCTGCTGGACTGCACCCTGGCAAAAAGGATTCTCTGTCCCAAGGTGGAGCTTTGGGATGCGTTAGTCCGGCAGCTCCTGTTTTCCAAGTGTAAGGGAGCCTATGACGATCAGGTGCGGGAAAACGCCATTTCCTGCGCTTTGCAGATGGTGGAGCATTACGGCGCCAGCCGGGCCCACGACCTGGTCACCAGAGACTATGCCTTAAAAATATTTGACAAAATGAAAAAGCACCATGGCATGGGTCCGAAAAAACGGCTGCTGCTGGAGCTGGCGGCGATCCTTCACGAGATAGGGTATTATGTAAATTCCAAGAACCATTTGCTTTCTACTTATGATTTGATTAAAAACTCGGATATTTACGGCATGACACAGGAGGAAGTGAACCTGATCGGAATCATCGCCAGCTATTGCGAGTTTTCCGTGCCGGACTACGACGATCACGAGTATCAAAGGCTGACGGAAAAAAACCGGCTGTTCGTGGATAAGCTGGTGGCGATCCTAAGGCTGGCCAATGCCCTGGACCGCTCTCAGAAGCAGAAGCTGCAAAGCCTGACCGTCCGGCTCAAGGAGGAGATTCTGACCCTTACCGGCGTCAGCGACGAGGACATGCATTTGGAGCAGTGGGCTTTTGAGGAATGCGCTCCCTTCTTTGAGGAGGTATTTGGCATTAAGCCCCAGTTTATCATGAAAACGCTTATGTTTTAGGGGGAAGACCGATGAATAAATTAGAGCGGGAGAACAAATATCCATATCACAACCGGGAGCTCAGCTGGCTGGATTTTAATTTTCGGGTGCTGGAGGAAGCTTTTGAAAAGGAAAATCCCATTATGGAGCGCCTGAATTTTCTTTCCATCACAGCCTCGAACCTGGATGAATTTTTCATGGTTCGGGTAGCCGGCGTCATGGAGCAGATTTATTCCAAATACACCAAGCCGGATGATTCCGGCTTGACGCCCCAGGAATTGATGGCGCAGCTTTCGGAAAAAATCCACTCCTTTGCGGAAAAGCAGTACAGCTGCCTGCACCGCTCCATTCTGCCGGCGCTGAAAAAGCATCAGATTTTATTTTTAAGGCCGGAGGAGCTGGAGCCCAGACAGCGCCGCCATGTGGATGATTACTTCGACAAAGTGCTGTTTCCGGTACTGACGCCCTTGGCGGTAGACACCAGCCGCCCGTTTCCTCTGCTGGCAAATAAGAGCCTGAATATTGCCGTCCGGCTGCAAAACAAGGATGAAAGCATGTTCGCCGTGGTGCAGGTGCCTTCTATCTTAAAGCGCTTCCTGGAGGTGCCTTGCGCCGAGGGCCGGGCCTTTATTTTGCTGGAGGATATTATCACGGAGAAGCTTCCGCAGCTGTTTGAGCTTTATGAGATCAAGGCCTCCTGTCCCTTCCGGGTGACCCGGAATTCCGATCTGGATATTGACGAGGAGTCCGCCGACCTGATGCAGGCCATTGAGAAATCCATTAAGAAGCGGAAGCGGGGCCGTCCGGTGAGGCTGGAGATCTTGCAGAAATGCGATCCCGAGACTAAGGAATTCCTGGTAAAGACGCTGGAGGTGCCGAAAAAAGGAATTTACGAGCTTCCGGGGCCGATTGATCTGACTTATCTTTCCAAATTTTCCGGCGTCGACGGCTACGATCAGCTGCATTTTAAACGGATCCAGCCGGTCAATCCCCCGGCGGATTTTTGGGGCTATGATGATATCTTCGAGGCGATCCGGGAAAAGGACCGTATGGTACACCATCCCTATGAAAGCTTTAACGCCGTGGTGGATTTCGTCGCTGCGGCGGCCTCGGATCCGGATGTGCTGGCAATAAAACAGACCCTTTACCGGGTCAGCGGAAATTCTCCCATTATCGCCGCCCTGATTAAAGCCGCGGAAAACGGCAAGCAGGTCACCGTGCTGGTGGAGCTGAAAGCCAGGTTTGACGAGGAAAATAATATCAATTGGGCGAAAAAGCTGGAGCATGCGGGCTGCCACGTGATTTACGGCCTGACGGGCCTGAAAACCCACTGCAAAATCCTGCTGGTGGTGCGTAAGGAAGAGGGCGGCATCCGGCGGTATCTCCATATGGGTACCGGAAACTATAACGATTCCACCGCCAGGTTCTATACGGATATCGGCATGTTCACCTGCAAGGACCTGTTCGGCGTAGACGCTTCCTCCCTGTTCAATGTACTGACCGGTTACTCGATCCCGCCCCAATACCACAAGATGATCGTGGCTCCCGGCGGGATGCGGAGCTTTTTTGAGCGGATGATCCGCAGCGAGACGGAAAACGCCAGGAAGGGCCTTCCCAGCGGAATTACCGTAAAGGTTAATTCCTTGGTAGACCCGGAAATCATCCGGCTGCTGTATGAAGCCTCCCAGGCCGGAGTGGAAATCAAGCTGATTGTCCGGGGCATCTGCTGCCTGATTCCGGGCTTGCCGGGCGTCAGCGAAAACATCACGGTGTACAGCATCGTGGGCCAGCTTTTGGAGCACAGCAGAATTTTTAAATTTGAAAACGCGGGGAATCCTAAAATCTATATGGGCTCCGCCGACTGGATGCCCAGGAACCTGGACCGCCGGGTAGAGCTGGTATTCCCGATTGACGACCAGGATTTGAAGGAACGGGCCTTTGGCATTTTAGAGCTGATGCTCAGCGATACTGTCAACGCCAGAATCCAGCAGCCTGATACCACCTATGCCCATATTGATAAGCGGGGCAAGGCGGTGATCAACAGCCAGACAGAATTTGCCCGGCTGGCGAGAGAGGCGCTGGAGGCGAAGCAGGTTGTCGACGAGAAAAAGCCCTATGTGCCGAAGAAGGCTCCCACCTTTGACCAGAGGGAGCTGGAAGATTAGGAGAAAAGCAGGGAAAATAAGGCTGGCCCGGCGGCCTGGTTCAGCCTTTGTTCTGATATCGCGGCGGGAGTGGGAGGCTCCATGGCCTGTCAAAATGGGACATGTCCTGCTGCGGCGGTTTAGCCGCGATAGTGGCGTCCGCTTCCAGCTTTCAGTGCTTCCTATTTTACGGTGAGGGCCTGTTTTCCAAGCTGTTTTTCTAAGCGCGTTCAAAGCTAAGTTTTATTTTGCCGCGTCCAGAGATTTTCCCCTCTTATTTTTAATGGCCTGCGGCACAGTGGAAAGGTATGGTTATGACAATGAAAAGAATCGGACTGTTAACAAGCGGAGGCGACTGCCAGGGGCTAAACGCCGCCTTGCATGGAGTGGCCAAAGCGCTTTACGAGTATTATGACAAGGATGTGGAGCTCTATGGCCTTCGGGATGGCTACCGCGGCCTGATCGAGGGGGATTACCGGCTCATGAACCGGGAGGACTTCTCCGGGATTCTATGCCTTGGAGGCACAATTTTAGGGACCTCCCGCCAGCCGTTCAAGCTCATGCGCGTCATCGATGAAAACAGCGTCGATAAGGTGAAAGCCATGAAGGCCACCTATAAAAAGCTGAAGCTGGACTGCTTGGTGATTTTGGGCGGCAACGGCACTCACAAAACGGCCAACCTGCTCCGGGAGGAGGGGCTGAATGTGGTTACCATGCCGAAAACCATCGATAATGATTTGTGGGGCACGGATAAGACCTTTGGATTCCAGAGCGCGGTTAATATCGCCACCAATGTCCTGGATTGCATCCATACCACTGCCACCTCCCACGGAAGGGTGTTTATTGTGGAGCTGATGGGCCACAAGGCTGGCTGGCTCACCCTGGAAGCAGGGATCGCCGGCGGCGCCGATATTATTCTGATCCCGGAAATCCCCTATGAAAACAAATATATTATCCGCGCCATTGAGAAAAGAAACGCCGCGGGCAAGCGGTTCTCTATTCTGGCCGTGGCGGAGGGAGCCATCTCCAAGGAGGATTCCCTTTTAACGAAAAAGGAACTGAAGGCCAAGCTGGCCAACCGGAAATATCCCAGCATTTCCTATCAGCTTGCTGAGGAGCTGCAAACCGCTTTGGGGCAGGAGGTCCGAGTCACCGTGCCCGGCCACTTCCAAAGGGGAGGAAGCCCGTGCCCCTTTGACCGTACCCTGGCAACCCGGCTGGGCGCCGCCGCGGCGCAGCTGGTTATCAATAAGAATTACGGCAATATGGTGGCGCTCCGGGGCACTGATATCGTTCCAGTTCCCTTAGGGGAGGTCGCCGGAAAGCTGAAGGTGGTGCCGAAGGATTCGGATATCGTACAGGCCGCCAGGCAGATCGGCGTCTCCTTTGGAGACTGCTGATGAAAACTAAAAACAACCGCCCTCCGAAAGTAAATTTCGGAGGGCGGTTTTGTGCTGTGCTGCGCTGTTTATGGCATGATTTGGAGGGCCTGGAGAGCATGGGTGAAGGCCGCCTGAGAGATATGTCTTTGCCCGCTTATCCTTGGAAAAGCAGGAAGATTACCCTTTCCTTTTCGAAGCTCAGCGTGGGAAGCCCCCCTGGACAGGGGCTGGACTGGAGGCAAAAATGGAAGCGAACGTCCTGCTGGGGGACTGCGGGATTTTACGGTACTGTAATTTCTACATTTTCACTGCGCCGTCGGATACGCCCTTGACAAAGTATTTTTGCAGAGATAAAAAGACGATGATGATAGGAATGATGGAAACTAAGACTGCGGGAAAAATTAATTCCCAGGGATTTCCATATTGCCCGGAAAGCATTTTGGCATAATAAATTTCCAGGGTCAGGGTTTTGAAATCGGAATTGCCGATGACTAAAAAAGGCAGCAGATAATCGTTCCAAATCCACATTGCATTTAAAATAATTACCGTGACGGTAGTCGATTTCAGAAGAGGAAAGACCACGCGGAAGAATAGCTGGAGGATGTTGCAGCCATCGATAACCGCAGCTTCCTCCACAGAGCGGGGCACGCTCTTGATGAAGCCGTGGTACAAAAAAACCGAAAGGCTTAAACCGAAGCCTCCGTACATGATGATTAAGCCCAGCAGGTTTTTCAGCTGTAGGTTTTCCATCAGGCTGATTAATGGATACATGACCGCTTGGAACGGAACCAGCATGGCGGCGGTAAACATCAAAAGCAGAACGTTGGAAAAGCGGGTATGGTTTCTGACCATCATCCAGGCGGAAAGGGAGGAAACCACCACCAAAAGAGCCACGGAAGTCAGGGTGACAAGGGCAGTGATCGCCAGGGCTCTCCAAAAATTGATTTGTTCCGCCGCGCCGGTCAGATGGCCGAAATCCCAGGAGGAAGGCAGCGCCAGAGGCGCGCTGACGATCTCCGGCTGGGTCTTAAAGGAGTTGATCAGCAGGAAGGCCAGGGGAGAAAGGGTATAAAGAGCTATGATGGTCAATACAACGTATAGAATTGCCCTGGAAGCCCGTTTTGCTTTCATTTACATCTCCACCTCCCGCTTTTTCGTAACAGAAACCTGGATCAAGGTCACCACAGCGATCAGCACAAAAAAGATAACCGCCTGAGCCTGGGCTTGTCCGTAGTTGGGCGGAGTGGTGTCCTTGATGGTTCTGAGAATTTGCGTAGCCAGCATTCGGGTGCCGAAGGCGCCGTCTGTGAGGGCGATGTTTTGATCCAGCAGCTTAAAGCAGTTAGCCAGCGTCAGAAAGAACACTACGGTAAAGGCTGGCATGAGCATGGGCAGCGTGATGACTCTGAAGCGCTGGAATGTGGAAGCGCCGTCAATCTCCGCCGCCTCATAAAGATCATAGGGGATATTATTTAGGCCTGTGATATAGATAATCATCATGTATCCGGCCATTTGCCAGGTAACCAGGATCGCCAGGGCGAACAGGGCCTTGGTGTTGTCCTGAGTCATATTCTGCAAAAATGGAATTGGCAAGAGGGATTCCGGCCCGAACAGAATTTGGGAAAATACGATCTGGAAAATGAATTGCCAAATAAAGCCTAAGGCCAGCCCGCCCAGCATGTTGGGCAGAAAGAAAATGGTGCGGAAAATACCCGAGAGTCTTGAAATTTTGGTTACCATCAGCGCCAGGGCCAAGGCCGTCACGTTGATAGTAATTACCGCAATAACGGTAAATTTAATGGTATACCAAAAAGCATCCAGAAATTTTTGGTTCTGAAAGGCGGCTTGGTAATTTTGAAGGCCCACAAAGGATTCCCAAAGCCCTCCCCCCGAAAAATAGGTTCCGCGCCAGGAGGTGAAGGAATATAAGGCGCCCAGCAGAAAGGGAACCAAAATCACCACGACAAATAAAATCATGGAGGGCAAGGCCAGCGGGAAGAACCATTTTTTATAATAGCGGTCCATAGCAGTCTCCTTGGTTTCATAGAATCTTAAGCGGCGGGAAAAGCGCACGGATACGGATTCCGTTTCCGGGCGCTTTCCAGTCCAAATAAATTAAGCGGCTAAGCGGCGTTTTTCATTTCCTTCCATTGCTCTACCGCATACTGAGCGATGCTGCCGTAGTCAGCCTGCGTCCATTCCTCCTTGGTGAGATAGTT
>OHUB01000407.1_pt1 | contig 22697 bp, 17 predicted proteins | sample 1579091 | NCBI WGS metagenome assembly OHUB01 (sample SAMEA3879566, study PRJEB24766) | human gut metagenome | biome: human-associated habitat; feature: feces | place: USA | collected 1985/1987
CCGATACAATTTATTTTTTATGTATTTATTTTACCCGTATTGCGCCCAATAGTCAATAGAAAAAGGAAAGACGAAAACAAATTGCCCGAAAACTTTTTGGTATTTTCGTCTTTGATGATGGGCGTTGTGACGCGGGACTTACATCTTGCGTCTGTAAAGCTAACTTAATATAAAATATTAGAAATGTTGAAAAAATATGTTGACTTTATCCAAAACATGAGCTATAATGAAGATGCAAAGAGGGAGAAGGCTCCCGGCGCCGGGTCGGCGCTGTACCTGAGGGGTACACTCAAAAAATGATTGGAGGCGAGTCCGATGTACAGCGAAAGCGAAAATCAGTACTCCGACCGCCCGTCACAGCTTATCTGAAAGCTCAGCAGAGCAGAATATCAGAAATTTTTCTGTACTCGGAGCTTTTCGTCAGGCGGACTTGAACGCTGAAAGGTGATGGGTGTATCGAGCGGCAACGGCCGCGGCATTTCAGACGAAAACGATAACAACCGTAAGATGTCCGAATTGCGTCGCATCAACGGTAGTTCGGCGCAGCAGAAGAACAGATAATTTACGCTTACCGTTTTATATAGATCGGAAATAATATAAATGTCAGAAAGAAAACCCGATCGTCTGAATGCAGAAAAGTGAATAGTAAAATTACAGCACCGTGTCGGCGGTGCTGTTTTTTCGTGTGCATATAAAAAGAGCAGTTTCAAAAGGAACTGCTCTGAGTCTGTTGAAAAAGTCCGTCATTGCACGGTCTCAAGGCTCCACTGTGTAAGGGGAGCAGTCACGGCAAAGCCGTGACTGAGGGGTTGCCGCGTGAAAGTTCAAAATACCTGGCAATTTAAAAAAAATGCAGCTTGTTCAAAACAATCCCTCCGGCGCTTCGCGCTGCCTCGTTTGCACAAGAGAGGCATAGATTCTGAATCCTACGAAGCCCCCAAAAACCGGATTTATCGATAAGCAAAGAGCAGTCCCGAAAGGAACTGCTCTGAATTTTTTTATTTCTTCATCTCGGCGAGATCGCGATAGTTGATGAGCTTGATGCCCAGGCTGTCGATGTGCTGCTTCGTCTTGGGGTCGGAGAAGAGCTTGTATTCCCAGACTCTGCGGTGCCAGGAATTTGTGATGCCCTTGAGCTCGTCGCACTCGAACGCGGGATGGATATAAGTCTCGGTCACGCCCTCGGGGAAGGTCTTGTAGAGCTCGTAGATGTAGTCGCGGTAGTTGTCGTAGCTGTCGTTCTGCGGACCTGTCCACTCGCCGGGAAGCAGGAAGTCGGGATTCGCTACGCCGACGCTGTGCGCATAGGCGTTGAGCTGACCGACGAGACCCATGATCTGCTCCTTGTCGATTTTTATGTCGAGCATGGTGTTGCTCATCTGAGCGTCGGTGAAAGTGCCGGGGAAGCGGAACGGAAGACCGTATTCGCCGGCGATGCTGAGCACGAGCTGAAGCAGCTCGAAACGGCCTGTCTCGATGCCGTAGAGCGAGCCCATGTGGTTGTCAAGGTGAGAGGGAGTGAGACCAAGAGCCTTGAGGCGGTTTATCTGAGCGTGGATCTCAGCCGCAACTTCTTTTATGTCGGCGTTCTTCTCAACGTCGATGCTTTCGGGATGCATGAAGCCAAGCTCATCGCGCAGACTGTCGGTGTTGCTCGTGCCGACGGGCGACCAGCGGTATGTAGCCCATTCGCTCGTGAAGGTCAGATGCACGCCGATGGCGAACTGCGGATTCTTCTTTGCAAACTGACATGCCTCATATGCCCACGGGCAGGGAGCCATGATGGTCGAAGAGGTGATCGAGCCGGACTTGAGCAGATCCATAACGGCGAGGTTTGCCGCTCTGCACATTCCAAAATCGTCTGCGTTGATAATGAGATACTTATCCATTGAATAAACTCCTTCTGTTTTATATGAGGGGGAGTGACCGTTTGACCAGAGCCCCCGATTCTGCTTTTTCTTTGTCATGAAAATTATACACTAAAATCTTCCGGATTACAACATTTTTATTTAAACTGTTGTCAAAATGAAAAGAGCCGCATCTTTCGACACGGCTCATATTTATTATTGTATAGCTTACGGGAAAATGCCTCTGATCTTCTTGGTCTTAACAAGTCTGCGAAGTGCGATGATGTAAGCGGAGGTTCTCATCGGATATCCGCGCTCCTCGGTCAGTCCGTAGACCTCGTCGAATGCCTTGAGGAGGATATCTGCAAGCTTGTTGTTGACCTCTTCAAGCGACCAGGAGAGGGACTGCAGGTTCTGTACCCACTCAAAGTAAGAGACGATAACGCCGCCCGCGTTTGCGAGGATGTCGGGAACAACTATCTTGCCCTTGGCGTTGAGTATCTGATCCGCCTCGTAGCTTGTCGGACCGTTTGCGCCCTCGACGATGTACTTCGCCTTTACTCTGTCGGCGTTGTCGGCAGTAATCTGACCCTCGAGCGCTGCGGGGATAAGGAAATCTGCGTCGGTGTAGAGGAGATCCTCTTTCGCTATCTCGGTCACGCCGTCAGCCTTGTAGCCCTGGAGCACGCGGCCGTTGCCTGCTGCATAGTCGAGCATATCGTGAACATCGAGACCGTCTGCACAGTAGAACGCTGCGGTGTGGTCGCTGACTGCGACTATCTTTGCGCCGAGGTCGGCTATGAGGTAAGCGGCGGTCGAGCCGACGTTGCCGAAGCCCTGAACGGCGAATGTGCAGTCCTTTATGTCAAGTCCGAGCTTCTCGGTCAGCGCGCGGCAGCAGAGCATGACGCCGCGTCCGGTCGCCTCGGGTCTGCCGAGCGAACCGCCGATTTCAAACGCCTTGCCGGTGACGACGCCGGGGATAGGATAGCCGTATTTCATCGAATATGTATCCATGACCCAGCCCATGACTTCGGCGTTGGTGTTGACATCGGGAGCGGGAATGTCCTTGTGGGGGCCGATGATAGGCGCTATCATTGCTGCGTAGCGTCTGGTCATTCTCTCAAGCTCGCCCTTGGACATCTGCGACGGGTCGCAGGTTATGCCGCCCTTTGCGCCGCCGTAGGGGATGTTGGCAACTGCGCATTTGAAGGTCATCCATGCGGCGAGCGCGCGGACTTCGTCCATATCTACATTAGGATGAAATCTTATGCCGCCCTTGCACGGACCGCGGGTGCTCGAGTGCTGGATGCGGTAGCCTGTGAACATTTTCAGCTCGCCGTTGTCCATGCGCACGGGGAAGTTGACCTTCAGCTCCTGCTCTGGATAACGGAACGCCGCATAGTCGTTCTGATCGATGCCGTCAAGCGCAGCGGCACTGTCGAGCACGTTCAGAAAGTTTTCATAAGGATTTGCTTTTTTACTCATAAATTTCCACCCTTTCGTGTTGTTTTTGTATCTTGTGCATAAATTATTGCTCTATCGTAAGATTATCACAATAAAAACAATAAATCAATATCTGAGAGTGCATTTTCTAAAATTTATTTAATTTTTGTCCTGCGGTACCGTTAAAACAAAAATATTATTGCACCGAAGTACAAAAATCAAAAAATATTTACACCGTTTTGGGCGAAAAACTCTTTACAAAGCGGTGAAAAAGTGATACAAGTATAACTGGTAGGAAAAGTATAACAAATATCACTTGAATTTCAGAAAGGTGAGTGACCGATATGAAGATGCCGGAGGGCAAATTTATCGCTACCGTGAAGGTCGGCGAAAAGGGTCAGATAGTAATCCCAAAGGGCGTGCGCGATATATTCGATATAAACCCCGGGGACACGCTTCTGATGCTCGCCGACAAGAATCAGGGCATCGCGATAGTCCAGAATGATGTCTATATGAATTTTGCCGATGCTCTGTTTGAGGCTCAGCGCCGCGCGCCCGAGGAGGCGGAGGAATGAACGCTCTTGAAGTTGCCGGATTGAAGAAAAATTATGCCGGATTCTCCCTCAATGTCAGCTTCGCGCTCGAAGAGGGGAAGATAACCGGATTCATCGGCAGAAACGGCGCGGGAAAGACGACGACTATAAAATCTCTGCTCGGCTTCGTCCATCCCGATGCGGGCGATATCCGTTTCTTTTCAATGCCTTTCGCCGAAAATGAGATGAAAATCAAGAGCAGATTGGGCGTCATGCTCGGCGGCGTGAATTACTATCCGCAAAAGCGCCTCGGCACCGTCGCGGCAGTCACTTCGCGCTTTTATCCCGAGTGGGACGACTCGCTCTACAGAAAATATATGCAGCTTTTCTCTCTTGATGAAAGCAAACGCATATCTGAGCTTTCTGCCGGCATGAAAGTCAAATTTTCGCTCGCCCTCGCGCTCTCTCATTCGGCGGATCTGCTTATCCTCGACGAGCCGACGAGCGGGCTAGACCCCGTCTCGCGCGATGAGATTCTTGATATCTTCATCAGCCTTTCGCAGGACGAGGGCAAGACCGTTTTCTGCTCGACCCATATCACGAGCGACCTCGACCGCTGCGCCGATAACATAATCTATCTCAAGCAGGGACGCATCGCGGAGAATGAACCTCTTTGCACTCTGCTCCAAAAATACAGTGTAGTTCAGTTTTCTGCCGCTAACGCGCCTAAGAATATTGAACTTATCGGCGCGCGCCGCGAAAAAGACGGCATGAGCGCGCTTGTCAGAAATTCCGAACTGCCCGCAGGCGTCGAATCCGCACCCGCCGGGCTTGAGGATATAATGGTGCATATCGAGAGGGAGGGGGAGACGAAATGAAAGAACTGCTCAACAAAGAACTGAAGCTCGTCCTTCATCCGACGAATATCCTGTTTATTCCGCTCGCATTCATGCTCTTTATCCCGAACTATCCCTATCTCGTTATTATGTTCTACATCTGTCTCGGCGTGTTCTTCATGTGCCAGTTCGGCAGGGAGAATAACGATGTGTTTTTCACCATGATGCTGCCCGTCGAAAAGCATAAAACAGTGCTCGCCCGCATAATCTCCGTGAGCCTGCTCGAACTGCTCGAGATAGCGGTCTGCGTGCCGATAGCTTTCCTGCGCGCTAAAATTATGACCCCCGTCAACGCCGCCGACCTCGATGTAAACATCACGCTCTTCGCGTTCTTCTTTATGATATTCGGCGTGTTCAATATTATATTTTTCCCGGCTTATTATAAAAATGTCAAGCGCATCGGCGTGCCGTTCGCGCTCGGCAGTGTCGCCGTGTTCGTCTTTATCGGTATCGAGATAGTGCTCTGCCATGCGCTGCCGCTCTTTAAAAACAAGCTCGATACTCCCGACCCGCAGTTCTTGACGGCAAAGCTCGTCACCCTCGCGCTCGGCGTTGTGATTTGGCTCGCGCTGACCTTCGCCGCCTATAAGCGTTCAGCCGCCCTGTTCGAGAAGCAGGATATCTGAAAAATAAACAAACCCGAACTTCCGCAGAGCGTTATTTATGTTCTGTGGAAGTTTTGCTTTGACGATTTTCTGTAAATACACATTTATGTCGGTTTTGTGTCCTATGAAAAAAATTATTTGTAAAATAGGTTGACAAATTTGTTTGAATGTAATAATATGTCATTGTAAGAAAGAATTTTTCAGACGATTTAACCAATTTGTATTGATTTTTAGTAAAAAAGTATTTATCCGGAGGATAATTATGAACAACATGAATGCCCATAGGTATAAGAACGGAGACAATTGAGTCCGACGAAAAATTTTTTCGTCGGGATGAAAATAATTGATTTTAAAAGAGATATTTAAATTTTGATTTCTTTATTAACTAAAGTTAAACAACTAAGCGTAAACTGGAGGTACAATTGTGAAAAAGAAAATAGCATTATTATTAACAATAGCATTAATACTCATTTCGGCGTTACCTTGTAGTGCAATGGCGACCGATAAAAGATTAACGTTGGAATCTCAGATTAATCATTTTTCAAGAATTCCAGGTTTTGAAGATTGGAGCAATTGCACTTTAGTGGACAATGGAATTTTGTTTTCATCAGATGACAATATATACAGACATTTCACGATTGAATCAATCGTGTCAAGTGAAAATATTGGCTATGTTATCTGTAATGATCAATTTGAAATTATTGAATTTTCAAGATATCGTTCACCATATTGTGATTATTATGAAAAATGCGCTGATGGAGTATTGAATCGTAAAATATTAAAGGCTTTTTATGAACCGGGATTTCATGGCTTAATTAGTGGTGATCAAATACAGGTTATAGAATGTGATGATTTAGTCAATGATAGTTTTGATGAAGTAATTGAAACTGCAAACGAAGCTGACGCAAGTATTTTGAGAGGGAGTGTTGACAAGTATAAAGTGATTTCGGGTGTTCCCAATTATCCGTATACAGCCTCTTGCATACCAACGGCTATTGGCAACATTTTGGGATATTGGGATTCGCATGGTTATCCTAATTTGATGACAGGCTCTTACAGTGCCATGATAAACGAGATATCAAGTCTTATGGGCGTTAATACGGCGAATGCAAACATACCGAAAGCAGTTCACCAATATTGCCATAAAAATGGAAGGTATCCCAATAAATTTACAGCAACAAATATTAGCAAACCTCAATTTACGCAATTAAAGCCAGAAATAGATGCAGGGCGTCCTACTTTAGTTGGATTTGCAAAAGGTGGAGCATATTCTGGTGCGCATATGACAGCTTGTATTGGGTACTATTATGAGATCACGTCAAGTGCAAGATATATTTATGTACATGATGGAGGACATCACTCAGGAGATTATTTTGTGCAATGGAATGGCACATATAATGATTTTATTGGGAAAATAGTGCCTTGATGTTGAAAGGAGAATTTGTTATCATGAAAAAGATGATTTCGTTGCTGTTTGCGGCGCTGCTCGTTTTGACGGCTTTCACAGCCTGCTCGCATGAAGAAAAGAACCGCGACGGCGAGTCCGATTTATATCCGAGCTATTCCGTAAACGCGGACGACATGAATAAGGAATATAAGCTCGACGATATAGCCGATTTGTCGCTGATATCTTCCGCCGATTCCGCTGCGGCACATTTTCAGGGCAGTGAAGTCCGCAATGTGACAAAGGATTTGAAAAAATCAGATCTTGAAGCGCTGACTTCGGCTCTTAAAGGCATGACGGTAACAGCCGAGGAAGATAAGTATCCGAACAAGGAGCTTAAAAAATCCGTGTATATTCAGCTCAAAAATGATGAGGGTACAGAGCGCAGAGTTATGTCCTGCTTTGTCATCGATGGAGGCTGTTATCTCAGCTTTTCCGAGACGTATTTAAAAGGCGAAAAGTTCAATAGCCCCGCAGTTATTTTCCGTATAAATGAAGCCGATGCCGAAAAGGTTCTTACGCTTTTGGGCGCAGAAAATGCTTCGTAACAACATCTGCTTTATGTGCCGCGTATAGAAAAAGCACCCGGAGGTGACTGAAATGAAAAAAACAGTTATTTGCATCGTATCGACCGCAGTCGCGTTTGTCCTTGCAACTGCGTTGAACATTCAGAACATGATTTGGGGCGGCACCCCGTCCGTCTTGGGCTTCGTTTTCTCCCTTGTCTTCTGCGCGTGCCTCTTTGTCCTGCCTGCCGTCGCGAAGAATCGTGCGTTCGCTGTTGTCTCGGCGTGCTACGCCGCATTCTCGGCGATCGCTTCAACAGCCGGATTGCTCGCCGTGAAAGGCATCATTTCCGACACGTTGGCGTTGGTGGTCGTCCCGCCGCTTACCGCGTTCTGTGGGCTGAGCTATATCATGAGCGATTACAGCGTTTTCTATTCCGTGCTCATCGCTTTTACGCTCATAGCCGCGCTGAATCTTATTTTGACCGCGAGAAAGCCTGCGGCGGCAAAAGCATAAAACAACAAATATCAATTCACGGAGCAGACCGGTCAGCCGGCCTGCTCTTTTTTGTCCCGTGCCGAAAAGCCGAACTTTCTGCCGAAACTCTTGATAAAACCGCTATATACATGGTATAATCAACTATTATCGAAAGGAATGGTAACCCTATGCGTAAAAGATGGCTTGCAGCTTCATATGACAAGGATCTCGCGGCTCAGATAGCCGAGGAACACAGCCTCAATCCTATCGCCGCGCTGCTTGCCGTTATACGCGGACTTCGCGACAACGAAGAGATAGAAGATTTCTTCGACCCGAACCCGTTCTTTACTCTCGATCCGTTCGCCCTGCCGGATATGGACAAGGCGGTCGAACGGGTGGAGCGGGCCGTCCGCAACCGTGAGAAGATCATGGTGTACGGCGACTACGACGTCGATGGCACGACCGCCGTCGCGCTGGTTTATAAATTTCTGCGCCAGATAGGTCACAAGGACCTGTTGTTCTACATCCCGGATCGTTATACCGAAGGTTACGGTATCTCGACCAAGGGCATCGACCACGCCGCACGCAAGGGTGCGACGCTGATCATCGCCCTGGACTGTGGCATCAAAGCCATAGAGAAAGTGGACTATGCCAAACGCAAGGGCGTGGATTTCATCATCTGCGACCATCACCTCCCGGCCGAGGAAATTCCCCGCGCCGTAGCCGTTCTCGACCCCAAACGCGCCGACTGTTCCTATCCGTTCGACGAACTGTCGGGGTGCGGCGTGGGATTCAAGCTAGTGCAGGCCTACTGCCAGAAAAACGGAATTCCGTTCCAGCAAATCGAGCCGTTGCTCGACCTGCTGGCCGTCAGCATCGCCTCGGACATCGTTCCTCTGGTGGATGAAAACCGGATTTTAGCCCACTACGGGCTTCTGCGGCTCAACGCCTCCCCCTCGAAGGGGCTGCTCTCGATCATCAAGATCTGCGGCCTGGATCGACACAACATCACCATCGACGACATCGTCTTCAAAATCGGACCCCGCATCAACGCCGCAGGCCGTATGCGGATGGACGAAAACGACGAAAACGCCGCTCCTTCGGGCGGCTATGCGGCGGTCAATCTGCTGATCGAAGGCAACGAAAGCCTGGCCGAAGAGTTCGGCTCGGTGATCGACGGCTTCAACCAGGACCGCAAGTGCATCGACCGCAGCGTCACGCAGGAAGCCCACGACTTCATCGAGGCCCACGCGGAGCTGAAGGCCGCCAAGAGTACGGTGATCTACAACCCCCGCTGGATGAAGGGCATCGTGGGCATCGTGGCCTCCCGCCTGATCGAAACCTACTACCGCCCGACGGTGGTGCTCACGATGAGCAACGGGTTCGTCACGGGTTCGGCCCGCTCGGTGCCCGGCTTCGACCTCTATCAGGCAATCGAATCCTGTTCGGACCTGCTGGAGAACTTCGGCGGGCACATGTACGCAGCAGGACTCACGATGCGTCCCGAACGGGTCGAGGAGTTCACCCGCCGCTTCAATGCCTACGTCGAAGAGAACATCGACCCGATAACGCTGCAACCCCAGGTGGAGATCGACAGCGAACTCTTCTTCTCGAACATCACCCCGGCGTTCCGCCGCGACCTGAACCGTTTCCAGCCGTTCGGCCCCGGCAACCCCGCACCGGTATTCGTCACGCGGGGCGTGGTCAGCCACGGCGAAACGAAGCTCGTCGGCGCCGACTGCGAGCACCTGCGCATGGACCTGATGCAGCGCCAGAAACCCAACACGACGATTCAGACGATCGCCTTCCAGCAGCCGACCCACTACGAGTGGATCCGCGCGGGACATCCGATCGACGTCTGCTATCAGATCGTAGAGAACCACTACCGGGGCTCGGTTTCGGTACAGCTCCGCATCAAGGACATCAAACCCCTGCGGAGCAAGCAATAATACGGCCGGCAACATCCGTAAAAACCGGAGCTTTCAGGCTCCGGTTTTTTACGGATCCCGCCCGACGACACCGGCGGCGGCATTCCGTCCGAACCGCTCCTTCCCGCTCCCGAAACGAAAAAATCCGATACAACAAAGTCGGGTTTTAGTTTCTAATTATTAGAAAAATCACTACATTTGACACAAAATAGTAATTGTTAGACCTTTTCTACCCAATATGAGTAAACCCTTCAAGCGTTATCTCGTCACCTCGGCACTGCCCTACGCCAACGGCCCGGTACACATCGGCCACCTGGCGGGCGTCTATATCCCGTCGGACATCTACACGCGCTACCTGCGCCTGAAAGGATACGACGTGATCTCGGTCTGCGGCAGCGACGAGCACGGCGTGCCCATCACCATCAAGGCCCGCAAAGAGGGCGTCACGCCCCAGCAGATCGTCGATCGCTATCACCAGTTGATTAAATCGTCGTTCGAAGGGCTCGGCATGTCGTTCGACATCTACTCGCGCACCTCGTCGAAGACCCACGCCGCGACAGCGTCGGAGTTCTTCCGCAAGCTCTACGACGAAGGCAAATTCATCGAGCGGACCTCGGAGCAATACTACGACGAGGAAACCCAGACGTTCCTCGCCGACCGCTATATCGTGGGCACCTGCCCCCGCTGCGGCAACGACCGCGCCTACGGCGACCAATGCGAAAAATGCGGATCGACCCTTTCGCCGGACGAACTGATCAACCCGCACAGCGCCGTATCGGGTTCCGTACCCGTGAAACGCGCCACCAAGCACTGGTATCTGCCGTTGGACCAATACGAGGGTTTCCTGCGCGAATGGATCCTCGAAGGGCACAAAGAGTGGAAAACCAACGTCTATGGGCAATGCAAGAGCTGGCTCGACGGCGGTCTGCAACCGCGTGCGGTGAGCCGTGACCTGGACTGGGGCATTCCCGTACCGGTCGAAGGGGCCGAAGGCAAGGTGCTCTACGTCTGGTTCGACGCGCCGATCGGCTACATCTCGGCGACCAAGGACCTGACGCCCGACTGGGAGAAATACTGGAAGGACGAAGAGACCAAAATGGTGCACTTCATCGGCAAGGACAACATCGTCTTCCACTGCATCGTCTTCCCGGCCATGCTCAAGGCGCACGGCGGCTACATCCTGCCTGAAAACGTCCCTGCCAACGAATTTCTGAACCTCGAGGGCGAAAAGATCTCGACCTCGCGCAACTGGGCCGTCTGGCTGCACGAATACCTGGCCGACTTCCCCGGCAAGGAGGACGTGCTGCGCTACGTGCTCTGCGCGAACGCCCCCGAAACCAAGGACAACGACTTCACCTGGAAGGACTTCCAAGCCCGTAACAACAACGAGCTGGTAGCCGTGCTGGGCAACTTCGTAAACCGGGCTTTAGTCCTGACACACAAATACTTCGACGGTGCAGTGCCCGCCTGCGGCGCACTGACGGACTACGACCGCGAAACGCTTCGGGAACTCTCCGGCGCGAAGGAAGCCCTCGAAAACAACATCGAAAACTACCGGTTCCGCGAAGCCTTGAAGGAGGCGATGAACATCGCACGTCTGGGCAATAAATACCTGGCCGACACCGAACCGTGGAAACTCATCAAAACCGATCCCGAACGGGTCAAGACGATCCTGAACATCGCTTTGCAGATCACCGCAAACCTCTCGATCGCCATCGAACCGTTCATGCCCTTCTCGGCGAAGAAGATCGTCGGGATGTTGCAGGCAGGACCCTTCGGCTGGGAGAAACTGGGCAGCACCGACCTGCTCGCTGCCGGACATCGGATCGGCGAAGCCGTGCTTCTCTTCGAAAAGATCGAGGACGACGTAATCCAACGCCAGCTCGACAAGTTGGCGGCGACCAAAGCGGCGAATGCTTCGGCCGAAGCAGCACAACACGTTGAAGATCAAAAGGAAACGACGACTTTCGACGATTTTCAAAAGATGGATATCCGTGTTTCGACGATCCTCGCCGCTGAAAAAGTCGCCAAGACGAAAAAGCTGTTGAAACTGACCGTCGATACGGGCATCGACAAGCGCGAAATCGTTTCGGGCATTGCCGAATACTACACACCCGAAGAACTCGTCGGGAAACAGGTACTCGTACTGGTGAATCTGGAACCGCGCGAACTGAAGGGCATCCTCTCCCGTGGCATGATTCTGATGGCCCAGGACGCTTCGGGCAAATTAAGGCTGTTACAACCTGACGATCAGACAAATCCGGGTGCGACAGTCGGATAATAAAGATATTTCTTGAACAAAAGATACAACCTTTAATATTAAAAAACAATGGAGAACATCGATTGGGGCTCTCTCGGCTTCAACTACATGAAGACCGATTTCAATGCCCGCTATACTTGCACGGACGGCAAGTGGAGCGAAATGGAAATTACAAGCGACGAGTACATCAACATGCACATGTCGGCATCCTGCCTTCACTACGGCACGGCTCTTTTCGAGGGCTTGAAAGCCTTCCGGGGCGCTGACGGCAAAGTACGTCTGTTCCGCGTCGAAGAGAATGCAAAACGCTTGCAGTCGTCGGCAAAACGCCTCTGCCTGCCCGTACCGACGATTGATATGATCGTCAAAGCCTGCGTAGAAGTGGTTAAGCGCAACGAGCGTTTCATCCCGCCCTACGGCACCGGCGCATCGTTCTACCTGCGTCCCGTTATGTTCGGAACGACGGCAGGACTGGGTGTAAAACCCTCCAAGGATGCTTTGCTGGTGGTTTACGGCTCGCCCGTAGGCGCTTACTTCAAAGGCGGCATCAAGCCGATGAAGGTCGCAATCGACCGCGAACAGGACCGTGCTGCTCCACGTGGAACAGGCGACGTGAAGGTGGGCGGTAACTATGCAGCCAGCCTTATGTCGGGCGAGCACGGACACGAGCTCGGCTATGCGAGCATCATGTACCTCGACGCAACCGAACACAAATACATCGAAGAGTGCGGTGCAGCCAACTTCTTCGGCATCAAGAACAACACGTATATCACGCCGAAGTCGAACTCCGTACTTCCGTCGATCACTAACAAGAGCCTCCGTCAATTGGCTCAAGACCTGGGTCTGAAGGTCGAGGAGCGTCATATTCCGGTGGACGAACTCCCGACTTTCGAGGAGTGCGGCGCTTGCGGTACGGCAGCTGTCATCTCGCCGATCGGCAGCATTTACGACATGGACACGAAGCAAACCTACACCTACGGCGACGAAGTAGGCAAGGTTTCTCTGCAACTCTATACGCTTTTGCAGGACATCCAGTACGGCCGCACCGAAGACAAACACAACTGGTGCACGATCGTCATGTAATCGACGCCTGCAAAACTCAAGAAAAAAGGATGTTCCACGTGGAACATCCTTTTTTCTTACTGCATATTTTCTTTGCCACCACTTACAAACAGCCGTAAAAAAATCGGGAATAGCCGCAGCTACTCCCGATATAAAAGATAGAAAAATACAATCGCACAATTTATCGACCGATCTTAATCCGCATTGATAAACGACAAATACATCCAAAAACGATTGTCAAATTTGGGAACATAGCGGTTAAACTGCATTACCCGATACTTTACCGACCGAATTTCACCAGCAACACATTCACATCCGCCGGAGAAACTCCGGGAATACGGGAAGCCTGCCCTATCGTCGCAGGTCGGATTCGGGTGAGTTTCTGCCGGGCTTCGATCGTCAGGGCATTCATCGAATGGAAATCGAAATCGGCCGGGATACGGATATTCTCCAGGCGATGCAATTTGTCGGCAATGAATTTCTCCCGTTCGATATACCCCTTGTACTTGATTTGGATCTCGGCTTCCTCGACGACCTCGGCATCCATCTCCTGCTCGCGCAGAAAATCGCCGAGCTTCGGTAAAACACCCGAGAGCAGATCGAAGGTCACATTGTTACGCATCAACAAGTCGTGCAGTTTCCGACCTTGCGAAATCGCGTCGCAACCGAGCGATTTCAAACAGTCGTTAATTTCGTCCGGTTTGACACTCAGTCCGCGAGCGAATGCTACGAGCGATTCTACGAGTCGATTTTTTTTGCAGAAACTATCGTACCTTTTTTGCGAAATCAGCCCGATTTTATATCCGATCGGAGTCAATCGAATGTCGGCATTATCCTGCCGCAAGAGAATCCGATACTCGGCACGCGAAGTGAACATACGATAAGGCTCATCCACCCCTTTGGTCACCAGGTCGTCGATCAATACCCCGATGTAGGCTTCGTCGCGTGCCAATACCAGCGGTTCCTCCCCCATCCTGCGGCGATGCGCATTGATACCGGCCATCACCCCCTGCGCCCCGGCCTCTTCATAGCCGGTCGTCCCGTTGATCTGGCCGGCGAAATAGAGTCCGTCCACCAGCTTGGTTTCGAGCGAATGGTGCAGTTGCGTCGGCAGGAAATAGTCGTACTCGATCGCATAACCCGGACGGAAAATATGCAGATCTTCGAACCCCTCGATGGCGTGCAATGCCTCCCACTGAATGTCCCAGGGCAACGACGAGGAGAACCCGTTCAGATAATATTCGTTGGTCGAACGACCCTCCGGCTCGAGAAAAAGCTGGTGCTGGTCCTTATCGGCGAATGTGTTGAGCTTGTCCTCGATACTCGGGCAATAACGGGGACCGATCCCCCGGATCGTACCGTTGAAAAGCGGCGAATCGCCGAAACCCTTCCGCAGAATGTCATGCACCTTCTTCGAAGTATAGACCAAAAAGCACGGAAGCTGATTCTGCACCGGATGCGTATCGGCGGAAAAGGAAAATTTCGAGGGATTTTCATCCCCGTATTGCGGTTCCAGAATTTCGAAATTGATCGTCCGCGCATCGAGTCGTGCAGGGGTCCCGGTCTTCATCCGGCCGGCTTCGAAACCCATCGCCACGAGCGATTCGGTCACTCCGTGCGAAGCCGAATCCCCCGCACGGCCGCCCTCGGCGTGTGAACGACCGCAATACATCACCCCCGCCAGAAACGTCCCGGCAGTCAGGATCACACAGTCGGCCGAGAACTCCACCCCCATCTGTGTCCGAATCCCGCGCACTTGCGGCCGACCCTCCTCCGCAGGCCGCTGCCCGAAGAGCAGTTCGACCGCAGTGTCCTGCCAAAGATAGAGGTTGGGGGTATTCTCCAGCGTACGCCGCCATTCGGCCGAGAAACGCGACTTATCGCACTGGGCCCGGGGACTCCACATCGCCGCCCCTTTCGAGCGGTTGAGCATGCGGAACTGGACAGCCGTAAGGTCGGTAATCCGCCCCATCTGCCCCCCTAAAGCATCTATCTCTCTGACTATCTGCCCTTTAGCAACACCGCCTACGGCCGGATTACAAGACATATCGGCCAACTTGGTCATGTCCATCGTCACGAGCAGCGTGCGGGAGCCGAGCCGCGCTGCCGCCGAAGCCGCCTCGCAGCCGGCATGACCGCCGCCGACCACGATGATATCGTAATGTAAAACCATATCTCCTTTTCCATGAATTGCGGAAAACACCGCCGCCCGTCAATCCGACGACCGACCGCCGCACGGCAAAGATACGAACAAAGTCGCTTATCCGAAAAAACCGAAACCGCACGCAACGGCAACTTTCGCCCAGCTATCCGCCGTCCGACGGCGAAAGTCGGATCGAAAACGGCAACCTCGCGGCAAAACGTCGCCGCAGCGCCGAAAAGATCGGCAAGCACGGGCTGTCCCGCCAAAAACGGATTCTCCCCGCTTCCGGCACACTCCGGCGACCCGCACCGAACCTTGCCGGCATTTTCCCGCAAAAATAAACTTCTCTCCGGCAAAGAGCCGACAATCCATGCCGCCCATTCCGGAAAAATACAAACGATTAAAGGGTTGCGGACACAACCAACGGCCGGATCCGTCCCCGCACGGCGGAAACGCCTCCTCCGAAAGCCGAATCTTCGCAGTCCACCTTTCCCGGCTACCGATTCGCCGCGCAGCGGACCCGATCGACAGCCCCCACAACTGCTGCCGCAGCCACCGCAGCCGGCACTTCCCGCAAGCGAATTCGTCCGCTTCAGTCCCAACGAAGGAAAACGCGATCATAACGTCCTTTTTGGAGGCGCAGCGACCCGAATCTCCCTCCGAAGAAAGGATTTAAGAGAGAGTCGGCATTACAGACACGGACTCCGGCCGCGAACGAACGACCGTCGAATGACGGACATTGAAATATACGATTGCCGGGGAAAATCCATCTTTTTTCGGGAACCGGTTCCAAACAAAAGACGAATCCGCCCATAAACCGCCGTTTCAGCGTCTTTAACGGTCCATTCCGCCGTCGGGAACAGAACCGACCGTTATGGTATATTCGAACGATTTTAAGGAGCATTTCAGGCGTTAAAAATACATCCTTTCGTGAAAGAGTTCGCAACCCTGCGGCCGGATCCCTCTGCAAACCGTCTTTTCAGCACCTTGAACCGCCCATTCCGCCGTCGGGAAGAATCGACCCTTATGGTATATTCGAACGATTTTACGGGATATTTCAGGCATTAAAAATAACCCTACCGGGAAAGGGACCCGCAACTCCGCGACCGGATTCCCTCGCAAAGCCCTATTTCAGCCCTTTGGACAGCTCATCCCACTGTCGGAGGTAGTGATCCTCCTTACGGTGCATTTGAGCGTTCGCACGGGGTGTCTTATCCTTCTGTCCGCACAGATGGAGCAAACCGTGCACCACCACGCGGCGCATTTCGGTCAGCTTCGCGGCGCCGTATTCGCGTGCATTGTCCGCAACGGTTTCCACATCGATGAAAATATCGCCCGACACGATCCGGGCGCCCTTGCGGTCGCTGTAATCGAACGTGATGACGTCGGTATAGTAGTCGTGTCCGAGGAACTGCCGGTTCATATCCAGCAGGCGGGCCGCCGAGCAAAAAATATAGGTCACATCCCCCAGTTCATACCCCTCTTCCCGGGCTACGCGGTCCAGCCACGCGGCCGTGAGCCGTTTCTGCGGCAGGCGATAGGTACAGTCATCGGTATAATAGCGTACGGCCATAGACGGTTATTTTTTGAAGCAATCCGAAGCACGCATCTGTACTTTGGGCGACGGTCCGTAAATACCGAACACCATCTTGTACTCGGGCTGCATGGTCATCACATCGACCCCCGACCCGATCGTTCCGATCTGCTGGTTGCGGGCCACCTTGTCGTCCTTGCCCACCGTCACGGAATTGAGGTTGGCATACGAAGAGATGTATTCGCCGTGGGCTATATAGACGTCGTATTTATTGGTGATCCGGTTGCGCTTCACCTCGACGACCTTGCCTTCGTAGATCGAAATCACCTGCGCCCCCTTCGGCCCCGCGATCTCGGCCATATTGCCCTTGTAGCGCTTCACCCCGCCGCCGACCACCGGCAGCCGCAGATTCGAAGTCTTCGCCGTAAAGGTGTTGCCCTCCTTGTTGCCCCGGGTCAGCTTGCGCAACTCGTCGATCGCCACGTCGAGCCGCTGCTCGCGGGCGATTTTCTGTTGCAGGGCCGCTTTTTCCTTCTTGGAGAGCTGCTTGATGTTGGCACGCGCCGCCTGCGAATCTTTCTGCAGGCGGGTCCGCTGCGTGGTCAGGCTGCGCTTCACCGAATCCAGCGCCCGCTGCTGCCCGGTCAGCCGGGTCCGCTCGACGGACACCTGCTCCGAAAGCGTCACGATCTGCTCCATCTGCCGTTCCCGCATGGCCGCCACCTCCCGCAGATTGGTGATGCGGCGGGCCACCTGATTGAAGTCGCTCGAAGAGAAGAGGTAGGTCAGATAATTGTTGTGTTTGTAGTTGCGGTATGCCTCGCGCACCATCTCGGCATAGCGCCGTTTATGGGCGTCGAGCGATGCCGACAGCCCCCGGGCCACGCTGTCCGTACGGGCCACCTCGACCTCGAGCTTACGGGCATCCCGCTCCGTCACGTCGAGCAGCTGGTTGCGCGAATCGATCTGACGGGCCAGACGGCGCACCGTCTCCTCGGCCGAGGCACGTCCCTTCTTGAGCTTCGAAATCTCCTGTTCCTCCCGGGCGATCTGCTTTTCGAGGTCGGCGATCAACCGTTTCTGCGCCGCGATCTGCTGGTCGGTATTCTGGGCCGCAAGCGACCCTGCACCAAGTAGAAGGAAAAGAAACAAAACGACCTTCGGCAAACGGATACACAGCGTGCGGACCGACTCCGCCCGCTGCGGGAAACGATACGAATGGTTCAAGGCTTGTCGCATAGTCAGGGCTTGGATTTGAGTTGCCGGATACGCTCTTCGATCGCCCGGGGATCGTCATATCCCTTCTCCAGCGCTTTGCGCCAGTAGGTTTCGGCCATGAACTTCTCCCCGAGAGCCGCCAGGATGTCCCCGTAATGCAGGTAGAGTTCCGGATTCTCGCTGCGGTCGAAAGAGATCGCCTGCTGCATCGTTCGACGAGCCTCCTGCAGCCGTCCAAGACGGAACAGCACCCAGGCATAGGTATCCAACAGCGTGGCGTTGTTGCCGTCCAGCTCCACCGCACGGGCTGCCATGGCAAAGGCCCGGTCGAGCTGACGGGGATCCCGGGACGATTCGCTTATAAAATAGGCGTAGTTATTGAGCACCATCGGGTTATCGTAGTAATAATGCAGCGAACGGTCGTAAGCCTCGAAACACCGGCGGCGGTATTTGTCCCGTTCCGAGTCCTTCCGTCCGGCCTCCTCCATCTGGTGATAAGCGTCGCCGATATATCCCCACACGGCTCCGCGCAGGGAGTCCGCATCAGCATATTTGAGGGCTTTTTTATAGCTGCCGATCGATTGCGACAACTTTCCGGTATACCCCTGGGCGTGTCCCTTGCGGGCATACAGCTCGGTATTTCCAGGGAAAACCTCGAGCGCCCGGTCGATATACAGATAAACCGAATCGAGCCGCTTGCGGTAAGTTTCGATGTCGATCACCGCACGGTAATAGTCCAACTGGGGAGGCCGGTCGGCCAGATGCAGCTTGTAGAGGGTCAGCGCCTGCTCCAGCTCCCCGGCATTGATCAGGTGCTGCGCATACAGTTCGACGACGTCCTTATCGTCGGGATAGCGGATCGCAAGCGTCGAAATCAAGTCGTTGAGCTGAAAGAAGTTGTCCCGGTAAAAACGGACGTCGAGCGTCAGCTGCCGGAAAATGCGGACCTTTTCCGACAAGGGGAGCTCGTCGATTTCGAAAAGCCTTTTCGACACGGCCAGATAAGCATGCGAATCGTTGCGCTTGTTGTAGAATTCGGCGAGCGAAGCCAGCGCCGGGACATTCATGGAGTCGATCTCCAACGCCCGGTTATACTCGGCTATGGCCAACGAATCCTGTTTGGCAGCACCGTACAGGTCGGCCAGAATCACGTGGTTTTCCGCTTCGTAAGGAATCGCCTCGGCCATCTCCCTGGCTTCGGCCAGCGCACGGTCCAACTGCCCCGTGCGAATCAGCAACTGGCGTTTCATCGCCCCCAACAAAGGCATTTTACCGAAACGCATCTCGGCCGAATCGAGCATATCGATCGCCGAATAGGGCATCCCGGCCTGCTGGTACAGGATCGCCAGAATACGAATGTTGTCGGGATTGGTCGGGTCGAGCGCCGAAAGCCGCACGAACAGCGGACGCGCCTTGTCGAGTTCTCCCTCAGCAAGCAGTTTTTGCCCGTAAAGCTGCCCGTACCACTTGTTGAGCGAGTCCAGCCGGTAAGCACGCCGTGCCCACGCCGTACCCTGCGGATCGCCGTCGGGAGTCACCGAAGAGAGGCGGAACCAGGCCGGAGCATACGCGGAATCGAGCTCCAGGGCCTGCAGGAACAGTGCCCGGGCCGCCAGGGTGTCCTCTCCGATCAAGAGTTTTTTCACACCCTCGGTATAGTATTCGGTCGGTCGCAGCGAGTCGGGCCACGAGGCCTCCGCCGCAGGTGCGGGCAACGCCTCTCCCTGCGGGACGAACCCCGTGGAGAAAGCCGTGCAGAGCACCAGAATCGCAAGCATCCGCTTCATTGAAATCGTTGAGTTTGTATCTTCGTTCTTCGCCGGAAGAGTGCAATGGACAGACGCAACCCCTCCCTTCGTCTGTCGGGAAAACGTCGGACAACCGCTTTTCGTATTCCCGCGAACGATACGGAACTTCATCCCCGGAACATCCCGGCATCCGGCGGGCGATTCGCCGCTCCCCGACCCGGGGAGTGTACCGCAGCGCTTAAAGCACCGTATCGAACTGATGCAGGAACCGTATGTCGTTCTCGAAATAGAGCCGCAGGTCCTTCACGCCGTATTTGAGCATGGCGATACGCTCGACCCCCATGCCGAACGCGAACCCGGAATATTTCTTCGAATCGATTCCATTGGCCTCAAGCACATTGGGATCGACCATGCCGCAGCCCATGATCTCCAGCCAACCCGTGCCCTTGCAGACGTTGCAGCCCTTGCCGCCGCAGAGGTTGCACGACACATCGACCTCGGCCGACGGTTCGGTGAAGGGAAAGTACGAGGGGCGCATGCGGATCGTGGCGTTCTCGCCGAAAACCTCCTTGGCGAAGTAGAGGATCGACTGTTTCAGATCGGCGAACGACACGCCCTCGTCGATATAGAGTCCCTCGATCTGGTGGAAGATGCAGTGTGCGCGGTAAGAAATCGCTTCGTTGCGGAAAACGCGGCCCGGGCAGATCACCCGGATCGGCGGCTTCTGCCGCTCCATCGTCCGCACCTGAATCGACGAGGTGTGGGTCCGCAGTAGCACGTCGGGGTTCTTGGCGATAAAGAACGTATCCTGCATGTCGCGGGCCGGATGCTCGGGCGGAAAGTTGAGCGCCGAGAAGACATGCCAGTCGTCCTCGATCTCGGGACCCTCGGCCACCGTATAGCCCAGCCGCGAGAATACCTCGACGATCTGGTTGGTCACCAGCGAAATGGGATGACGCGAACCCAGCTCCTCCGCAGAACCGGGACGGCTCATGTCGGGAATCCGCTGCGAGGAGTCCCCGGCGGCGTCCGCAAGTTGCCCCCGCAGGGCGTTGATCCGCTCCTGCGTCCGGTTCTTAAGGTTGTTGAGCTTCTGGCCGAACTCCCGTTTCAGCTCGGGCGCCACGCTCTTGAACTCCTCCATAAGGGCCGTCAGCTCGCCTTTTTTCCCCAGCATCCGGATTCGGAAATCCTCGATCTCGGCCGCAGCTTTGGGTTTGAATGCCTCCACCCGTTCGAGCAGCTCGTTGATTTTATCGTTCATAACCTAAAGTTTACGCTTTATTTTGTACTTTTACGCACGGTTTAATAGGCAAAGTTAATAAAAATATCAGGATATGAAGCGGAAAATCCTCTCTTTTCTCGCGGCGGGAATGCTTTTCACCCTTCCGGCAGCGGCCCAGAGCGTCGGGGTGGTCATGAGCGGCGGCGGAGCCAAAGGACTTTACCATATCGGCGTATTGCAGGCACTCGAAGAGAGCGGCATTCCGATCGACTACGTGTCGGGAACCTCGATGGGTTCGATCATCGCGGGCATGTACGCCGCAGGATATTCCCCCGAAGAGATGCGCCGGATCGTCGCTTCGGGTGTGGTCAAACAGTGGGTTTCGGGGCGCATCGACCCCAGCTACCTGCCCTACTACCGCCGCAATACCGGCACCCCGATCTTCCTCTCGATCCGCCTCAACATGAAGGACCACCCGGACGACCCCAACGCGAGCCGTTTCCGCCTGCCTTCGTACCTGATCTCCTCGAATCAGATCGACCTGGCCCTCGCCGACCTGTTCGGCCCGGCCACGACAGCTTCCCGGCGGGACTTCGACAGCCTGATGGTGCCGTTCCTCTGCGTGGCGAGCGATATGAACACCCGCCGTCCGGTGGTGCTGCGCAAGGGCGACATGGGCGAAGCGATCCGTTCGTCGATGTCCATTCCGCTGGCGTTCAAACCCATGAAAATCGACACGATGCTACTCTACGACGGCGGCATCTACGACAACTTCCCCTGGGAACCCCTCGACAAGGAGTTCCATCCCGATTTCCTGATCGGCAGCAAATGCACGTCGGGAAACAACGACATCACGGAGAACAGTTCGCTCGTCGATCAAGCCTTCTCGCTGGCCATGAACAAGACCAACTACGACATGCCCGAAGGACGCAGCCTGATGATCAACCGGGCCGTCAATGTCAGCATGCTCGATTTCAACAGCGCCGACTCGATCATCGAAGCGGGCTACCGCGACGCACTGGCCCGGATTCCGGCCCTGCGGGAGAAAATCCACCGCACCGTCACGCCCGAAGAGATCCGCACCAAGCGGGCGGCTTTCCGCGAAAAGTGTCCCCCGATCATCTTCGACGACTACGAGTTCGAAGGACTCACCCATGCACAAACGGCCTATGTACGCGACGTCATGCGGCTGGACGACACCTACGACGGACGGCAGCGGCAGATGAGTTTCCCCGAATTCCGCGACGACTTCTTCTCCGTCATAGGCAACGACGAATTTTCGGTCGAATACCCCGAATTCCGGTACGACCCGCTGCGGGAACGGTATTCGGTCAAGCTGAAGATGTCCGCACGCGAAAACCTCCGGTTCCTGATCGGCGGCAACATCTCCTCGACGGCTTTCAACCAGGCATTCATCGGTTTCGACTACCACACGATCCGCCGCGTGTCGCAATGGGCTTTCGCCGGTATTTACATCGGCCCGACCTATGCGACCGGTTCGCTGGGCGGGCGCACGGACTTCTACCTTTGGAAACCCTTCTCGCTCGACTATTCCTACAATTTCGAAGTCCTGAACCTGCGGCACGGCAACTTCGGCAACCTCACGCCGATCGATAACACCAAATCGGTCAAGAACAACCAGGGATTCCTCTCCATCGGACTCACCATGCCTCTGACACACAACAGCCTGGCATCGCTGCGGTTCAACGGAGGACAACAAGCCTACCGCTACGACGCCCCCTTTCCCGACACGGATCCCGACACCGACCTGACGCGCTTCTCCTTCTTCAGCACCAAACTGGATATCGCCCGCAACACGCTCGA
>OHUB01000408.1_pt1 | contig 22612 bp, 21 predicted proteins | sample 1579091 | NCBI WGS metagenome assembly OHUB01 (sample SAMEA3879566, study PRJEB24766) | human gut metagenome | biome: human-associated habitat; feature: feces | place: USA | collected 1985/1987
AAGAAAGGAATGATAGCTGACCACTGTGAAATCAACCGCCAGATTCGTGCAGATAACCAAATGCTCCGGGAATTAAAAGCTCAGGTAGAGAAACTGGCTCAAGCTGTCAAAAATTCTATTCCTGTAATTGCAGAAACAATGGAAACTATCCGAAATCATATGATTTTTACACAATATCATTTACTTCATAATGAGATGCAAAAAGAAGTAATTCATGATTGGATGAATCATTTTAATCCAATACTGAATAAATACAACACCGTTAAAAAGAAACTCAAAGCTAAAGTTACAGAACGGAAAGAGCTGAATGTAAAAAAAGAGAAAACCAGTATTTTGAATCCCATCCAGCATATAAAATTGAATCAGCAGCTTACCACTGTTACCGAAGAAATTGAAGAACTGAAATCAAGGAAAGAGCAGCTAATCTTCCAGACACAATGCTCTACCGATAAAGATATGACAAATCTATCCAAGAAATATGACCAGATGAATAACAATCTTGATATCCTGGATTCTCAGGACATCTCGCTCAAAAAACAGCTTGAAAAAGATGCCGCCGCTTTCCGGGAAGAAAAATTTCGTCCTGAACCTGAACAGTATACAGAATTGCTGGACACCAGAATCCAGATACGTCCTGATTTCCGGGATAAGCTGATCGAGCAGCTCAAAGGTACTTTTGGTAAGTATTATGACTATCACCGTCGTGATATTGCAACCAATGAGGTGGATTATCTCAATGTGGAAGATCCTGATGTCTTCTCCCATCGTGCATGGGAACTTGAATATCAGAGGAAACAGGAAGTTAGAAGAAATCAACCTACTCGAACTAAGAAAAGGTCACATGATATGGAATTATAATCAATCTTCATGTATGCATTACTCTAAAATCCCGGTACCATAAGGGCACCGGGATTTTAAATACTCACACATTATTATTTAAATTTTCTAACATGTTTATTTCATCTCTATATTTTTCACGCAGGAATGTAAACTGCTCATCATTCTTTATTACTTCCAATAGCCCTTTATGACAGTTATCCATTATTATCAGTTACCACTCGTACCGTTTCCTAGGAAAACCTAATCCATGTATTCCTATTTCTTCACAAATTGAAGATAATATCTTTAATATTTCTTCCCTTGTTGAATCAAACCATATTGCCAAATCTCTGTCATAGAAACAATACATCACATCATCTTCTCCATATAATGAATATGCTCCAGTGTCTTTTGCAATTTTTAATCGTTTTCTTAGTGCAACCAACATATCACAAATTGTATTAAGCTTCTCCCGCCACTCTATATTTACAACAGACGATTTTCCGTCTGCTTTTTTTAAGATACTTCCGTCTCTGGTTCTAAGAACTCCCGTATTTAAAGCGATAATAGTATCCTCAATAGCCCTATCAAAATCTTCCATTCTTCCTTCTTGATATATTCTATCCTGAAATGCTGGACGATCAAAACATTGCACAAAGAACTTTATAAGTTCTTTATCTTCATGTTGCTCCTCTGCTGTTGCTTCTTCCAAATCAAGAACTGCCATTTGCTCTGAAATTTCCTTCCATTTTTTCAATTTAGCAATCGTATATCTATTCACATCTGAATCTATTAATTTTGAACACGACTGGCATAACCATATTCCATTTTCTGCTGATGCTCTCTCTTGAGACGTTATGTTCTCATCATACCTTGGTCCGCCTTTAGAAGCTGCTGTAATATGAGATGCAATTCCAATATTTATGATATTCTCTTTTCCTGTTCCTGCTCCACGAGTTGCTTTTCTACAATTAGGATTACTGCATTTCCATCCAACTCTATTAGCTAACAAATCCTTTGTTCTTTGTGAAAAATCATCTCTCATATAATTTTACCTCCACCTTACACTTTATCATCTTTAAATTTTCTATAATCAATGAAAAGCTCCCAAAGGAGCTTTCCATTACCTTAAATATACACTAATTCTCTTAACACAATCTCTTCTGCAGCATTCCGGATATTGTTTACCGCTCTGACCCATTCCATCTGATCACGAGCTTTCAATTCTTCCGTAACGCCTTGCTTCTCCATCATCTGACGCACCAGAATACCCATCCTCTCCTGTGCTTCGTTGTCTACAGCATTCAGATGTTCTGTCAGTCTGTCTTCCAACATATACAGTGAATACATTGCCGGACGATGCTCTTTCAGATATGTTTTCCGCATCATTCCATATTTCCCATAATGCGGTTCTTCATCTGTACTGACAAGATTCGTCAAGCGATTAGGCATTTCTGCTAATGAGCTGTTTTATCCTGACGCTTCGGAACAGGAAAAGCAAGTACAGCATTTCATGGGAAAGTTTCTGGCCTGTACCGAGGATGAGCGGCAGATTATCTTGAAAACACTGGATTATATGGCGGAGCAGTTTATCAGCCGACGTTACAAATCCTCCGATCCACAAAATTATGAATAAAACCAGCAGGGCAAAATGCAATTTGTTTCTGCTGGTTTTATTTTGCCTCCGGCAGTAGACGTAATTTTTCCTAGCCCAATCAATCGCCACTATTTTGTTTCCGGTATTCAGCCGGTGCAATCTTCATGACATCTCGAAATGCTGTTGCAAATTTACTCTGATTCTCATATCCAACCTGGCTGGCAATTTCTGCTATGGTTGCCTGCGTCTGACGAAGCAGAGCAGCGGCCTGTTTCATGCGGTACACTTTCATATAGGTTCCAATGGGCTGTCCATAAACTCCCTTGAACGTATCCTTTAAGGTTGCCGTATTGATAAGATACTCTTTGGAAAGTTCCTCAATCGTTGGCCGTTCCTGCAAGTTGGAGATAAGCCGCTTGTGAATGTCCCGTACAATCTCCACCTGGGGAGAAGTATATAACTCTCGCTGCTTTTCTTTATTTACATCCACCATACACAAGAATAAGAGAAGCTCCTGCACCTTCAGCATGAAGTATGGCTTTTGCAGGCGATCCGGTACGGAATACAGTTCAGAAAAGATATGCTCAATCTCATCCTTGGCCCGCATGACAAAGCATGAGCCATCGGCACAAAATTTGTTTTTGAAATCTGCAATACCAATACCGCTCTCGGCGAGGATTCCAGGCGGATTTTGAGAAACCAGCTCCAGATCAAGCACTACTGAGATTCCGCGATAATGTCTCAAAGGAAAGGCCATTTCAGAAGCACAGTTATCCATTGTATGAATGGAAAGATCCCCTTCTCCGAGGTACAGGCAGGAACCGCTTTGCAATACGCTCCCTTCACGCCCTTCCCGGCAATGATTGATCTCCAGCACATTCTTATCAATGGTTCCGTCCCAATAACAACTCGTTGCTTCAAAATCATTGTAAATAAGCTGGATACCGGGATAAACCTGATAGACTGTCATAAGCCCCAGGCCATCCTCACAGTCCATTTTATAGACGGTGCAATATCCGTCATTATCTTTTGGAATAATCGCAGATAACCCCGTAGCATTGGTGATAGGGTTTTTGTTCATAGTATTCATTCCGTTATCTCGTATTTGTTCTGCCAGGATTCTCCTGGCGTCTTTTATTATATAGTTTTTTCTCATTTTATACCGCTCCAATCGGCAGGATGTGCAATCCAATCAGAAAGCAAATTCTATTATAGTGCAGCCCTGCCGAATGTGCAAATATACGAAAAAGCCGATGCCCTCCAAAACGGAAAACATCGGCTATATGCGGGATTTTATTTGCTGCAATATTCCTTTCCTACACAACCGGAACAACTGCCGCTACAACAAGAACCATTTTTGCGGTTCTTATGGATTTTTCGCACAGCCCATATTGCATAGAAAACAATCCCGATAAGGATTATACCAGTAACAAGCATCTAAAACTCCTTTCTGACTGGAAACTCACAACTTATTAGCTTTGGGTTTCCGATCCTCTTTTCAAAATCCAAAGTCCAAATGCGACCACTGATAAAATGGCCGCTGAACGAAGCACTTTTCCAAACGTCATATTCATACCTCACAGCAAAAGTCCAACACGATAAACCACAAAAGTAACAGCCCAGGCCACAACCAACTGGAACAGGGCCGAGAACAGCATCCACCTTGTACTGCCGGATTCCTTGCGAATTGTAGCCAGGGCCGCTGCACAGGGAACGTAAAGCAGGCAGAAAATCATCAGGCAAAACGCATTGAGCTGTCCAAAACCGGCTGCACTCAGGATGCCGACCAATGTATCCATTCCCGCGCCGGAGTTGATATTGGGAATCCCAAACAGAACGGCACAACTGGACACCACAACCTCTTTTGCAGAGATGCCAGCAATCAGAGCAACCGCTATCTGCCAGAATCCCAGTCCAATCGGTGCAAAGATCGGTACAAGCCAATGGCCCAGGATAGACCCGAAGCTGTCTGCCATTTCCATAGTATAGCCATGCGGCCCAAAGTTCAGGATCACCCACATAAGGATAGATGCTACAAAGATGGTAGTACCTGCTTTGGTAAGGTAGTCCTTTACCTTTTCCCATACATAGATTGCCACAGTTCTGGCGCTGGGGGCCTTATATTCCGGCAGCTCAATCAGCAGATAATTTTCCGATTTTCTCCGGTCAATCAAATGGATGATCGCCGCTACCAGGATAGCGACCACCAGGCCGATCAGGTACATGGAATAGGCCACGAGCATGGCGCGTTCCTGAAAGAACATCTCGGCAAACAAGATGTAGATTGGCAGACGGGCGCTGCAACTCATAAAGGGCGTAATCAACATGACCTTAAAACGGTCACGCCGGTTTTCCAAAGACCGTGAAGCCATGATTGCCGGAACAGTGCAGCCAAATCCCAAAATCATGGGGATAAATGCCCGTCCGGAAAGTCCCAGCTTGCTCATAATCCCTTCCATGACATACGCAACACGGGCCATATATCCGCTGTCCTCCAGAAAAGCCAATGCCAGAAACAGAATGAAAATGTTCGGCAGGAAAGTCAGGATACCGCCCACACCGGCGATGATGCCGTCTACCAGCAGGGAGCGCAGCACTTCATTGACCCCGACAGCAATCAGTCCATCGCTTATCAATGCCGACAGGCTCTCAATTCCTAATTCCAGGAATCCTTTCAGCCAATCGCCAATGGTAAAGGTCAGGAAGAACACCGCCGCCATGACAACGAGGAAAATCGGGATGCTCCAAAACTTATGCGTCAATACACGGTCTGCCTTTTCCGTCAAAGCGTCTTGACGATCCTTATTGACCAGAATCTCCCTGATGATTTCCTCAATAAAATCATACTTCTCATTGATAATGTCGGATTCATAGTTCCGGTCGATCACATCCGGCATATTGACCGGATAACGTGCAGAGATTTCCTTATCCTGCTCCAGCAGCTTAATGGCGTGCCAGCGGTAATTGGACAGGTTCGGATGTTTCCGCTTCAGCTCTGCCATGATAAGATCAATCTTGTCCTCAATAGCATCACTGTAAACCATTGCGTATTCTGAATGGTGGTCGTGCCGGTGTTTTGGAGTATATTTATGATGATGAATCAGACACTCCGGATCTTTACAGTCTTTATGGTGCGCGGCTGCATGAAGTAGCACATCCAGTCCTGTCCGTTTTCTGGCTGAAACTGGAATGACCGGGATGCCCAGCATTTCCGGCAGTCTGTGTGTGTCAATCTCCATGCCGCGCTTTTCCACAATGTCCATCATGTTCAGCGCCAGCACAACCGGCTTGCCCAGCTCCAAAAGCTGCAAAGTTAAGTATAGGTTTCGCTCCAGAGCGGAAGCGTCCGCAACATCAATAATCACATCGACTTCATCGCTTAGTATAAACTGTCTGGATACCTGTTCTTCCATTGTGTAGGAGGTCAGGCTGTAAGTGCCAGGAAGATCGACCAGTCGAATATTCAGATCATGGTCTTTAATGGCACCCTCTACTTTCTCAACGGTTACACCTGGCCAGTTTGCCACTTTCAGATTTGCACCGGTGTAAGCATTGAAAAGTGTTGTCTTTCCGCAGTTCGGATTTCCGATGAAGCCGATAGTCAAATTTTCTCTCATCGGAATTTACCCCACTAAAATATTCTTTGTGATATTGCGCCCAAGTGCAAAGCGTGTTCCCCTGACTTTCACAATCAGGACACCCCGACTTTTGCTGTTCAGAACAGCGATAGAGGTTCCACGGGTCATCCCAAGGGCCTCCAAACGCTTTTCTATATTGACAGGCAGATCAATATCCTCAACTTTATATTCATTTCCTATTTTTCCATCGCAAAGATACATGAACGCTCCCTCCTCACCGATTTACGGAAGAAGTCTCCGGCAGCTTGCCAAACTCATAAAGCATCATAGAAACGGTAATAACCACCAGAATTGCATCTGTCAGAGCAATCGCCAGCCATACGCCACGAATACCCATGCCGCCGATCATCGGAAGAACCACGCAGAGAGGAATAAACAGAATAATCTGGCGGAACAGCACCAGCCAAGTTGCCTTTTTCGCCTTGCCCAAAGACTGGAACAGGGTTACGGCAATCATAAAGCTGCCTTGCAGGACATAAGTGCTGAACATGATACGGAAGTTGGTTGCACCCGATGCCGCGATACCCGGCGTTGTCAGGAACATGGATAAAATCTTCTCTGGAAACAGCTCGGCAGGAATATAGAACACCAGCGACAGCAGCGTTGCAGCAGTAATAAAAACCCTGGTCAGCGTCTTTACCCGGTCATAGTCTTTCGCACCGTAGTTTGTACCGGCGGCAGGCTGGAATCCCTGGCTGATACCCCATAGAGGTACAAAGGAGAAATTCCAGAACCGGAGCGCCGCCGCTAAAAGGAGCTGGGAGGTTTCACCGCCATAGTTCGATGCCACACGATAAATCACTGTCTGCTGCACCAGGGTCAGAATCTGCATTAACAGAGCAGAGATGCCGACAGAAAGAACCTGGGGAAGCAGCTCACCATCAATGCGGATACGCCCGATCTTCACATGGGGGCTTTTCTTCTTGAAATACCACAGGGTAATCGCAGCCTGGACAAACTGGGAGAAAATCGTTGCATAAGCAGCCGCTTCAATGCCCATGCCGTAGGGGTTGAGGATGCTGATAAAAATGGGGTCAAGGATAATGTTCAAAATAGCGCCGCTGGCAATAATGGTCATTGCCCTTTTGAGCTGGCCTTCTCCACGGATGACCATGTTGGCGCTCTGGAAGAAGTTTACGAACAGAGAACCGGCGAATACGATCCGCAGATATTTCTCAGCGTAATTCAGAATGTTATCGCTGGCTCCGGTCAGGGACAGAAGCTGGCGGGTGAAAACCATACCCACAACAGTGTAGATGACGGACAACAGAAGAACCATCGCAACCAAGTTGCCCATGATCTTCTTAATTGTGTTCTCGTCCTTCTTACCGATAGCGCGGGACAGTACCGATGCAGAACCCACGCCCAGCATTGCCGCTGAACCGGCATTGATAAGGGTTAAAGGATAGGATACCGATATGGCTCCCATCTGCACGTCACCAACCATCTGGCCGACAAAGATGGAATCCATCATGTTATAAAGCCCAACGACCACCATGCCAAGAACCGCAGGGATGCTAAGTTCAATCATCAGCGGCCAGGGATTTTTTGTTAAGAGCTTTGTTCTTGTGTCAAGTGCCTGTTTCATCACTCTATTCCTCCTGGTCTATTTTAATTACAAGGTATCCAGCAAAACGCGCCAGTGACGCGCCTCACTGGATTAACCATATCTAACTAACCACTTAAAGTATATAAAAACCGGGCTTCTTTGTACACTCCCAACCGCAGGATTTACAATCCAATCTGAAACGAATTTAGGAGCGGAAAGGACATAAGGCCCTTCCCGCTCCCGTTGTTACTGTATCATTTTTTCCAGTAATTTCAGGGCTTCTTCCAGTTTTGGATTTACAGCGTCCGTTTGCAGGGCCTCCCGGACGCAGCTTCGTATATGGGCTTGCAAAATCTGCTGATTGGCGCTTTTTAATAACGCTTGCGTAGCAAGAAGCTGATTGGAAATATCCACGCAATAGCGATTTTCCTCAACCATTTGCAGGATACCGTCTAACTGTCCTCTGGCGATTTTTAGCTTGTGAACAATATCGCCTTTCTTGGCCTTCATAAATGGCCCGTTACTGGATACTGACGAGCTGATAGCCAGTGTCCTCGATAGCAGCTTTCAGCACAGCATCCGGCACATCCTGGTCAAGCTGCACCTGGGCCGACTTACTCTCCAGGGAAACATCCACATCCTTGATGCCCTGGATGTCCCGCAGCGCCTTATCAACGTGTTTTACACACATTCCGCAAACCATTCCTTCGATGTTCAATACTTTTTCCATGTGAATTGCTCCTTTTCGTTCTTGTTTAATCGTTGTTTGTTCATACATAGGGGCTGAATCCCGTTCTGTATTGGCCTGATGCTTTGCCTTGAACCACCGCAGACGCAGGGCATTGGACACCACGAATACCGAACTGAAACTCATAGCAAAAGCGCCGATCATGGGGTTCAGCTTCAACGCAAAGGGCAGATAGAACACGCCTGCCGCCACCGGGATACCGATGATGTTGTAGATAAACGCCCAGAACAGATTTTGCTTGATGTTGCGGATAACCGCCTTACTAAGCTGGATTGCCGTGGACACATCCAGCAGATCGCTTTTCATCAAAACAATGTCCGCTGACTCAATCGCCACATCCGTTCCGGCCCCGATAGCGATACCAACATCCGCTCTGGCAAGGGCCGGAGCATCGTTGATACCGTCACCGACCATCGCCACCTTCTTACCGACGCTCTGCAAACGACGGATTTCCTTCTCCTTGTCCTGGGGGAATACCTCTGCCACAACACGATCCACGCCGACCTGACGCCGAATCGCTTCTGCGGTCTTTGCATTGTCGCCGGTCAGCATGACCACCTCAATGCCCATGCCGGTCAATTCCGCTATGGCCTGCTTGCTGGTGGGCTTAACTACATCCGCCACGGCAATGACACCAATAAGCTGACCGCCACGGGCAAAGAACAGAGGTGTTTTCCCGTCAACGGCCATTTCCTCGCCCAACTGAAGGAGTGCGCCGCCATTGATGCCATTTGCTGCCATCAGTCGGCGGTTTCCGGCAAGGCACATTTCCTTTCCAATCTGCCCCACAAGGCCCTGACCGGGAATCTGCTTGAAACCGTCCACCGGAAGGAAGGAAAGGTCTGCTTTTTCGGCCTCCGCCACAATCGCGTCCGCCAGCGGATGCTCGGACATTTTTTCCAGCGAAGCGGCGATTTGCAGCAGCTCCTTTTGTGGAACGCCCTCTTTGCAGAGCATATTTGTCACTACGGGCGTACCCTGAGTAATTGTGCCGGTCTTATCCAGCACAACCGTATCAATGCTATGGGCCGTTTCCAGGGCCTCCGCCGATTTAATCAGGATACCGTTGCTTGCGCCCTTTCCGGTTCCGACCATAATGGCCGTAGGCGTAGCAAGGCCCAGCGCACAGGGGCAGGAAATGACCAGGACGGAGATGCCGATAGACAGGGCAAATTCAAAGCCATATCCCAACAGCAGCCAGACAATGACTGCAATCAGCGCGATGCTGATAACCACCGGAACAAACACGCCGCTGACCTTATCAGCCAGTTTCGCAATAGGGGCCTTGGAGCTGGTCGCTTCATCCACCAGCCGGACGATCTGTGCCAGCGTGGTATCATCGCCCACCTTGGTGGCCTGCATCTTGAAATAGCCGGACTTACTTGTGGTCGCGCCGATCACTTTGTCCCCGATATGCTTCTCCACGGGGATGCTCTCGCCGGTCAGGGCAGATTCATCAACGGAGGAAAAGCCCTCGATGACAATACCATCCACCGGCACAGACTCACCGGCCTTGACAATCAGGGTTTCGCCCAACTGCACTTCTTCCACAGGCACCTGAAGCTCTTTTCCGTCCCGCTCCACAGTGGCCGTTTTGGGGGCCAGATTCATCAGCTTTGTGATTGCGTCCGAAGTCTTACCCTTTGCGCGGGCTTCCAGGGTTTTACCCAGGGTGATAAGGGTCAGGATCATGCCTGCGGATTCAAAATACAAATCCATCATAAAGCTGTGAACCGTAGCCATATCCCCATGACCAAATCCAATGCCGATTTTGTAAATGGCGTAAATGCCATAAACAATTGCGGCGCTGGAGCCTATCGCAATCAGCGAATCCATGTTAGGCGAGCCGTGGAACAGGGTCTTGAAGCCCATCCGGTAATATTTGAAGTTGATAAACACCACCGGGATCAGCAGCAGGAATTGGGTAAATGCAAAGCTGATTGCATTTTCCATCCCCAGCAAGGAGCTGGGGAGCGGCCACCCCATCATGTGACCCATAGAAATATAAAACAGCGGGATCGTAAAAAGGGCAGAAAGTAGCAGCCGCTGTTTCATCTGCTTGTATTCTGCCTGTGCCGTACTGACCTCCGGTTTTGCTGCCGGTGTGGTCGTGCGGCTCTTGTTTTGTGCGGAGGCTTTGGGAATCGCGCCATAACCGGCCTTTTCAACGGCCTGGACGATTCCCGTCGTATCCAAAACGGATTCATCATAAGAAGCAACCATGCTGTTTTTTAACAGGTTGACGGACACTTCTTTGATGCCAGGTAGCTTTGCCACGCTCTTTTCCACTCTGGTAGAGCAGGCCGAGCAAGTCATACCCGTAATGTCAAATTGCTCCTTTTGCAAAATCATCACTTCTTTCTTATAAAGATTTGTGCGAGTACCCCTCCCCCGTAGGGAACTAAATACCGTTATGAAAAGGGGCGTTTGGCATCTTGGGGGAAAGATGCTAAAGCCCCGAACATAAAGTTTACGCACAAGGTCTTTGACCGTTTTTCATTATACTTATCCTGCTTCTCCTTTGTCCGCTCCAAAGTGGAGCTTTTTTTATCCAAAGAGAAATGAGGTTTTTTGCTGGAAATCAAATCGGCAGATTTTCCAATCCAAAGGGCAGAACCGCTCCCAAATCCATTGACTTTGAGGGTTTTCGTGAATATACTGGCAGCATGAACAATTAAACAATCTTTTAATCGTTCATACCATATCAAACCAACCAAATACAAAAATGAAAGGGGGCTTTCTCCATGAAAAAGACCATTAAACTGCTTGACCTGGACTGCGGCCATTGTGCTGACAAAATCCAGAACGCCGTGAAGAAGATCGACGGTGTGACCAGCGTATCCGTCAACTTCCTGGGTCAGAAGATGGTTCTGGAAGCGCCGGACGATCAGTTTGACGCTGTTCTGGCCGAAGCAAAGACGCTGATTAAGCAGATCGAGCCGGATGTGACTGTTAAGGCGTAATGAAAAGCTGGACACCGGCTGCCACAAGGTAGCCGGTGTTTTTCATCAATAGACAGAAAAAGCGTGACACGCTTTATGCTGCAACGAAAGGAGAATACACTATGACACGAAAACAAAGGCACTTGCTCACACGCATTATCGTGGCGGCAGTGCTGTTTCTTGCAGGCAGCTTGCTCCATCTCCCTGAATTGGCGGAGATGGCGGTCTTTCTCGTCTGCTATGTGGTTGTCGGCTGGGATATTGTCTGGAAGGCAATCACGAACATCCTGCATGGACAGGTGTTTGACGAAAATTTTCTGATGACGATTGCCACCATCGGCGCACTCATTTTGGGCGAACATTCCGAGGGTGTCGCCGTTATGCTGTTTTACCAGGTGGGCGAATGGTTCCAGTCCTATGCGGTGTCCAAGTCCAGAAAATCTATCGCAAGCCTGATGGACATTCGCCCGGACTATGCTAACATCGAAAGGGACGGAAAACTGGTTCAGGTTGACCCGGACGAGGTTCAGATCGGAGAAACCATTGTTGTGAAACCGGGAGAGCGCATCCCGCTGGACGGTACGATTCTCAAAGGCTTTTCCACCTTGGACACTTCGGCCCTGACCGGAGAATCCATGCCCCGGGAGGTGGAGCCGGGAATGGAGGTCATCAGCGGTTGTATCAACCAGACCGGTATCCTGAACATCCAGACCACAAAGGAATTTGGGGAATCCACCGTAGCCAAAATCCTTGACCTTGTAGAAAACGCAAGCGATAAGAAGGGCCGTATTGAGAATTTCATCACGCGCTTTGCCAGGTATTATACCCCGGTAGTGGTATTCGCTGCTCTGGCGCTGGCGATCCTGCCGCCGCTGATTACCCAGCAGCCATTCAGCACTTGGATTTACCGGGCCTTGACCTTCCTGGTGATTTCCTGCCCCTGTGCGCTGGTCATTTCCATTCCGCTTAGTTTCTTCGGAGGCATCGGCGGCGCATCCAAGATCGGTGTTCTGGTAAAGGGCAGCAACTATCTGGAGGCCCTGGCAAATACCGAGGTCGTGGTCTTTGATAAGACCGGCACACTGACAAAAGGCTCCTTTGCGGTCAGCGAGATCCACCCTGTCGGCATGGAGGAAGCGCAGCTTTTGGAGCTGGCCGCATACGCTGAGGACTACTCCAACCACCCGATTTCTCTTTCGATCAAGAACGCCTATGGAGAGAAAATCGACAACAGCCGGGTTTCCGATGTTCAGGAAATTGCCGGTCACGGTGTACAGGCCGTGATTGATGGGAAAACGATTCTGGCAGGAAACACCAAGCTGATGGAGAAGGAGCATATTAAGTACACGCCGTCCTCCGCTGTCGGCACCGTGGTCTATCTGGCCTGTGACGGGAAATACGCTGGATGTATCGTCATTGAGGACGAGATCAAGGCCGATGCTCCAGCCGCAATCAAGCTGCTGAAATCTGCCGGTATCCGCAAAACGGTCATGCTGACCGGCGACGCAGACGCCGTTGGAAAGAAAGTCGCAGGGCAGCTTCATCTGGATCAGGTTTATACCGAACTACTCCCGGCTGATAAGGTTGACCGTGTGGAAAGCCTGCTGAAGCAGAAAAGCGAAAAAGGTATGCTGGCCTTTGTTGGGGACGGTATCAATGACGCTCCCGTACTGGCGCGGGCCGATGTCGGTATTGCTATGGGCGGATTGGGTTCCGATGCGGCCATTGAAGCTGCTGACGTGGTTCTTATGACGGATGAACCGTCCAAAATTGCCGCTGTTATGAAGATCGCCCGTAAGACGATCCGCATCGCAAATCAGAATATTGTGTTTGCCCTGGGCGTGAAATTCCTGGTTCTGATTTTAGGTGCGCTGGGCTATGCAAATATGTGGGCGGCGGTGTTCGCGGATGTAGGCGTTTCCATTATTGCGATTCTCAATGCCATCCGCGCCATGCGGGTCAAGCTGCCGGATATGCCAGCGGGCAGCACAAATCAGGGTTAAGCGCAATAGAAATGCGCCGCAACTTTCACACGCTGCGGCGCATTTCCTTATTGTTCAGTCGGGCATGATACTTCAAACAATGCATCTATGGCATGATGTAGGAGCTTTGCCTGCGGCGTGTCCGACAGCGAATAATAGACTTCTTTTCCGTCCCTGCGGCTTGAAATGATCCCGCTCTTTTTTAATATCCGCAGATGATGTGACACAGCAGGGGCGCTCATATCCACAGCCGACGCGAGATTGCATACACATTCTTCACAATGGCACAGCAGCCACAGAATCCGCAGCCGGGTCGGATCGCCAAGCTGCTGAAATAAAAATGATATATCTTTAAACCCTTCTGCAGAGGGCATCTTATTTAATACTTTTTCAATATTCTGTCCGTGGTTGTGGGGTAGATTGTAATGCGGCATAAAAATCAGCTCCTTCCTGTGACTATGATACTGACATAATTCTTGTCTGTCAAACAGCTTCATTATAGATTGGAGAAAAATACATGAACGAAACAGCGCAAACAACTTTTTCTGTTCCAAGCCCCGGCGAATTGGAACAATTAACCGAGCTTCACAAAGCGATGGGCGATTACACACGGATGCGGATACTTTGGTATCTGATGCAGAAAGATTCTTGCGTCAGCGAATTGGCACAAAAGATGGAGGTCACAGAATCGGCCATATCCCACCAGCTTCGTGCGCTTCGGATTGTCCGGTTAGTGCAATCACGCAAGGCTGGGAAAAGCGTGATCTATTCCTTGCAGGATGAACATATCCGGTGGATTCTTGAAGAAACCTATGCTCATATTTCAGAAAGATAAAAACGCAGCCCCTGTGCTGTTTTGCAGGGGCTGCGCGGGTATTCAATTACAGCGTTTCGTAGGAAACCAACTGGCTCATCGGGATGCGCTGCTTATTGAAGCGATTGGGATCGCCGGTTCCTTCGTTGGAGTAGCCGATAACCAGGATGTTGACCGGCTCCAGGTTGGCCGGGAGGTCAAATTCCTTACGCAGAACAGCGGGATCGAAGTAGCATACCCACACCGTTCCAAGGCCCAGCTCTGTGGCCTGGAGCATCATGTGGTCGGTCAGGACGGAGGCGTCAATGTCACCGGTCTGCTTCTGATCGAAAGGCCGTACCCACGCCTTATCGTGATCGGCGCAGACGATAATGGCCAGGGGCGCACCGTAGATGTCGGCCGCCTTGCCGATCTTTGCAAGACCTTCCTCGCTCTGAACAGCAATCAGGTGAACCGGCTGGAGGTTGGCAGCGGTGGGGGCCACATGAGCAGCTTCCAGAATCTTTTTCAGCTTCTCCGGTTCCACCTTTGTTTCCTTATAGCTGCGTACAGACATACGCTGCTTTGCAATCGTAATAAAATCCATAATATATAGTCCTTTCAGTATTTTTATTTTGAGCATATCAAATCAACCATTGACCTAATTGTAGCACTTGAACACAAAACCGCAAGAATGCACTTTTTCGGAAGATACTTCCCAAAAAGATAGCACCTTGCGGGAAAGGAGAGCCATTTTATGAAATGTGAAAAAAATCAATTCAACTGCCCAGTTGAGGCAACCCTGTCTTTGATCGGCGGCAAGTATAAGCCATTAATCCTCTGGCATCTGATTGACCATCCATTACACTATATGGAGTTACAGCGGCTGATTCCAAACGCCACGCCGAAGATGCTTTCGCAGCAGCTTCACGATCTGGAAAACAACGGCATGATTCATCGTGAAGTGATTCCAGAAAAGCCGCCCAAGACGGTATATTCTCTTACCCCATTTGGACAGAGTATTGTTCCTATTCTGGATGCAATGTGCCAGTGGGGAAACAACTATCTGGACGGCCTGGATGTTCAGCCGCCATGCTGTCAAAGTCGCAAATAAAAGGCTGGGCATAGCTGACGAAAAACGGCTATGCCCAGCTTATATTTTCTGCTCTAAATCTGCGACTGCCGAACATAATTGCACAGTGCGGCAAAGTCAACATCGGGATTCTTACTTAAAATCTGTTGCAGGTTTTTCTCTGCTTCCTGGTGCAGCTCCGGCTTTTTCAAATCATCCAAGAGGAAGAAAATATTGAGCCGCCTGCCGACAGTAAACAAAAGTTTTTCATTCGTTGGCAGGGCCAGGAAACGGTCAATCGTTGAAAGCATTTCCTGTTTCTCTGTCCGCAGATTCCCCCTGACTTCCAAAAGCAAATTGATGATGTGTTCATTCACATAGTAACTGTCCATCTCATGTAGTTGCTGCAAGAATAGCTTCTGCTCTACAACGATTTCTTCCTCCGATTGCAGAGTAAAAGAGCCGTCCCTGACAAACTCGCCCAGCTTGGACTCTGGCTTAATGCCTGTGGCATGGACACGGATAAAATTAGGCTGGATGGTGTTCAGCGCCTTTGCTGTCTGAACAGCATTTTCTTCAGACAGCTCCTTGCCGCCGATCCCCAACAATATGAACTCCGACAAGATCATGTCCGCTTCTTTTGCCATGCAGCCGCTTTTAACAACGGTATCCACGTCAAAGCCTTTGTTGATAAGTTTCAGTATTCGATCCGAACCGGTTTCCATTCCGCTGTAAAGATGGTTTAGGCCCGCTTGCCGGAGCGCCTTTAACTCAGCCGGACTTTTTCGAGTGATACTATCGGCGCGGGCATAAGAAGTGATGTACTGCATATCAGGAAAGCTCTGATTGATCGCTTCCAAGATACGGAGCAGATAATCTGTTTTCAGCACCAGAGCATCCCCATCCTGCAAGAAACAGGAAGTAATCTTTTTTCCCCGGTTGAGCTGGGCCTGCCGCTTAATATCTTCGATGGTTTCATCAATGGGCCGCATGGAGAAGCGCATGGATTTATAAAGCCCGCAGAAATAGCACTTGTTCCAATGGCATCCCCTTGTGACCCGAATCAGCAGGCTGTTACTTTCAGAGGGTGGGCGAATAGGCCCGATTTCTATATCTTTCATGGTGGTTATCCTTTCAGTGTATTCATGTTAAGGGTAGCATTTCACAGCGGGCTTAACAAGAACGCACTTTTAGGGTAGACACTTCCCGTAAGGGTAGCGCCCAAACAAAACTGGCAAGCAGGGCAAGTTGGTACCAACTTGCAATTTTTGAATCGTATTTTTCAAATCCAAATTCAAAATGCTTGTTGGGCTGTGCCCAAACCCCTTTCGATCTGCATCGTGCCGATGCAGGCTGCGCATTTGTTCCAAACACTTCTGTAACAAAAAAGACAGCCTAGGACTCTCCACAACGGAAGAATCCTAGGCTGTCATCGTTTATCGGGACTGCGTTTTCTCGGTGGTGTTCTTTTCTTCGGCAAAGAACAGTTCTACGTTGCGCTGCGCACGAAGAAGTTCCTGCATCTCGTCTTTCGCTTTGCGGTAGTCCGGGTAGAGTGCTTTCTTTTCTGTCAGCAGCTTAGAATATTCTGCGTCTAGCTCCTTGACCTTGGGGAGCGTTTTCAAATTGGATTCATCAAAGGCAGCTTTCGCTGCCTTGTGCAGCGTGATCTCTGCGCGATGATTTTCCAGAAATCGCTTGCTGTATCCGGCCTTGCGGTAGGCATCGTACACCGGGCGCGTTTTTGCGTAGTTGACGATGTGCGTCCGCAGTACAGCAATCTCGGCCATGCGTGTTTCCGCCGCCTTGATGGAATCGCCCAGTTCGTGATAGCGAGCAGTAGCAGCGTCCACGCGCTCTTGCATTTCCTTAATGCTGCCGATTTTCTTCTCCTGCAAGAAAATCAGCGTCTTGGACATTTCTTTCAGATTGTACTTTTTTGCCCACCGCGCATAGCCTTCGCTTTTGCCCTCGGAGAGCTTTGCCTGAATGTCCACCAACAGGTGGAACGGTTGCTCTTTCGGTGGCTGCTTCTGATGTGGGCAGTGTTCGGCATCTCCTGCAATGACCGCCTTGATTTCATCTTCACTGTATCCTGCTCCCAGTGTCCGAAAACGGATAAAGCGCTTCTGCCGTGTTCCTTTGACCGAAGTGTACTTTCCCCGTTTGATTTCGTAGCCCCGCTGTTCCAGCTTTTGAAGAAAGCCCTCGAAACTTGCAGGTTTCTCGCTCAGCAAGATGTTGTCGATTACGGCACACAGCTTATCACGATTGCTTTCTCTGGGAGGATAAAGAGTGCGCTTCTGCCGTTCTCGGTACAGCTTGATTTCAATAACAGACAGCTGATGTTCCAGACAGATCAAATCGCTCAACCGCTGCACGGCCAGCCCGGACAATAAAAAGTCCCGGAACTTCCGGGTGCTGTCCAGCGCAGTGGAGTTGTAGATAATGTGATTATGAATGTGTTCCCGGTCTGTGTGGGTGGCAATAATAAACGCATACTTGCCCTTGGTAAACCGCATGGCAAGTTCATAGCCCACCTTGTTGGCTTCTTCGGCGGTGATCTCACCGGGCTTGAACGACTGCCGAATTTGATAGGCGATCACATCACTTTTCTGCCTACGTCCAGTGGCAAGTTCATACTGCCGCTTGGACAGCATAAATTCTTCGTCCACCGTCAGAGGGCTGCACTCGTAGCTGCTGACAAGTTCACCCTGTTTGGTTTTCTCCGGGTTTTGTGCATAGTCTGTGCGGCTTTTCAAACAGGTCGCCACGGATTTTCCCTTATTTTTGTGCAGCGCAATCAAGCGTGTTGCGGCCATGCCCACCACCTCCCACAGTTTTATCCTTATATAATATGTAGCCCCACAGCTAAAGCCGTGGGGTGAAAATCAGAGGTCAGCCAGCCGGGAAAGAATCTCTCTGCCAATAACAATCAGCTCATCCAGCCGGGTGCGCAAGTCCTCCAGATCGGCGGCATAGACCTGACCGTTTTCGTTGGCAGCTTTGGTATACTGGTTGAGATTGTTGCTGCACATTTGCAGGAGATAGGCCATGTGCCGCAACTCTGGCAAATCCAAACGCAGGCAGTAACCGTCCAGAGCCATTTTTCGCAGATAAGAGCCAATGCTCAAAATACCGCTGGATTCCATCTTGCTCCAGATCCGTTCCAGTTCCTGCTTGCTGACACGGAAATGCAACTGCTGGTCGCGGAGGCCATTCATCGAGCATCACCATCCTTGTCCAGATAGCTTTTGAACGGCTTGATGGGCTCTACCTTATCAGACTTTTCTTCCAGAGCCGCCAGCACCGAGGAACGGCGAGGTTCCTCATCCTGTTCCGGCTCGTGGCTTTTTTCATCCATATCCAACTGTGCGTTCAGCTCCGCAAGGCGAGCTGACTTTTCAGCCAGCTCTTCTTCCTGCGGGAACGGCTTTTCCACTTCAATCTGTGCCGCCGCCTGCTGCTGTTTAAGCGTGGCCAGTTCGTTTTCGACGGAACTAATGCGTTCTGGGAAATTGTTCAAAGAATTGTCCAGACGGATGATGCAGCCAAGTGGGTCTTTGCCCAGTGCTACCGGATATTTCCGCTGACCTTTCAAAAGAGCCTGATATTCGCTGTGATAGGTGTCGAAACGCAAGGACAGTTCAAAACCGCGATAGCTGCCGATCACTTTTTCCTCACTGTTAGGCAGTTCGGAGCAAGCGAGGAGAAGCCGTTCGCCAGCGGTCTTTTTCTCATCGTAGGTCACACCCTTGATGGTAATGCCGCAGAAGCCCTCTTTCTCCTGCGGATGGGCGGTAGCAAGTTCTGCATCCAATTTCACTCCGGCAAGATAGGCGTTCGTTTCCTGAATGTCAGCTGGGAATTTTGTGAGCAGCTTATCCTCCAAACGGAACTTCTGGCTCTGATGATCGGCTTTCAGAACTTTCAGCTTTGCGACCTGCACATCGAGATCCATCTTCTCTTTAATCAACGGATTTCCTGCGCACAATGCCTTAATTTCCGCATAGGACAATGCCTGTTCATCCACATCATCGCAGGAGCGAACTGGGGATTTTGAGGTCATGATTTGGCTGATGAATCGCTGTTTATTCTCAAGAGTCTGAAACAAGTAGCTGTCAAATGTCCCCTCTGTGACGTAGTTGAACACCTTGACTTCCTTGTTCATGTTTCCCTGACGGATAATGCGACCGTTGCGCTGGGTCATGTCGCTGGGCTTCCAGCCAACATCCAAGTGATGCACCGCCACAAGCCGGGATTGGACGTTGGTGCCCGCTCCCATTTTCGCCGTACTTCCGAGTAAAACGCGCACATCGCCGGAGCGCACTTTCGAGAACAGTGCGGCTTTTTTCGCTTCGGTGTCGGCATTGTGGATGAACTCGATTTCGCTTTCCGGCACACCGGCGGCAATCAGCTTCTTGCGAATATCATCATAGACGTTAAAATTGCTATCGTTTTTCGGGGTCGAGAGGTCGCAGAACAAAAGCTGGGTCAACTTCTGGTCTTTGCCTTCCTCCCAGATCTTCAGGACGTTCCGCACACAGACGTTCAACTTGCTGTCCGGGTCATCCGGGAGCATGGGGTTCATCAGGCGGACATCCAGACCGATTTTTCTGCCATCGTTGGTGACGCACAACATATTATCCACGGACGCATCCACATTGCCGGAGTGGATTTCGGCGGCGCGTCTGCTCAATTCCTGCACCATCGCTTTCTGGGTTTCGGACGGTTTTACGACTACGGTTTCAAACTTTGCATCCGGTACAGGAAGATGCAGCTGGTCGGAAGTTTTGATGTCTGCTACTTCTTTGAACATTGACATCAATTCGGGGAGGTTGAAGAACTTGGCAAACCGGGTGCGCGCCCGGTAGCCGGTTCCTTCGGGCTGGACTTCGTCAAGATGTTTTCGGTAATTTTTCTAAATTCATCAGGTTGTCCGCAAGGAAGCCCCTTGTGACCTCATGTCTGCACATATCCTTGAACATCTTTTCAATCGGCTTTTTGGCGGTTTCGGACTGCTTCACACACACAATAAAGGTGGTCTTGCCAATCTGTACCGAATAACTCGAATTCTGATTCTCCATTCAATTCCTCCTTGAATCGTCATTTTCCCAATTTGGCTGGCAGACTGGCAACTGTGGGTGTACCATGATTTTCTTGCCAGCCAAAATTTACTGCCAGCCAAATAGCTTATTCCATCCAAAAGACCTTTTTGCGGCCTTCCACGATCTTGCTTTTCAGGGCATCGCCCAGTTCCCGTTTTGCATCCCGGACGGTTCGACCGGGGATGCCCCTTTCCAGAGCCGCCTTGTCGATGTCCTCGCTGAGCACCTGCTTTCCTCCGGCAAGCAGGGCGCAGATCAGGTCTTTGGCTTGCTGGGTCTTGGTTTCCCGCTGCGGTTCGATGCCGGACAGCATTTCGTCTGCGGTAATGTCGTACTCGCCGACCCAGCGGAAACCGCCCTCGTCCCCCAGAGAGAATGCCAACGACACGCCCGGCGGGGCAAGGGAACTTTTCTCATGGGTCAGGATGCGCATGGTGGGGTCGTGCTTCAGCTTGCCGATGAACATGACGCTGCGGACGGCGGCGGCAATGTCGATGGAGCCGAGCCCCCGTTGCAGGCTCTGCATTCCGGCGGCTTTATTCAGGTGCCCGATCAGCAAAATAGCGCAGCCGGTTCGCTGCGCTACCTGTCCCAGCCGCATGAAGATGGGGCGTACTTCGTTCGCCCTGTTCATGTCCACATCGGCACCGAGATATGCCTGGATCGGGTCGATGATGACCAGTCGGGCGTTGTTCTCGATAATGGCTTTTTCAATTCGTTCATCGGAGAGCGTCAGTTGCACCTCGCTGTCATCAATGACCAGCACCCGGTCAAGGTCCGCACCGGCTTCAATCAGGCGGGGCTTGACCGTATCGCCCAGACCGTCCTCTGCGGTCTGGTAGATCACGTTGAAAGGTTCCATACGCTCCATGTTGGGCAGCAGCTTTCCGTTGGTGCAGGCAGCGGCAAGGTGCATGGCAAAGTAGGTCTTGCCCTCGCCCGGATTGCCTTGCAGAACACTGAGCTTTCCAAAAGGCAGATACGGTTTCCAGAGCCATTCCACCGGGGTCAGCTCCACATCGCTCATGCGGATGATCTTAACGGAATCTTTTTTCGGCGGCTCTTTCAGAACAATACTTTTGAAATAATTGCGGTTCGGAATCTCTGCCCGGTGCACCAGAACATCGTTCCAGTCCTTCATGCAGGGCTGGATGCGGGTCACGCTCACGGTGTCCGGCAGCAGAGCAGCCAGCCGCTTGCAGGCATCCTCTCCGGCTTTGTCGGCATCCAGACAGAGGAACACCCGCTCCACGTCTGGGCGTTCCGAGAGAAACTGCTGCAGCGCCTTGCCCGACACCCCGCCCAGCGACAGATAATTGTGCTGCTGCCAGTTTTTCGGGAACAGTTCGATGAAGGACAGCAGGTCGATGGGGGCTTCAAAGACCAGCAACTGCTTGTCAGTGCCACGGTGGGCAAAGCCAAACGCCTTTTCTGCACCGGCCACATCCTGTCGAAACTTTTCCCGAATCCCACGACTGCTTGCGTAGCGGGGATGCCCGTCTGCATCCCGCCCCACAAAGACCACGTTGTGGTGGGCGGTGTCCTCGTAAATATCTCCGGCGGCGATGAAGAAGTTCACAAGCGAGGGGCTAAGTTTTCGCTCCTGTGTCAGATAGTTCAAGATGTTGGCGTTGGTGATGTTCCGCAGTGGCAGACGAAACGCCGGAGAGGGGGCGGGGCCAGCCTCCGGCTGGGCTTCGCCCGGCTCTTCGGTCAGCATCTGCACCGCTTCGGGGAAAGACTTGCCGTAAAATTCCATCACGAAATCCACCGGCAAGCCGCCCTTGCTCTGGCTGTGCCGGAACCATTTGTTTCCGCAAACGGTCAGGCTGTCGTGGGCTTTCCAGCGGTATTCTTTTCCGCTGCGCACCAGCGTTTCGCCCTGTGCCCGGAGAAATTTTTCCAGATCCACCGCATTGGCTTTGTCAATCTGGGCTTGGGTGTAGGTCATGCTGCTCCCTCCTTAAATCTCCTGTGTGTGATTTTTCGTTTCCGTTTTCTTTGTGGTCTGCGCCGCCTTGACTTCTTCCAGCTTTTTCAGCACCGATTCCTTCTCCGGGGTCTTGCCGCCCGGTGCGGAAAGCCGCTGCTTATTCAGCACCATGTCAATATACTTGCGGATATTTTTCAGGGCAGAGATGTCCGGCTGCAAGGTTTCCAGTTGGGTGCGCAGCTCTGCGCTGCTCGATTGCAGCGCAGAAAATTCGGCATCCAATGCCGAAACATCCACCGCGGTGCTGCCGTTCAGCTTCATCAGGGTGCGGACGGCTTTGTTGAATGATTCCAACTCGTCCTTGTGCTGGGCGGCATAAGCGTCCTTGGTCAGCTTGAAGTTCTTCTTGATAAAAATGTCATGGATGGGCT
>OHUB01000410.1_pt1 | contig 22550 bp, 17 predicted proteins | sample 1579091 | NCBI WGS metagenome assembly OHUB01 (sample SAMEA3879566, study PRJEB24766) | human gut metagenome | biome: human-associated habitat; feature: feces | place: USA | collected 1985/1987
CCGTTTCGACCCTTTACCTGATTTGGATAATGCCAACGGAGGGATTCATACCATGTATTGATTTGACAGAGATGCCCCCGCATCTCTTCTTTTTTACTTTTTGTACCCTCCATCCGCTTTATGAATGAAGGGTATTTTTTTATGAAAGGAATGTTTATTTATGACACACACAACTTTATCATCAGACTCTTCACGGACAAGACGACTGGCTCTTGCCGGTGTATTTACGGCTCTTGCCATCGTCGGAAGTTTCTTAAGCTTTCCGGTTGCAGGCAGTAAATGTGCACCTGTACAGCATATTATTAATATCCTGGCAGCAGTCACGTTAGGGCCCTGGTACAGTGTAGGAATTGCATTTTGTGCCAGCCTGTTACGAAATCTGCTTGGTCTTGGCAGCATGATGGCTTTTCCCGGAAGTATGGTTGGAGCACTTTGCTGTGGACTTGTATACTCCATTTGCCACAAGCTCAGCCTGACTTGTCTTGCAGAGGCACTCGGCACAGGAATTCTTGGCGGCCTGGCTGCTTATCCTGTTGCAGTATATATTATGGGAATCACTCCTGCCGGGATCTTCGTCTATGTAGTTCCATTTCTGATTTCTACTATTGCAGGAAGCATTCTTGCATTTCTGCTGATTACAGCGCTGAATAAAGGCGGCGTAATGGCTATGATAAAAACGACTCGTTAAGAGTTGTTTAGAAACGGTACATTGGGGACACCACCTTGTACCGCATACACAAGTATCAGATTTTCCCATCTGATATAGGCGTCAGTAATTTCATAGTTCTTTTTATGAACCTCAGATCTGTGTAGAGAAATGTTTCCCTGCATCGAAATCTGTGTGTTTTTGCTGACGCATTATAACCTTATATTTAATTTTTTAACGGAGGCAAACACATGAGAAATTACACAACACAGATGGATGCTGCAAGAAAAGGAATTGTCACTCCTGAAATTGAGATTGTAGCAAAAAAAGAAAACATGACAACAGAAGCACTTATGAAACTTGTTGCAGAAGGCAAGGTTGCAATCTGTGCCAACAAGAATCACACCAGCCTTGATCCGGAGGGTGTCGGAAGCATGCTCCGTACCAAGATCAATGTAAACCTTGGTGTATCCCGCGACTGTAAGGATTACAATATTGAAATGGAAAAAGTTATGAGCGCTGTAAATCTTGGTGCTGAAGCCATCATGGATTTATCGAGCCACGGTAACACACAGCCATTCCGCCAGAAACTGACACATGAATGTCCTGCTATGATCGGTACTGTTCCTGTATACGACAGTGTCATCCACTATCAGAGAGATCTTGCAACTCTGACTGCGCAGGACTTCATCGACGTTGTCCGTCTTCACGCAGAAGATGGTGTGGACTTTGTCACACTTCACTGCGGAATTACACGTAAAACGATTGAACAGATAAAAAAACACAAACGTAAAATGAATATTGTAAGCCGTGGCGGAAGTCTTGTATTTGCATGGATGTGTATGACCGGAGAAGAAAATCCTTTCTACGAACACTATGATGAGATTCTTGATATCTGCGAAGAATATGATGTTACTATCTCCCTTGGTGATGCATGCCGCCCTGGATGTCTGGCCGATGCTACCGATGTATGCCAGATTGAAGAACTGGTGCGTCTTGGAGAACTCACAAAACGTGCATGGGACCACAATGTACAGGTAATGGTAGAAGGACCAGGACATATGCCAATGGACCAGATTGCTGCAAACATGAAGTTACAGTCCACCATTTGTTCTGGAGCACCATTCTATGTACTTGGACCGATCGTAACAGATATTGCACCGGGATATGATCATATTGTATCAGCAATCGGAGGAGCCATCGCCGCCCAGAACGGAGCAGCCTTCCTCTGTTATGTTACACCGGCAGAACATCTCGCACTTCCAAATCTTGAAGATGTAAAACAGGGAATCATGGCCTCCAAGATCGCTGCTCATGCGGCAGATATTGCCAAGGGTGTCCGTGGGGCCCGTGAGATCGATGACAAGATGGCAGATGCCAGAAGAAAGCTTGACTGGGAAGCGCAGTGGGAGTGTGCAATGGATCCGGAAACAGCGAAACGTATCTGGAACGAGCGCAAACCGGAGCATGATGATACCTGCTCCATGTGCGGTAAATTCTGCGCAGTGCGAAGCATGAACAAGGCACTTGCAGGAGAGCATATCGATATTCTGTAGTATATAGGCAGCCGGCAGCATAACATACCTGTTTTCGGGATATGCAGCAGCCAGCCAGAGCACTGACGGGATATATTGTTTAGCTGCAATATAATATAATAGAAGAAAACGGAATATCAGAGTCGTCCATGTTTGTGGTAAAATATCACAAGGATTGGATAATCCATGTATTTTTTGTGTCCAAATTGTTAAAATAGCATCATCAAATAACGGAGAACGTCAAAATAAAGGAGGACGAAACATGAAAAGAAAGATGCTCAGCGTTCTGCTCTGTGCAGCGATGATGGGAACAACACTGGCAGGTGCAACAAGCGTGCTTGCAGCTGACGACAAAGATTCAGACAGCAAATGGGAGTACAAGGAGGCTACTCTTACATTTCTGATCGATCCGGATACAGCGTCATCCGGATATCAGGCAGTATTTGATCTCTGCGAGAAAGAGACAGGTATCCACATTGAGACAGAGCTTCGTGCATCAGGCGGTGACGGAGACAACCAGGTAAAAACAAGACTTGCTTCCGGCGAGATGACAGATCTTTGCGGATACAATTCAGGAGCTAAGCTCAACGAGCTTGATCCGGAGAGCAACTTTATCGACATTTCCGGCGAAGAGTGGGCAAGCCGTCTGGACGATACATTTGCATCTGCAGTAAGCGCAGGTTCTGATTCCGCAGTATACGGTGTTCCGCTTACAGCTACAAACCTCGGATGTATCCTTTATAATAAAGACCTCTATGAGAAATATGATCTTGAGGTTCCAGATACATGGGAAGATTTCCTTAAAAACTGTGATACACTGAAAGATGCTGGTGAGACAGCAGTTATCGGATCTCTTGGAGATTCCTGGACAATTCAGGTTCCATACCTTGGAGATCACTATAATGTACTTGCAGCAGAGCCGGATTTCTCAGAGAAATTCGAAGCTGGTGAAGCTAAATATGCTACAACAGAGGCTGGTCTTAAGAGCTTCCAGAAACTCGCTGACCTTCAGCCATACTTTAACGAGGATTACACAGCAACTACATACGCAGATGCATGCGATAAGCTTGTAAACGGCGAGGGTGCTCACTGGTTCATCCTTTCCCAGGCACTTTCCAGCATCTATGAGCTCTACGGAGACGATGTAAACAAAATCGGTGTTATGGGTGTTCCGGGAGATGACGCTGACAACCATGGCCTTACAGTTTGGGAGCCAACAGCTATTTACGGAAACGCTAACAGCGACAAAAAAGATGATATCTTAAGATTTATGGAGTTCTATACATCTGATGAGGCACTTGACGCTTTCACAGAAGCACAGAAACCAGACGGCCCATATTGTATTAAAGGATATGAGCTTCCGGATGACGCATATGACGGAGTTAAAGAGGCTCAGGAGAAATACTTTGACACAGGAAAAACAAATGTTGCAATGGAGTTCCAGACATCTGTAAAAGGAACAAACTGCGAGTATATCTGCTCTGAGGTTGCAACAGGACAGTCTACAGCAGAGGAAGCTGCAAAGGCTTACGATGAGGACTGCAAGAAACAGGCAACACAGCTTGGACTTGACTGGAAATAAGTAAATGTATGTCGGCCGCCTGTGTTTCAGGCGGCCGGCTTTAATGTCAGCCAGACATCTGGAAATCGGAAAGGAAATGAAGCATGAACAAAAAGAAAATATACAGTTTATGGTTTCTTCTTCCGGCAGTACTGATTTTTGTGATCTTCTTCATCATCCCGATGGTGACATCACTGTTTTTCAGCTTAACTGTATGGGATCTGAAATCATTTACATTCTGCGGCCTTGATAACTATAAAACATTCTTCAGTGAAAACTCCTTAAGTATATCTGTAAAAAATACGTTGATCTATGCAGTCCTTACAAGTGGACTGAAAGTAATCATTGCATTCTTTATCGCATTGTTCCTGACAAGTAAGATCAAGACAAAAGATTTCTTAAGATCTCTTGTGTTTTTCCCAAACCTTGTCAGTGCAGTAGCAATCGGTATTATTTTTAAGGCACTGATGCATCCGAGCAAGGGACTTTTCAACACAGTTCTTGCAGCTATTGGAATTTCCGGACCGAACTGGCTGGGTGATACACATCTTGCCCTGTTTTCCGTAATTGCGGTTGATGTATGGAAAGGTGTCAGTATTTCCACAGTAATCTTTATTGCCGGTATCACATCTATTGATTCCAGCTATTATGAAGCTGCTTCTATCGACGGTGCAACCCGTTGGCAGACTATTCGAAACATCGTAATGCCACTGGTTCGTTCTTCAACAAATACCATTATCACACTTTCCCTGATCGGCGGACTTCGCTGCTTTGACCTGATCTGGGCTATGACAAAGGGTGGTCCTGGATTTGCAACAGACGTACTTGCATCCGTTGTTTACAAACAGTACGCAGCAGGATTCTTCGGTCTGTCTACAGCAGGAAACGTTATCATGTTTGCGGTAATTGCAATCATCGCATTCCCGCTTCAGAAATTCCTCAACAGCAGGGAGGTGTACAACTAAAATGAAAAAACAGAAAAGACTTACATTATTAGGAGACATCCTTGGATGTGTTTTCGGTATTCTCATTTTTGCAGTACCGTTTCTCTTCATGCTGATCAATGCACTGAAGGACAGAAAAGAAGCAAACCTTCTGAGACTTTCCCTTCCGACTGAGTGGATGTGGAGCAACTTCAAAGAAGTATTTTCCGCAAATAATTATCAGATCATCACAGCATTTAAGAACAGTATTATCCTTACGATAGGATCCCTGATCGTGCTTATCATTGTAGGATCCATGGCAGGCTATGTTCTTCAGAGAAGATCTGACAGACCTGTAAAGATCGTGGATACACTTCTTATGATTCCTCCTGCAATCCTTCCTACAATCTGGATTATGCAGGGACTTCACATTTACAAAACCATGTTTGGTATGATCATGGTTGAGACAGCACTTCAGATTCCGTTTACCATCATGCTTTACAAAGGTTTTATGAATACAATTCCTGTAGAGCTTGAGGAGGCAGGATACATCGACGGATGTACAAGAAGCAATCTGTTTGTAAAGATTATTTTCCCTCTTCTGAAACCGGTTACATCCACAATTATCATCCTGAATGCGGTAACAATTTTCAACGATTTTACTAACCCGCTGTACTTCCTTCCGGGAAATGATAATGTAACAGTTCAGCTTACTCTTTATAACTTTATGGGCAGATACTCCAGTTCTTATAACCTGCTGTTTGCAGATGTACTGATAATCACTATCCCGATGCTGATTCTCTTCCTGTTTTTCAACAAGAAGATCGTAGACGGTATGGTAGCCGGAGCTGTCAAAGGCTGATGCCAAATATGCAAAATCGGATTTGTGTGGTATTATCATAATTGAATCAACTGCGAAGCAGTTATTCGGTTATGATAAGCAAGCAGTGGATAAGGATGGTTTTATCCGCCTGACATGCCATGCAGATAAAAGAAAACAGATACTCTGCTGTGACGGCAGGGTATCTGTTTTGGCAAATAAAAATATATGAGGTGTGTTTATGAAATTTCGCACAAAACTGATTTTGGGTTTTTCCATTGTAATATTTTTTATATCGGCAATCCTGGGTATAGTCTGCTATAACTATAATTCAAAAAGGCTATCTGAAAAAGCAGCTCAAAGCCTGAAATTCTATTCCAGGCAGACAGCTGCTAATGTTGATTTTACAGTAGATTCCATGAAGCATGTGACAGATTATATCCTGTCAGAACAGGATATGCTCAATGCAATGAAAACATTGCCGAAATATTATGAAAAAGACAATTACGGACTTGGGAAAACGATAAAACACAATGATCTTCTGGATACCTTAAATACAGGACTCGCCATGTACTATATCAACAGTAATTTTTACAGGGTGATCATTTTTAATGAGTTCGGAGATGTGGCATCCAGTACAAATACCGGTTCCAAGCTTACCAATAAGGAAAGGAATACATCCGACATCAAATGGCTGAATTCAGCAACCAGAATGCATGGTAAACCGATCCTGATAGCACCACATATGGATGGCTGGGGAATCAGGGAAAGCGAGGAAGTTTTTTCCCTGGCAAGAAAAGTTCAGGGTGGAGATTTCGGATATATTGAAGTTCAGTATGCTACGGATGAACTGAAGGATATATTTGAGATTCCGGATTCCGATATTAAAGTTGTGGCATTTCTTCCGGGAGGAGAAATCCTGTATCAGTCCGAGGGCCTGACCGATGATCTGGTAAGCTATATAAAAAAACATCCGGAAGTAACAAAAATGGATTCTATTACCGTTTCTTCAGACACAAGCATGTGGGCATCAGCATCAGAGATATCCGATAATTATGGGATTCGTGTGGTTGCCCTGGAGGAAAAAACAGAGATCATTGCGGGGATGAAAGAGGCTGTGATGATCGCTCTGGGAATGGCTATAGGCTGCTTTGTGATCTCCATGGGAGTGGTAATCTTTATTGCCAGCAAGCTTTCCAGGCCGTTGACTGTGTTAAAGGATCAGATGGAAAATACAGGAATCGAGAATATGGATGCAGAGCTTGTGGTACCGAATACAGATGATGAGGTTCAGGCAGTAGGAATCGCATACCAGAATCTGATGCACAGACTGAACGAATCCATTGTAAAAGAAAGACGAATGTCATTGCTTCAGCTTCAGGCACAGTTCGATACCCTGCAGGCGCAGGTCAATCCACATTTTCTTTACAATGTGCTCAATGTAATATCAAGCAGAGGCATTATGGACGGTGATGAGGAAATCTGCGAGATCTGCGGCTGTCTGGCAGCTATGCTCAGGTATTCCACGAACACAAAGGAGAGATATGCAACAGTAGAAAAGGAGCTGGAGTATCTTGAACGTTATATTTTTCTGCTGAAATCCAGATATGAACATCGGTTGGAAGTGGAAGTGGATTGTGAGGAATCCGTAAAACAGGAGCAGCTTCCCAAAATTGTGCTGCAGCAGCTGGTAGAGAACAGCATACAGCACGGATATAATAACATGAAAATTTACGTACATGGCTGGAGAGATGAAACAGGCTGGTACTTTGAAGTCCGGGATAACGGACAGGGTACCACGGAAGAGGTGCGTGAAGAGTTAAACAAAAAAATGAGAAAAATCCGGAAAAAGATCATGTCCAGAGGAAGCAGTATAGAATTGGAAATCGGAGGTATGGGGCTGGCGAATACCTATGCAAGAATGTTCCTTGTGTACAATGGAAGAGCAGTATTCCGGATACGAAACCTTGAAGAGGGATTAAGTGTCATCATAGGGGTATCGGAAAAGGAGGATGAAGCCGATGTATCAGGTGATGGTTGTTGATGATGAGCCGATGGCAGCCAGTCTGATCGTCAACATTATAAAACGAAAATACAGTAATTTTGATATCATGGGAACTGCCTATGACGGTGAGGAAGCACTGGAACTGATGGAGAAAAAAGGAGAACCGGATGTTCTGATCACAGATATCCAGATGCCGGTGATGAATGGATTGAAGCTTGTAGAAGAGACAAAGAAACGTTATCCGGAAGTGCTTAGTGTGATAGTCAGCGGATATCAGGAATTTGAATATGCGAAGCAGGCTATCGCATTTGGTGTGTGTGATTATATCCTGAAACCGATCGTGCCGTCAGAGTTTGCCAAGCTGATCACAAAGATTGAAGAGAAGCTGAGACAGAAATATTATAAGGAACGGAACGTTCTTATGCACAGGATGGTAAATGAGCTTCCTGTAGATGAAAAAGCTCTCAGAAGATACTTTCAGTCGGAAAATTATTACGGGGCGATCGTCAGGCTGAACGGACTTCCAAGCCGCTATGGGGAGCGGGGAAAAAAGGAGATTTTTTCGGATATCAATGAGATGATGCTGGCATATGGCCGTGATACACAGGAGACGCTTTATCTCTGCCCGGGCGTGCTTGTCAGTGATGAAGATTATGAACAGATGATTCGCCGCCGTATTGAAAAAGAACAGCCGGAAGCGGCTTATGTGACTACTATTATCCGAAGAAAATCAGTTCCGGCAGGACAGATCGGAGAGATGGTCCGTGAACTTTACCGGGCACTGGATGCTTCCATTATTCTGGGAAAGAGCCAGACTATTATTATAGAGGATGCCGGAAATTTTCAGACACCCGGATCATCCGGGCGGGATTATGAATATCTGGAAGAGCTGGAATATCTGGCAGAAAAACAGAAGTATGACCGGCTTCAGAAGGACACGGAAACGCTGATCCGTAAGTGGGTAAAAGAAGAACATACTCAGCTCTGGATCGAAGGGCGTGTACGGCAGATCAGTTATCTGCTTCAGCGTTACAATGCAGGAAACAGGGATTACCGGGAAACAGAATTTCTTATGGATGACATTTTTTCCGGTGCAGAGAATGTGGATCAGCTTTGTTGCGGAATTTCAGATATTTTCTTCAAGGATGTCCGTGAGGAAAGTGCTTCCGCACAGAAAGCAGACACAGAAGAATATTTTGACAGTGTAAAAGAATACATACGTAAGCATATGGCAGAACAGCTGTCGCTTCATAGTGTAAGCAAAGCGGTAGGTGTTTCACAGACTTATTTAAGCAGGCTTTTCCGTAAATATGAGGATGCGTCATTTAATACGTATCTGACTGCACTTCGAATGGAAAAAGCCAAGAAGCTTCTTCTTCGGGAAGATAAGATGTATGTGAAGGAGGTTGCGGAGAAAGTCGGGTATAAGGATCAGTTTTATTTCAGCCGTATTTTTTATTCCTATACAGGAGTGCGGCCGTCAGAATATGTTGAAAAATAAAAAAGCTGGGATGATATAACAAAAATAACATAAAACCAAAATGGAGGGTTAAGGTATGCTGTATCATAATGGGGAAAAACTCACAAAAGAGAAATTTCAGAATCCGGGAAGCGAGTACAGGGCAGCACCGTTCTGGGCCTGGAACTGCCGCATGACAAAAGCAGAGATCGACAACACTCTGGATGCGCTGAAGGCCATGGGAATGGGAGGAGGACATATCCACTGCCGTACAGGAATGGACAATCCGTACATGGGTGAGGAATTCCTGGAGCTGGTGAAATATTCCTGGAAAAAGAGCCTGGAAAAAGACATGCTCACATGGCTTTATGATGAGGACCGATGGCCGTCAGGTGCAGGCGGCGGACTGGTCACAAGAGACCATAAATACAGAATCAGATTTCTGCTTTTCACACCGGAATGTCAGGATGGAAAAGAAATCGGGAACAGTGATCTCAGGTCATCCGGGCAGGCTGTCCGAAGCAATGAGAGGACCTTTCTGGGAAGATATCAGGTGCGCCTGGAGAACGGTTATCTGGCAGAGTATGAGAAGATCAGTGAGGACCAGGAGCTGAAAGAGGGATTTCAGGAATGGTTTGCTTATCTTGAGGTATCCGGCGATAATCCGTGGTTCAATAACGAAGCCTATCTGAATACCCTTGATAAAGAGGCCGTAAAGCGTTTCGTTGAGGTAACACACGAGAAATATTATGAAAATCTGGGACAGGAGTTTGGAAAAACGATTCCCGCGATCTTCACAGATGAGCCACAGTTTTCCCATAAACAGTGCCTGGATTTTGCAGATGAGAGGATGGATGTGACCATTCCTTACACCGATGATCTGGAGGATACTTTTAAGACTGCATATGGACACAGCCTTCTTGAACATCTTCCGGAGCTGTTCTGGGAGCTTCCGGGAGAGGCTGTTTCCAGAATCCGTTATGAGTATCATGACCATATTGCCGAGCGTTTTGCAGATGCTTTTGCAGATACTATTGGAGGCTGGTGCAGGGAGCATGGGATTGCACTGACAGGCCATATGATGGAAGAGCCTACTCTGGAAACACAGACAGCAGCTCTTGGCGAGGCGATGCGTTCTTATCGTTCTTTCGAAATTCCGGGAATTGATATGCTCTGTGACAGAAGAGAGCTTTCCACTGCGAAGCAGGCAGAGAGCGCAGTGCATCAGTTCGGAAGAGAAGGTATGACAAGTGAGCTTTACGGCGTTACAAACTGGGATTTTGATTTCCGGGGACATAAGCTTCAGGGCGACTGGCAGGCAGCTCTTGGTGTAACTGTCCGTGTACCTCATCTGACCTGGACTTCCATGGCCGGCGAGGCGAAACGTGATTATCCGGCTTCTATCAGCTATCAGTCACCGTGGTATAAAGAATATCCTCTTGTAGAGAATTATTTTGCAAGAGTAAATACAGCACTGACAAGAGGTGTGCCTCATGTGAAGCTGGCTGTGATCCATCCGGTAGAGTCCTACTGGCTTTTCTGGGGTCCGAAGGAGCAGACAGCACCGATCCGTGAGGAGATGGATGAGAACTTTATCCATATGATAGAGTGGCTGCTTTACGGTACCGTTGATTTTGATTTTATTTCTGAATCATTGCTTCCGGACCTGAATATGGGACAGGAAGAGGAAAAACTTCTGAAGGTCGGAGCAATGAAATACGATACTGTTCTTGTACCAAACTGCCTGACACTTCGAAACTCTACTTTGGAGATCCTTGAAAAGTTCAAAGAACGAGGCGGTCGTGTGATCTTCGCAGGCCAGCTCCCGAAATATGCAGATGCCTATCCATCAGACAGAGGTGCGAAGCTGGCAGAAAAGTGTGAGACTGTGGCATTCAGCAAATACCGTCTGCTGGAAGCTGTGAAAGGCGCAAGAGATATCGAGGTACTTGAGGATGATGGTAAACCTTCCACAAACCTGATCTACCAGATGCGAGAAGAAGGAGAAAACCGCTGGCTGTTCCTGTGCCATGTAAACCGCACAGAGAAGATTTCCGATGCCTGCATCGTGATCAATGAACTGCAGGAGCGCAAGAAAAACCAGGATCTTCCAAGAGAAGAAAAGCTTCGTATCCGTATCCGCGGAGCATGGAAGGTAACGGTGTACGATGCCATGAGCGGTGAGATCTATCCGGTAAATGCAGAGTACCATAAAGGGGACACAGTTCTGAAACGGAGTATGTTTGACCATGACAGTCTTCTTCTCTGGCTGGAGCCTGCTGGTGCAGGAGAAGAGAATAATGAGTTTGGTTCGGCGTGTGCGCCAAAGAAGTGCAGCTGTGCACTGGATATTTCCGACCAGGTGGAGATCGTCCGCAGTGAGTCGAATGTAAGCATCCTGGATCTTGCTGAATATGCTTTTGACGGCGGTGAGTGGCAGGATGAGGATGAAATCCTCCGCATTGATAACCGTTTCCGTGAAAAACTGGGATATCCGCTCCGTATGGAGGCCTTTGCGCAGCCATGGACCAATGATAAGGTGGAAGGTTTTGAACATACTCTGGCTTTACGGTTCCATATCAATACCGAAACAGCATTAAAGGGAACATTCCTTGCAATGGAAAATGATGAGAAGACAAAGATATTCCTGGATGAAAAGCCAGTGGAAAACAAGGCTGACGGATGGTATGTGGATCACTGCATCCGCAAGATACTGATGCCGGATATGGAAGCAGGAGAGCATGAGCTGATCGTGGAGATTCCGTATAATTCCAAAGTAAATATCGAGGCCATGTTCCTTCTTGGAGAATTCTCAGTAAAAGTTGTGGGAAGAGACCAGATACTTGGCGCAGCGAGCCACAAAGCAGCTTTCAGTGATCTTACCAGCCAGGGTTATCCGTTCTACGGTGGAAATGTGACCTATCAGATTCCGTTTGTAAGCAACGGCGGCGAAGTAAGTGTCCGTGAAAACTTATTCCGTGCACCTGTAATAAAAGCATCTGTTGACGGAAAAGAGGCAGGGTATATCGCATTTTCCCCATATGAGATATCTCTTGGCAAACTGCCGGCGGGAGAACATATGCTTGAACTGACTGTATTCGGAAACAGGGTAAACACCTTCGGCACCCTGCATAACTGTGACCGGAAAGAAGACTGGTACGGACCGAATGCCTGGAGAACAACAGGTGATCTGTGGGCATATGAATATCAGATAAGGCAAACCGGACTTCTGAAAGCACCGGTACTTATGGAGCGGTAAGACGCAAAGACAGCAAAATTAAAGGTTGTAATTACAGAAAGTGTGAGTTATAATAAATTCACAAAAGAAAATTTCTTCGGGGCAGGGTGTAATTCCCTACCGGCGGTATAGTCCGCGACCCGCTTCGGCGGCTGATCTGGTGAGATTCCGGAACCGACAGTAAAGTCTGGATGAGAGAAGAACGTGCAGTATTTTATAAACGTGCTCAGTGCCCCGGGAAGAAGTTCCCGGGGTTTTCTATGTTTGGGAGAATTATTCAGGAAATTCTCGCAACATGATTTTGGCAGAAATTTTCTTTGGAATATTTCGAAAGAAGGAGAGAGAATTATGAGTGAACAGGTATTGCAGAGAGGAAACGCCATGGAAAGGAGCAGGACAAGGACAATCGCGCAGGTAGCCATGCTTGGTGCTGTTGCAGGTGTGCTGATGAATCTGGAATTTCCGATCCCGTTTCTTGCACCGTCTTTTTATCAGCTTGACTTTTCCGAGGTTCCGGTTATGGTAGGAACTTTTGCCATGGGTCCTGTAGCAGGTATTCTGATCGAGCTTGTGAAGATCCTCGTGCATCTTGTGACCAAGGGAACTATGACAGCCGGTGTCGGTGATGTTGCAAACTTCCTGTTTGGATGTGCCTATGTGGTACCGGCAGGACTAATTTACCGTTTTCATCATAAGAAGAGCAGAGTACATGCAGTTGCAGGTATGGCAGTTGGAACTGTTCTGACAGCGATCCTTGCATGCTTCATCAATGCGTTCGTACTGCTCCCGGCTTACGGTAAAGCTTTTGGAATGCCGATCGAGACTTTTATCCAGATGGGAAGCGCAGTACACAGCTCAGTAAACGGACTGCTTACATTTGCACTGCTGATCATTGCACCGTTTAATATTTTTAAATATGCAGTGACATCCCTGATCGTGTTTGTAATTTATAAGAAAATCCGTGTTGTGCTGAAAGGTGACTGATTTAAGCGCAAAAGACATATTACGGATTTTAACGTAGAAATGCCATGTAACGTGCAGCTGTTTGAGGCAGCGGCCGGTACATGGCATTTCTGTTTTGGTCAGCAGGTATTTTTGGTTTGAATTTCTAAATTTCCTGGTCGGATTCCATGGATTTCATAATTCCAAGTTCCTTTCTTGCAAAAACAACTGCAAGCACGAAAGCAGAAGTATCTGCAATCGGTCCTGCATACATGACACCGTCAATTCCAAGAAAGAGCGGGAAGATCACGATCAGCGGCAGCAGGAAAAGTACCTGTCTTGTAAGGGACATGATGATACCAAGCTTTGCCTTGCCGATAGAGGTGAAAAATCCGGCAGACATAGGCTGTATCCCATTGGCAAAAGTCATCAGCATAAAGATGCGGAGATATTTTTCCGCAAACTGAAAATACAGATCGTTTCCGTTTCCGAAGATGCCCACGATCTGATGTGGGAAGAACTGGAAGCAGATAAAAAATATCATAGCGATAATGGTGCAAAGTGTTACGGAACAGCGGTAAGTCTGACGCACACGGCTGTATTTTTCGGCTCCGTAATTAAAGCCCCAGATGGGCTGGGAACCCTGGGAGATTCCGATGCAGATAGCCATAAATACCTGGTTGACTTTTGAGATGATGCCTGCGCAGGCAATAGGGATATCACTTCCGTAAACAGATTCTGCTCCGTAGTGGCGGAGAATATTGTTCATAACGATCTGTACCACAGCAATGGCAATCTGGTTGATGCAGGAGGCCATTCCGAGGGAAAAGATCGCAGACAGGTTGGGAAACCGCGGGATCAGCATGGAACGGTCAAGATACATTTTTCGGAGTCTGGTGAAATAAAAGATCACCAGAATTCCGGAAACGACCTGCCCTGTGACTGTTGCCCAGGCTGCGCCTTTGATCCCCCAGCCGAATCCGAAGATAAAAAGCGGATCCAGGATGGTGTTGATAATGGCTCCGATCAATGTGCAGGTCATGGAATAAGTCGGGCTTCTGTCTGCACGAATCAGGTGATTGCCGCCAATGGAAAGCACATAAAAAGGAAGTCCGATGGCAGTGATTCCCATGTAGTCAATGGCGTATGGCATAACGTCCGGTGTTCCGCCGAAGAGGTGAAGCAGTGGTTTCAGGAACAAAAGTACGATCACTGCGATCACAGTGCCGAAGATTGCAAGGGAAGAAAGTCCGGTTCCTGCGATGGAGCTGGCCTTTTTTTCCCGGCCTGCACCCATTTCCAGGTTATAGTTGGACGCACTTCCGATTCCCAGGAGAAGAGCGGCTGCAGTGGAAATGATGGTTACCGGAAATGCAATGTTGGTGGCTGCATTTCCAAGCATTCCCACTCCCTGACCGATAAAGATCTGGTCAACTATGTTGTAAAATGCACTGACCAGCATACTGATCACTGCAGGGATGGCGAATCTGGCGATCAGGCTGCCTACTGGTGCAGCTCCCAGAGGATTTTCATCCTGGGAGACAGTTGTTTGATTGTTCAATGTTTTTCCTTCTTTCTGAATAATGATTGATTATAGCATTTTTTGCGATTTGGTGAAAGCATAAAAATTGACCTTTTGTGTGGGATGGACTACAATGTGTTTATGAGGCTATGCTGTAAAAGAGAATATTTTGGAAGGAGTTTTTCTGAGATGGGTAAGATCAACAGTGTAAAAAAACTTACAGATAATAAATTCGTGAATCTTTACGGAGTGGATGCAACCAGTGTTCACAATACACCGGTTTCGTATTTTGTGGCTTCCAGAGCGAAGGATGTGGAAGATATGAAGCTTTCCACAGGGGAAAATAATCCGGATGGTGTGATTATTTACAGTGTTTATGGAGAGAAGCATGACAAGGTAGTTCTGATCCGTCAGTATCGTTATACTATCGGCGGGTATATTTATGAGTTTCCGGCAGGTCTGGTGGAACCTGGGGAAGATTTTCATGAGGGCGCAGCCAGAGAGCTTTACGAGGAGACAGGCCTGAAGCTTGAGCCGATCAAGGTTGCAGAAGCTTTTGAGAAGCCGTATTTCACAACCATCGGAATGACAGATGAATCCTGCGCAACCGTCTATGGCTACGCCAGTGGTGAGATTAGCGCAGCAGCCCAGGAAGACAGCGAAGAAATCGAAGTTATCATCGCCGACAGAGATGAAGTACGAAGAATCCTGAAGGAAGAAAGAGTGGCTATTATGTGTGCATATATGCTTATGCACTTTTTGAAAGATGAGGAGCCGTTTGATTTTCTGAAGGAGATCTGAGAAAAATTTCAGGGGAATCTGCCATGTGCAGATTCCCCTGTCTGTTACTTACAGTTCCACGATCATTCCTGTGTCTTTATTATATTTACAGTATTTACCATTCTCAGAGATGAAAGGCTGATAGGTATCTGTGCGGTTATCTTTGACATATACGATTCCTGTAGCGATCATCTCTACCAGTGAGAAACGTTTACTGAGGCTGGAGATCCAACGGTAGGTCTTCTGGTTTCCATCATCTGCCATGATAAGGTTGTAGCCGCCCGGACAGGACTCCAGGGAGAAGTAGACCTTCTGCGCTCTGAAGGATACTGCAAATACCTGGCCTGTAATGTAATCAGAGAAATTATCCTCCACAAATTTACGGAAGGACTGAAGATCATAGGTAACACCTGTGGTTTCATCTGTGAGCTTATCTCCGCGTTCAATCCGGGCTTTCAACAGTTTCAGAACTTCGATCGTCCAGTTGATAAAGGAAATGCTGCTGTAGCTCATGCTCTCCTGCAGCTGATCTACCAGCTTCTTAGAAAGGACATTGGATCTTGACGCTTCATTAAAAAGTTCTTCGTTCATAATATTCCCTCCAGAATTTTATTTCCATGTAGGATTTTTCGTACTTTTTTGTATCTTTTATTATAAATCTGGATTATACATAAAGCAATAAAAAACATATAAAATGACAATATTATTCACGAAAATAACACAAAATTAACAAATATGTTTAGAAATAGACAAACACTTTGCTTAGTTGTTTTAAGATTTTCATTTCAACGGAAAATAAACCGCATCAAACTCCCCAACAACCTCGGAAACAGCCTCATAAAGTCCTGGATATGTTGTCTCGGGGCCGCCCATGGTCAGGCCGGGGATGATGTAGCGCGGGCCGGAAGCTTCCAGAAGCTCTTTCAGGCCTGCACGCACTTTCTCGCGGGTCCAGTCTGCGCGATCATAAATGCCATTGTCAAGACCGCCCATGATAGTAATCTGGCCGCCGTATTTCCTGATAAGTTCAGGAATGTTGTTAGTTCCAACAGCACCCTGGAAAACATCAATACCCATCTCGATCATTTCAGGAACAAGATCCGCAGCATAAGAATCTGAATGATGGATGATGACCTCAACACCATGAGCCTTCCAGTAACCGTAGATCTTCTTGTATGCAGGAAGAAGAAATTCATCGAACATTTCCTTGGAGACAAACAGACTTCTCTGGCTGCCCCAGTCATCATGGTGGAAAAGAGCATCCGGATGAACATATTTGATAGTCTCTTCTGCAAGAGTGATCTCCCAGTCAGTAAGATAATCGATCAGCTCATGCATAGCCTCCGGCTCATCATAGAAATTGATCATGGCATCTTCCATACCCATCAGATAATGGAGCTTCTCAAAAATACCGCAGAAAACCTTCGCAGTGACGAATTTCTCTTTCCGGTCAATATGGGAAACCTGTTCAATACAGTCCTTCCATGCTTCCGGTGGGAGAACAAGATTGGGAGCCTTCACATACTCACGCCAGTTGGCAACATCCTTGCAGACCTTATCATCACCCTCACAGCATGGGAAGGGTCCGGGAACACCAGCCGGGAATTTATTCTTCACACCCCAGCCATTCACCCATTCACCGCCGGGAATGATATTTCCGAAATAGATCGGAAACAGAGGGTCATTGATCCATTCCTGGTATTCATACTGTTTCACAAAACGATCCGGATGACCGCCCCTGATAGTTTCCATAAAATTTTCACGAATTGTAAGCATAAGAAACGCCTCCTTTATTTATGGCCATATGTATACAAGGTTTCAAACATTGCTTCCAGGTTTTCACGTTTGGCATTATCAATACAGCCATTTGTGTCAAAAATATATCCGCCGCCAGGTGCACAGATATCGATCAGCTTCTTTGTTTCATCAATAACCTGCTGTTTTGTGCCATGCTCCAGAATATAGATCGGAAGATTGCCTGAGATTGCAGCAGTACCGCCGAGGATTTTTTTGGCACGCTCCATATCTGCAGTCTCAAAATGGTAGATGACCTTGCCTTTAGGTATATCAGCCAGCTGTTCCAGACGGGTATTGTAGCGGCCTTCTGTGTAAATATACGGAGTAACACCCATATCGATCAGGGCAAGCATACATTTTTTGAGAGGTTTCCAGTAGATACGCTTATACTGTTCCGGACTCATGAAACCATCCATACCTTTATGAAGCGGGAAGAAAACACGTTTTACAGGAAGCGGGACACTGCGGAAATATTGCCAGGATTCAATCTGGATATCAGCCATCAGATCACAGGCCGCTTCCAGTTCATCCGGATATTCAAGCTGGTCAGTAAGGGTAGCCAGAGTTCCACGGTAGTAATCACCGATGATATCAAAAGGAGCTTCACCTGCACCTGTAAACATAGGCGGGAATCCAAGGTCAGCAAGACGGTTAGAAACTGCATTGGAAGCGTCAGCTGCTTTTGCATCCTCCTCACCGATCTTTGCAAGCAGAGAAAAAGCCTCCTGTGCCTGTCTGGAATAAAGGGAAGCCAGCGGGGTGGTATTCAGCACAATAGACGGAACGAAGCGGATATCAGACAGCCCCTTTAGTGCAGGAAAGGCTCTCGGGATATATTTGCGGAGCATAAAGCCTGTAAAATCCTTCAGCAGTTCCGGATATTCGCTGTCGTCCATATATTCATTCTCAATAACCTGATGGGTAGAAAAATCAGGAACACTGGTGCCGGGACGTCCCGGCCAGTCAATCATGGTGGATCTGGCAAGCTCGTTGGCCTTTCCGCTGGTGAAACCTGTATGTGTGGCTGCGTCCGGCTGGAATTCCTGATAGAATTTCACCAGAGCTTCCGATGCGGCAGGAAAATCATACATGGCAGCCTTATAAGAGGAGCCTTCCAGATTGTAGGGAAGAGCACCAAGCATCGGACACATCGGAATACGTTCCGGCTCTTTCAGAGCGGTGGCATCCTCTACCAGCTGGATACGTTTGGCGAATTTTTCGGCAGCAGGGGCATCCTTTTCGGCTGCACGGACATTGGTTGCAAACCATGAGGAACTTGCATCGAAATTTTTCCTATCTTCCATAACAATAAACACCTCTTTCTTGATTTTTTTGTATATTTCAACTATACTTTGATTATATCAGACAATTATTTTTCGTATATATCCAGGGGAAACACAGATACGAAGAAAAAAAGGAGGAAATTCGTCTGCACAGACGAAAATATAGAGCATGAAGCTGAGCATGGATATTATCGAGCAGTGGATACGAAAATATGAACCTGTATCCACCATTGTTTCCGATGAACTTACCATTGCAGGAATCCGGCTTTTTTCCTATGAGAAGACACCGGATCCGGATTATCTTTATATTGGTCGTACCGGAGATTTTTTTCAGCGTTCGCAGGATAAAGAAGTTCTGCTGGTGCACAGGAAAGATGTTATCAGCCTTCGGACAGAAGAACTTGAGGATGTTTTTGATATGGTGATGGATGCTTTTGTTTATTATCAGAAATGGGAGCAGACCATGCTTGCGGCCTTTCAGCAGGAGAACCCGGAGCAGGTGATCATAGATGCGTGCAGGGATATTTTCGGGCCTGTATTTTTTACTGATACCAGTCTTCAGGTAACTGCGTTTTCCAGACAGTATCCCAAGGGCAGTGTCAACCGGAACTGGGATGATTTCTGGGATATCGGTACATTATCTGTAGATTCACTTGTGCAGATGCAGAAGGGGAAGTATATGGAAATGCTTCCTAAGAAATGGGACTGTGAGATTTTTTATGAAGAATATTCAGACAGCTATCCCTGGTCTATGATGATCAGTCAGGAGAACAGTGAACATCAGCTGACAGGTCAGCTGACGATCGTCAGTCAGGAAAAATTCCGAAAGTATCAGAAACATCTGGCACAGATTTTGAAGAAGGCTCTCTGCCTTGTGGCAGGCCATGATTCAGGGAAACAGCAGGGAACAGTGGTACAGAGCCTTTTTCGGGATTTTCTTCAGGGAAGACATCTGGATGAGAACGGTTTCCGGACATTTTATCAGATGCAGGGCTGGGAGCCGTCACAGCCAGGTGTTGTGGCAATCCTGGAAAAAGATGATGCAGGTGGCCGGAATTACGGATATCAGATGTGGGCCCTGTGCAGTTATTTTCCTGAGATCGTATTTTGTCAGGATGGGGAGAGCGGGAATGGGAATATTGTCTGTGGAGTTCCGGTAAAGCAACGGAGGTTTGAAGAATCCGGTAATCGATACGGCACAGAGTTTCCGGAACGTTTTTCAGATATGCTGAAAAGACTGGACTTCCGAATGCACTGCAGTTATCCTTTTGCAGGAATAAGGAACATGAGTATTCAGTACAAGCAGGCCAGGAAAGCACTGGAAAAAGGAGTGAAGGATTACTATAACTGTGCACTGGAAGATATGACCGCCCTGTATCGGGATCCTCTTTTAAGAAGACTTGCCATCCATCCGGCACTTGACAGACTCAGAGAGTATGACAGCCTGAAATCCACGGATTTTTATCATATCCTGCGTGTATATCTTCAGTGCGAGCGTGACAGGGTTCTTACGGCGAAGAGGCTTTTTGTGCACAAAAATACTCTTGTGTACCGCCTGAAAAGGATAGTGGAGATATTTGACCTTGATCTAGACAATGCTTATGAAAGAGAATATCTGACAGTATCATTTCTGGTAATGGAGAATTCCGGAAACTGACCGGGCGGAAAGTCATGAATGTTTAAAAAAACATCCAAAACAAAACAGGCAAAATGGTTGAAAACAGTTCGGGTTACAGCTAAAATGGGAACATCAGAAAAAGAAGAAAATTATATAACGGAGCGAAAATTTTAATGAAACACGCAAAGAAAGGTTCAAACAAAAATCTGTCATATATCATGCGTTTCGGTATGACAGTTCTGACGGTGATACTGATCGTGCTGTTTTTCAGTATCATGATCATGGTTGGACAGATCCAGGGAACTGCACGTATTGTCAATTATGCAGGATTTGTACGCGGCGGAACTCAGAGAATGGTAAAGCTGGAGAATGCAGGACAGCCGCAGGATAAGATGCGCGGTACCATTGCTTCTTATATAAACGGACTTCAAAACGGCAGTGATGAACTGAATTTTGTGCGTCTGGATGACAATGCATTCCAGAACAAGATGGTTGAACTGGATGAGTATTTCCAGAAACTGACACAGGAGATAGATCTTGTCCGTGAGAAGGGATATGAGAATACAGATATCATATCTATGAGCGAGAAGTTTTTCCATATCTGTGACGAGGCTACCGGCCTGGCAGAAGACTATTCCCAGAAAAAAGCCACCTCGCTGGATCGGCTGGAGAAGATCGTTATCGTGGATATCGTGGGACTGATCATCCTGATCGCAGGGGAACTGATCCGGGCTCTCCGTTTTGCAGCTCAGAACAGGATTCTTCAGAAGAAAGTCTATCTGGATGAAGCAACGGGACTTCCAAACAAGAATAAATGTGAAGAGATCCTGGATGGTACGGAAACATCAGATGCCGAAGGACAACAAAACATTGCGATCTGCGTTTTTGACCTGAATAATCTCAGAACCATTAACAATAACCTGGGACATGAGAAAGGTGATGAGTACATCCGGTCTTTTGCCATCCTTCTTCGTGAAGCTGTCCCGAGAGAACATTTTGTGGGACGCGACGGAGGCGATGAGTTTATTGCCGTGCTGAAAGGCCTGGATGATCAGGGAATCCGGGATTGTCTGCAGGGGATCCGGAAGCATACAGATGAATATTCCAGAAGACATCCGGAGATGCCTATCAGCTATGCAGCCGGATACGCCAGTATGGTGGATTTTGAGGGAAGTGCGCTGAGAGATCTTTTCCGCTATGCGGACAAAAATATGTACATTGACAAGAACCGGGCGAAGCTGCAGGAGGCAGCAGACCGGCAGAAGGTTGATCAGGAGATCCGTGACCGCCTGAAATTTCAGGGCTATGATTTTTCCGCATGCCTGTACTGCAATGCCAGACTGGATGAATACAGAACCCTCCGGGCGGGAGCAGATTTTATCCTTGCAGAGGACGGCAGCTATTCCGGCGCTGTAGAGCAGATTGTGGAGGAATTTTCTTCAGGGGAAACAAGAAGATCACTCAGGGAAAAGCTGCAGATATCTTATCTGGATGAGAATCTTACAGAGTCAGCCGGAAAGATCGAGATTCCGTATCAGTACCATAAACAGGATAAAGTACAATATGGAAAAATGACCATACTTTTTATTAATGGCGCAGAGGATGGACGGCTCCACCATTTTGCACTGGGATTTGAAGATTTCCAGAATTGTGAGGAGAAAGCAGTCAGTGAGAAGGTGAGGCTTACCCGATATTATGAGCAGCTTCGTCAGTCTATTGTGGAGAATAGCAATTATGCGGACGCTCTTCTGGAAACTGCAGAGGCGGGTTACATGGTAAATCTCACTGAGGACAGGATGGAGCAGGTTTTTTATCAGAAAGGGATACTGGAATTTCTGGATGAGCTGGAGCTTCCGTGCTCCTATAATGAATACTGCGAAGAAAAACGCAACCAGATTGCCGATGAAACACTGGAAAATTACCGTATTGTGGATTCTGCGGAGAAACTTCTTGAACGTTTTGAGACAGGCGCAAAGCAGATTATAGTGGAATTTCGGAAGAAAAGCGAGGATGGAAGCTTTGTATGGCTGCAGAAGACTGTGCTCATGTCAAGGGATACGCTTTATGACAGTTGTACGGGCAGAGAACAGATCGTTGTACATGGCATTATACTGTTCAAGAACACATCGGCTTTTCATGAACAGGAACAGCAGGAGAATGAACGTCTGCAGGAGGCTTTTGAAAAAGCAGATTCTGCAAGTAAGGCGAAAACAGAATTCATGAACCGTATGAGCCATGATATCCGTACACCGATCAACGGTATTATGGGAATGCTGAATATCATACAGAAGAACAGGAACGATGCAGAAAAAATGGATGACAGTCTCCGAAAGCTGGAGCTTTCTGCCAGTCATCTTCTGGCACTTGTCAATGATGTGCTGGATATGAGCAAGCTGGAATCAGGCAACTGTAAGCTGAAAC
>OHUB01000451.1_pt1 | contig 21236 bp, 18 predicted proteins | sample 1579091 | NCBI WGS metagenome assembly OHUB01 (sample SAMEA3879566, study PRJEB24766) | human gut metagenome | biome: human-associated habitat; feature: feces | place: USA | collected 1985/1987
GTTTTATAATAATGGAAATATATTTGTACGGTGATTAAATTATGGTCGTTTATGAGGGACACAGAAGCGTAAAAGGCGAGTATCTTTATAATCAGGTAGACAAAAATCTGAACTTTCAAAAGCACACACATTGCAACTATGAAATTGTGTTCTGCCTGGGCGGTTGTCTGGTGTGTGAAGTGGGAAACAAAAAATACGAGCTGCACAGCGGCGAGGGAATGCTTATCCTTCCCGGATATATTCATTCTTTCTGCACACCCGAAGAAAGCGAGGATTATCTTTGCGTTTTTTCAACCGATCTTGTCTCCCTATTTTATGAAAAAACAAAGATGAAATCACTTTCCGACACGAGGTTCTCGTTTGACAACAGAAATGACATCGATATTCTGACGGACGAGAACAGAAGTATTTTTACAAAGCAGGCTGTCCTTTACAGGCTTTGCGCCGCCGTGTTTGAGCAAAGCGAAATAGAAAAAATTGATGAGTCCTATTTTGCACTCACCAATTCTCTCTCAATGTATATTCAAAATAACTTCACCAAAAAGCTGCGGCTTCAGGATATAGCAAAACAATTCGGCTACGATTACAGCTATCTGTCTTCCTTCTTTAACAAAAATTTTGACATGGATTTCGCCTCATTCGTCAACAAATACCGCATTCAATTCGCCTGCGAGCTGCTGAAAGACACCAACGACGATGTGACCCAAATCGCAATGAAATGCGGATTCTCCACCATACGAAACTTTAACCGCGTTTTCAAGAACGAAACAGGACAAACGCCCAAAGCCTACCGTAAATTAAACAGCTCAAATTCGCCATCAGATTCGGAACAGCGGGAAGACAAATAAAAAACCTGCAACGCATCTCAGGCGGACTGTCACCGTTCAAAACCCACACCCCGTTCATCAGGCAACGCAGCTTGACAAACGGGGTGCGATTCACATTTACGGGGGATTACAGAAAAGATCAGGTCAGACTGATTTTGTCTATTCGTTCGAGCTCGTCGCTCGTAAAAGATGTGTTTTCGATTGCTTTTATATTATCGAGGATTTGCGACGGCTTTGACGCGCCTATCAAAACGGAACTGACAATTCCGTCTTTCAGCACCCATGCAAGTGCCATTTCTGCAAGGGTCTGGTTTCTCTCCTTTGCAATTTCCGAAAGCGCGCGGACTTTTTTGAGTTTCTCTTCGGTTATCGCGTTGACGGAGAGGAATCTGCCGTCGGTCATAACCCTGCTGTCGCTCGGGATGCCGTTCAGGTATCTGTCGGTCAGCAACCCTTGCGCGAGCGGACTGAAGGCGATAATGCCCTTGTTCAGCCTTGCGGCGGTGCTTTTCAGACCGTTGTTCTCGATTGTTCTGTCAAATATCGAATACCTGTTTTGATTTATCACGAACGGGCATTTGAGGTCTTCGAGAATGCTGCACGCCTTTTCGAGATTTTCACCGTCATAGTTGGACACTCCGGCATAGAGAGCCTTTCCGCTGCGAACCGCCTGCGCGAGCGCGCCCATCGTCTCCTCGAGCGGAGTCTCGGGGTCAAGGCAGTGATGATAAAAAATATCAACATATTCAAGCCCCATGCGTTTGAGGCTCTGATCAAGGCTCGCGAGAAGATATTTGCGGCTTCCGTTCCGGCATCCGTAGGGTCCCGGCCACATCTCATAGCCCGCCTTCGTGCTGATTATCATTTCATCGCGGTATGCCCTCATCTCGTTGGCAAAAATTTTGCCGAAATTCTCTTCCGCGCTGCCTGACGCCGGACCGTAATTATTTGCCAGGTCAAAATGCGTGATGCCGTTGTCGAATGCGATGAAGCAGAGCTCTTTCATGTTTGAATACTGCGCGTTATCGCCGAAGTTATGCCAAAATCCGAGCGACACCGCCGGCAGCTTCAGACCGCTTTTTCCAAGGCGGTTATATTGCATCTTGTCGTATCTTTTTTCGTTTGCAACATACATATTGATTCTCCTATATATCCGTGTCACTCTGCCTTATCCCAGCCGGAATAGAGAGTTATGCTTTCGTTGACCGTATCCTTGCTGATATCAAATGCTTTTGTACAGTCCCTGTCGCTGTACCAACCGGTGAATACATAGCCCTCTTTGACGGGGTCGTTTTCAACATTGACAAGCTGACCGTGCATAACCTTCTGATTCTCTATCTGAGAGCCGCCGTTCGTGTCGAAAGTTACCGTAAAACCCGCATGGCTTATTGCAAAAACTACACAGGCAATAAGAACAACAATACCCACGAGTATAAGCCTATCGGCGGTTCTTACAGATATTTTGACATTTCTGTAAAGCCCTCCCGGCTTTCTTTCTGTCGTAAGACCCATTGTGCTTTTTTCGTTATCCATGGTTTCACAGCCTTTCGGTTTCAGCATTTATTATCTGCGCGCGAGATATTTACGCATATCGATAGCGCAGGCAATAAGGATTATCATACCCTTGATGATATAAAGCATATTTGCGGACACGGAGAGGAAGTTGAGTCCTGCAAAGATTATCTGTAAAAGCAGAACGCCGACAACTATTCCGCTTATCTTTCCTGTGCCGCCGACGAACGACACGCCGCCTATAACGCAGGCCGCGATGGCGTCGCATTCATAGTTGAGTCCGGTATTTGCGGAGCAGGAAGCAATTCGCGCACCCTCGATGAATCCCGTTATGCCGTACATAACGCCTGCAAGAATAAACACAATGAGAATAGTCACAAAGACATTTACGCCCGAGACTCTTGCCGCCTCTTCGTTTGAGCCGACTGCAAACATATTTTTGCCGAACTTCGTCTTATTCCAGACGACCCACATAACAGCGGTCAGAATAATTGAATAGAGAACATATTTCGGGATCGCAACGCCGTCAATCGAGAACAGCGTGCCGGTGATAAATTTAGTGTAGGACGGATCGAGACCGGAGAGCGTCTGTCCGTTGTTTCCGCCTATCATAAGATACATAAGAACCGTACCGAAAACGATAAGCTGGGTCGAAAGAGTGACTATAAACGGATGAAGCTTGAACTTGGCAACGAAAAATCCGTTCACAAGACCGACTGCGGCGCCTATGGCTATAACCGCGAGGAGCACGACGATCAGCGGCATCGTGTCAAGACCCTTGAACATCTTGTTCGCATAATCGCTCATCTGGAGCAGAGAAGCGGCGACGCAAGCCGTGAGTCCGACGCAGCGACCGGCGGAAATATCGGTACCGGTCAGCACTATGCATCCCGCAATGCCCAAAGCGATCGGCAGTTTTGCCGCCGTGAGCGAGATTATGTTCACTATTGATGAAATGCTCAGGAACGCCGGCACCTTGACCGCAATAAAAATCACGGAAATCGCGATTATTATATACATCGCGTTGTTGAACAGCAGATCCGTCACAAGTCTTTTTTTATCGCCGCGGTCTGCCGCTTTGAATTTTTGGAGCCAGAGCGAAACGCGCGAGCGCTTTACTTTTTTTGCACTTGTATCAGCCATGATGATTCCTCCTTAGACATATTTCGCCGCAAGGGTCATTATTTCTTCCTGGTTCGTCGTTCCTGCATCCACTTCGCCCGCGAGCCTGCCGCCCGACATAACGAGTATCTTGTCGCAGACGCCCAAGAGCTCCGGCATTTCGGAGGAGACCATGATAACGGTTTTTCCCTTTTTGGCGAGGTCGAGAATAAGCTGATATATCTCATATTTCGCGCCGACATCAATACCTCTTGTTGGCTCGTCGAGCAGGAGCACCGTGGGGTCGGTCAGAAGCCACCTTGCAAAAATGACCTTCTGCTGATTGCCGCCCGAAAGAGAGCTTATCTTCGTCTCCTGGCTGGGAGTCTTTATTTTCAGGGAGTTTATGTACTTGTCGGTAGTTACCTTCATTTTCTTCTTGCTGACGAACGGACCCGTCATATACTTCTTCAGGCTTGCAACAGTCGCATTCTCTCTGATATTGAGAATGCCGAATATTCCCGTCGCGCGCCGTTCTTCGGTCAGAAGCGCAAATCCGTTTTTTATCGACTCGTGAGGAGTTTTGTTTTTTACCTCCTTGCCGTCAAGAAAAATCTTTCCGGAGCGGCGCGTCGTTATGCCGAAGATCTGTTCAAGAAGCTCTGTTCTGCCCGACCCGTCGAGTCCGGCGACACCGAGTATCTCTCCCCTGTTTGCCTCGAAGGACACATCTCTGAGATTTGTATATTCGCTGCCGAGGTTTTCGACTTTCAGCAGCACATCGCCGATCTCGTTATCCTTTTTCGGATAGCGGTTCGTCAGCTCGCGTCCGACCATGAGTCTGATTATCTCGTTCATGGTAAGCTCGCTCGCGGGCTTCGTCGCGACCCATCTGCCGTCGCACATTATGGTGACCTCGTCGCTGATACGCAGTATCTCTTCCATTTTGTGCGAGATATAGATAATCGCGCATCCGCGGTCGCGGAGCATATTGATTATGCGGAACAGATGCTCCGCCTCTTCCTCGGTAAGCGATGATGTGGGTTCGTCAAAGACGATTATTTTTGAATTATAAGAAACCGCTTTCGCGATCTCAACCATCTGTCTCTGCGAAACCGGCATAGTGCTCATTATTGTTTTGGGGTCAACATTTATTTCAAGCTCTTTGAATATTCTCGCCGTTTCGTCATACATTTTCTTTTCGCTTGTAAACGGAAGAAATTTTGAAACAGTCCGAGCCACATATTATCCATGACATTGCGTTTGAGAGCCTGGTTGAGCTCCTGGTGAACCATCGCGACTCCGTTTTCAAGGGCTTCCTTGGAGTTTTTGTAATTCACCTCTTGACCGTCGACATATATATGTCCGCCGTCCTTGCTGTAAACGCCGAAGAGGCATTTCATAAGAGTTGACTTGCCTGCGCCGTTTTCGCCCATAAGCGCGTGCACCGTCCCCCTTCTGACCGTCAGCTGCGCATGGTCGAGCGCCTTGACGCCGGGGAACGACTTTTCTATATCCACCATTTTGAGCAATACATCTTTATCGGAGTCCGGCTTATTTATATTGGTCTGCATATGTTTCACTCCTGTCTGCATCTGAGTTTTACGGTTGGGGCATAACGCCCCAACCGCAAATTGAAACCGTTTGATTATTCGCTTTCAGAAGTGTAAGCAGAATAGGGTATATTGACTCTCCAAGTGCCGACCGTGTTTGCGGAATCGATGCCTTCGAGCGCATTTGTGCCGTTGAGCAGATTCTTCATAACGGTGGTTATAGCGGTTGCCATACCCTCGGCATCCTGCTTGATAGTGCCTATCATCGAGCCGGACTTGATAGCCGACTTTGCGGCATCTGTTGCGTCAACGCCGAACACGGGGATAACGGTCTTGCCGTCCTTGTTGTAGCCCGCGGTCTGAAGAGCGGATATTGCGCCGAGCGCCATCTCATCGTTGTTCGCGATAACGAGCTCGATCATATTCTTGTTGGACTCGGTGTACTGTGCGAGAGCCGTGCTCATATAGTTTGTCGCGGCGGCAGACGACCACAGTCCGTCCTGGTCAACGAGGTACTTGTTCTTGTTTGCGGAATCGTAGAACTTGAGCTCGGGCTTTCCGGCAGCCTTGAGAATCGCGTTTGCGTCCTCAACGCCGTACTTTGTACGCGCGATGGCTTCCATGTTGCCTTCCTGACCCTTGAACATAACGTAGCTGATGACGCCGTCGTTGTTGAGGTCGAGCTTGCCATAGTTCTTGAGGACATATTCGCCTATCATCTTGCCCTGCATATGACCTGCCTGCTCATAGTCCGTGCCGACGAATATGCACTTGTCATAGCTCTCGATAACAGACTGCTCAACGGAGCGGTTGAAGAATATAACGGGAACATTCTTCGCCTTGGCGAGATTGATGATGTTCTGCGCCGCGTCGTTTGAACCGGTGTCAACGACATTGACGATAAGCAGCGAAGAGCCCTTTGCAAGAGCGGTCTGAACCTGCTCGGTCTGCGTGGTCTGGTTGCCGTTGGCGTCATAGTCATTGTAGGTATATCCGCTGTCGCTCAGGATCTTGTCCATCGACGAGCGAACGGTGGAAATATACGCGTCGCTGAAGGTATAATAAAATACGGAAATCTCACCTTTTGTTGAGCCCTTGTCTCCGGAGCCGCCGCCGGACGAGCAGGCGGCAAAACTGGCTACCATGAGCACTGCCAATAATAATGCTAACAACTTTTTCATAAGATTACCTCCTTAAAAGAATTTCTTCGTTATCAGCATCTTCATTATAGCTTCGGGATTCAAAAAACAGAATGAGATTTTCTATCTAAAATGTATAAAATTTTACGATGTTGTCGAATCAATATATACACTTTGCCGCTTTAGCGAGAAGAAACCGCCCGGATGCTTATTTCTCACATCCGGGCGGTTTTGTTAATCATATTTATCGAAGCCGAAAAGGATCTTCTGAACATCAGCCGAGAACATATTGCTTCGGTCAACGACATAGACATCTGTTTTTATCATACTCTCGGTCTTCTTGCCCGAGAGTATGTTCGCCGCGTTCATAACGGCGAGATAACCCATGGAAAACGGGTTCTGTACAATGAGCGTATCGAGTTCCCCCGTTTCGAGCATACCGACACACTCCGTGTTGTTGTCGAAGCCTATCGCGCAGACGCGTTCTTTTATCCCGAGCTCCTTTATCGCCATTCCAACGCCGAGGGTCGACCATTCGTTGAAGCCGACGAGAAGATTGATCTGCGGATTCTCTTCAAGAAGCTTTCTTGCGCCCGCGGTCGCGCTCTGGGTGTTGGACGAAACGCTGACCATAGCGACTATCCTGGCGTTTTTAACGTTTTTAATTTCGTCCTGAAAGCCCTGCAATCTCTTGCTGCCGTTTTCGGTGTTCTCGCCGTAGTTTACTATTCCGATATTGATGCTCTCCTGCTCTCCGCAGAGCTTCTGCGCGACCTGAGCGGTTTTCAGTCCTGCTGAGTAATTGTCGGTTGCGATAAACAGCTCTTTGTCCGCCACATCAACATCGCTGTCCACGGTTATTATTTTTATACCCTTCTCTGCCGCCTTGCGAACAGCCGGGGCATTTTTTTCATAGTCTATCGCGGACAGGATAATGGCGCCAACATTTCGCGAAACGGCATTTTCTATCATCCTGTTCTGGGTTTCGTAGTCCTCCTCGTTATCCGGTCCCTCGAAAGTGATATCGATATTGAACTCGGTCGCGGCGGAGAGAGCGCCTTTTTTCACATCGTTCCAAAAATCCGATTCGCTCCCCTTTATTATTATGGCGACGCTCGGGGTGTCGGAATCAAAGCCCTGCCCGTCCTTGCATCCGGATAAGCCGCAGAGCAAAAGGACGGCAATCATAATCAGCGCTGCGCTTCTCTTAATATTCATTTTCCCGTCCTTTCTCGATCTTCGGAATCCTTATAGTGACGGTTGTGCCGACATCGAGCTCGCTGTCAATAGAGATTCCGTATTCATCGCCGAAATAAATTTTGAGCCTGTCGTTGACATTTTTAACGCCGATGCCCTTTGAATCGCTCCTGTCTTTTTTCAGGATAGTCTCGCACTGCTCTTTAGTCATTCCGAGTCCGTTATCGGAAACGGTTATCACAATATCCTTTCCGTCGCCGTGAACGCAGATGCGTATCTCGCCCTCGTCCACCATTCTGTCGAGCCCGTGATAGATGGCGTTCTCAATAAAGGGCTGAATAGTTATCTTGTTGCACATATATTCGAGCAGACTCTCATCCACATCAAAAGAATAAGTGAACTGATTTTTATATCTGTAGCTCTGGATTATCAAGTAGCTCTCGGCGTGGCGCAGCTCGTCGCGGATGGTGATAAACTCGTTTCCGTGGCTGATGCTTATTCTGAACAGCTTCGCGAGGGCGCCGACCATCTCAACCGCTTCTTTGCTGTTATCCTGCTCGCACATCCATTGAATGGAGTCGAGCGTGTTATAAAGGAAGTGGGGATTTATCTGCGCCCGAAGAGCCTTGAGCTCGGTCTTTCTGAGAACTATCTCCTCATTATGCACCTTTTCCATGAGCGACTGTATCATATGCACCATGTGCTCAAACGACGCGGAGAGAGTGCTGAATTCAACTACATTCGCCTTGTCCGCTTTATATTTATATGTTTCCGCCTGCTTTTCAAAGCTCTGCATTGACGAGACGAGGCGTCTTACGGGTCTTGTTACCGTCCGCGAAAGCAGGAAATATACAGTGACGGAGATGATAAGGCTGAACAGCAGCGCAACAGCCATCCCGACCGCTATCTGTCTTTTGACGGACTGAGCCACTTCGTCGGTAAAACTGACTCCGACTATTTTCCAGTTGCATGAATTAAGGGACGAAACCGTATAAATATTGTCTTCTCCCCTGTGGACGCCGTCCGTCATTTCTGAAACTTCGTCGGTATTCTCTTTTTTGATGCCGGAAAAAAGCATCTGCTGCTGCGGATGGTAGACTATCCCGCCCTTTGAATCAATAATATAGCAGTATCCCCTCTGGCCTATGCTTATCTTGTCAATATATTTCGCAATTGAAATAAACTCGAAATTGACGGCGACAAAGACCTGCTTTTGGAAAAGATCTGAATATTTTTTCTTTGCAATGGTCACGACCCACGGGTACTTGTTCTCATAGAGCGTGTCAACATGGGGCTGGGTTATCGCATAGCCGTCCTTGAGGCTCGAAAAAATCGATTTGTCAAAGGACAGATCGGTCGCATTTTTCTTTGCAATGTCGCCGCTGTCGTTTTCGGTCAGAAGAATGTTGCCGTCGGTGTCATAAATTGTTACGCAATAGATATCGTCCTCAAGCCTAGCCGCAGTTGAAACAACTTTTTCAAGCGACTGCAGACTGTCGCAGCTGTCCGCCTCGTCGCAAAGGTTGTCCAGCTTGTTTTTGATTGACGAGATGTAATTTGAAACCGTGCCGTTCGCCTGCGACACCGACTGCTTTGACGAGACATACGCCGAATTGAACATCGTCCTTTCGTAGAATACACCGAAAAGGAGCGTAGCGCCTACAGTAGAAAACATCACGCCGAACACAACAATTGCAATTATGAGCGTTGACAGTTTTATTCCGGCGCGTTTAAATATCTTTCCCACCCAAACGCTCCTCTCTGTATTTGTTCGGCGAAACCCCGTAATATTTTTTGAAGCAATAGCTGAAATAGTGCTGATCGCTGTAACCGCACTTCTGCGATATTTCAAATATTTTCATCGAAGTGCACAAAAGCAGATCGCTCGCCGCTTTCATCCGCCTTTCGGTCACAAGGGCAACAAAATTCTTTGACTTTTTCTTTTTTATCAGCGCGCTCAGATAGTTCGGGCTGACGCCCAGCTTGTCGCTCGCGTCCGTCAGGGACAGATCCTCGTTCATATATTCCTCGTTGATTATCTGCAGCGCATGGTCGCAGAGAGCCTCGCTCTCATGCCTCTGCGAGCGGGAAATAATATCCCTCGCGTCGAGGCAAAGCGAAACAAGCTCGTTTTTATACTGCTCGTTAAAGTCGAAGGACAGGCGGGACATGAACGAATTGTTGGAGGTAAACAGCTCCGCCGCGGCGTTGCCGTCCGGCAGAACGCTGACGCATCTGTGTGCGGTGGCGAGAATCTGAATGATAATATAATCAATGCCCTCGCGCGTCTTTCCGGAAAGTATTTCGTCAAGGAACGACTTTATCTCATCCTTGCTCCCTATCTTCAGAAGCTGTTCGAGCTTATAGACGGATTTTTCGGCGTTTTCAAACTCGTATGTGCTCTTGCGTTCCTGGTCGTTGATATATCGGATGTTGCCCGTGCCGTCGGAGGTATAGCGCCGCGCCGTAATAGCCTGAGTGCAGGCGAGCGCCAGCAGAGACGGATCCTGAACTGTCTCGCTGATGCCGATAGTGCACTTCTGATTCAACAGCTTTTTTGCGCTCTGCACCAGTTCAATAACGGGGAGTCTCAGTTTTGTTGACATCTCTTCCGGCTCGCTTGTTACAAGAGTAATTATTCTGCCGTTGACAAAGAAGCTTTCGCACAGAGCATATTTATTGAAAATACTGTTGACAAAATCGATATGCTGCTGAGAGGTGCAGGTCTTGCCCGTGTTTGCCTTGAATTTTGAAGCAATGACGCTGTAGCAGTCGCCGTCGCTTTTGATTATTCCGAGCTTTTTGGCATTCTCAGTTAAGTCGTCCGATGCATGGACATCCTCGCCCGTACCGAGCAGAAGCGGAAGCAGAAATTCCGCCTTTTCCAGCCGCAGAGAGATATCTTCGCTTGAACCGCCGCTTTTGAGCAGTTCAAACTCCCTGTCCATCTCGGCTCCGATTTTTTCAAACTCCTCGGTGAGCTCGGATGCGGAAACAGGCTTGAGAAGATACCTTATGACATTGTATTTGAACGCTTCCTGAGCGTATTCAAAGTCGTCGTACCCGCTCAGGATAACAAATTTCGTTGCCGGTCTTATTTCGCGGGTCCTTTTCGCAAGCTCGAGACCGGTCATAAGCGGCATTTTGATATCGGTCAGAACAAGATCGGGTTCAAGCTTTTCGAGAAGATCGAGCGCCTCTATTCCGTTTTCGGCGCCGCCGACAACCTCAAAACCCGCTCTCTGCCAATCGACATTGCCGATAACCGCCTCTCTCTGGCGTATCTCATCGTCAACTACAAGCACACTGTACATAATCATGACCTCGCACAAAAATCATTTGTTTTATGTATACCGACTTTGCGGCGCATCCGGCAGAAATACAAATCATAACAGTATTTTTCGGATGCCGCTTCTGATTTTATTATATAAAAACTTCCGATTATTATCAAGATTTAACTTTTTCGCGGTGTCAGATATAAAAAAAGCAAAATGATGTCGTGACCACTATTGCAATAGGAGATTCATTTTTTCGTGCCGCAGTCGGATTATAAATTTACGTCATAATAATACTAACCCCCAAAAAGTTAAATTCCGGGGGTTAGTATTATGATTGTTCTCGTCTGCCGTTAGCATCGCTTTCGGCTCAATCCTTTTCGACATAGTAATATAAATCCGCGGCGGCATATGCTTTATACAAATCCCCCGTTTCCCGGTCTACGATATACCAGCCATGTGTAAACGTAAAATCTCTTCCGACTGTATATGCATGAGCTAAGAAATACGGCTTACCATTTATAACTACCTTATGGTCGATTTCCCTTATCATCTTGTCATTGTCTGGAGCGATTCTCGCATTAAGTATTGCTATAGCCTGCTTTTCTGTTAACAATTTGTCGTTATCATCGCCGGGCATTGTTTCGCTTTCCCTTGGATAATAATCTTCTCTTGTCTTAGCTATAATCCATTTCGTGTTCTCGTCCGTCGTTTCCAGTAAGGCACTGACCGCTTCGGAGAACTCCGTTGTGCTTTCTGCATCGGTCGCCTCTGATGTCGTATTCTCGTCAAATGTTTCGCTCGGCGCAGAACTTGTGTTTGACCTGCAAGCCGATAACAGCCCCAAAGAAACGCACAGAAGTGAAATGATTATCGCCGCAAACATCAATTTTGTTGCAACTCTTGTCTTTTTCATTATTAAATCTCCTCTTTGCATAAAGCTCGATAGTCTATCCTCTGCCGCTGCGCGGAGAATATAGTCGCAACACTTTTACTCCGTCTTTTCGCCAGGGCAAGGGTCTGTTCCGCTTTTCTGCAGTTTTGCACAATACCGTTTAAGGAATATTACCCGTTCCAGCCAAACAGCTACCTCCAGTACCATAAAAAGTGGAATCCCTATAACAACAGCTCCAAAAAGTGTGCTCAAAACCTGAAGCGAAAATTCCGGGACTTCATAATAAGTCAAAACTATTTTGGAAAAAGCATCCGCAGCTTTGCGAGCAAATATAATAAAGAAGTAGAAATACAGTATATATAGAAACCATTGTATGCAGCTATCTCTGTATTTCATTTTTTCATAGTCGTTTATCCTTATTTTTCTGCCGCATTTCGAACATTGGTATTCTTCCTTAAGTGTACGGTCTGCTTTAAATAATCCCTTACCATAAAACTCTCTAAAGCTGGGATATATTTTATGTCTGTCCGCATTTTTATGTTTGTCCATATTTTAATCCCTTTCATACCGCACGATTGATTTTTGTTCCGCGAAAATTTTCAGCCCATTGGAACCACATCCTCTGCGTCAAATTTGCACATATAAAAATTTCTCTAACCTACTTTCAAAATTATCATACCATGCTGCAATTATATCGTCAACTGTTTTTCATCATTTGAAACTAAATGCCGCCGATTGCAGGTGAATATCCTGTCGAAATATATTTATCTCCCGCTCCGTAATGTCGCACAGCGGGCAGAGGTATGTCCTCTGCCGTTATTTTTCAGTTCTTCAAGCGCGGTTCTGAGATGGCGGACATATAGATCGTTTTCTTCAAGCTTTTTTAGTTCGGAGGCAGCTGAGTGTCGGAGATAATACCTGCTCTAAAAATATCTTCGCCCGCAGTAAACTTTTTAAATTCTGCTTTCTCTATAATGACTTTATCATCAAAAGAGCAAGGCAATCAAAATCGCTCCTGCTATAATAATAATAACTAAAACAACAGGCAAAATATCCGTTATAACTTTTCTCGGTATGCTTTTGTCACTATTAAAGATATTCTGCAAATCCCAAAGCTGTCAGCACAAGCTATTGACAATATATCATTGAAATCAGGAAAAAGTAAATAGGTGTTGAAGCAGGCGTAAACACAAATAATAATCACATAAAAATCCCGCCGGCTTATTTTGCACAGCCGGCGGAATTTTTTTAATTTTGCTGCAAAATGTCTTCTTTATCGAGCATCGGGTATTTTACAAGTGACGCCGAATCGAGGTTTTCGCGGTGCATATCGACTGCGGTAATGCGACGGTTGTTATAAGTCGTGTAATAATACACGCCCTTGTCCGCGTTGAAGCAGGAGGTATATATCGTTATCTCATATTTCCCCTCCGCGACCTCGCAGCAGCCGCGCACCTGTTCGACCGCGCCGAGGATATGGAAGAACTGACCGACGCTTTCCTCTTCCGTGCTTCCGGAGAGCGAATTGAGCTTTGTGAATGCGGCTCTGACGAATCTCGACATTGAAGACAAGTCGCCCGGCAGACCGAGTCCGCCCATTCCGCGGCTGTATGCGGCGAGGCCGAGATTGTTTGAAAAGCTGTTTTGGGGCTGCTTCGGCGAGAGATTCATATAGTTGTTGAGATTGAACATCTGCATATCAAACGGCGGCTCGTTCGTGAGAACTCCCGGGGCGTTGTCGTATATTTTAAGCCCGCTCTCGGTAGGCTCGACCGTTATCGCGCCGCTCTTGTCCGCGATTATCCAGTGCATTTTCGCCGCAGGATAGCGGCTGTCGAATGTTGTACCGACGAGGTTTATTTTCTCTATTGCGCTGCGAGCCTGCTCAATGGTCGCGTATTGACTGAGCACCCACGGGATGAACTCAAACTGCGCGATGTTCTGCTTGCCGTCCTGCGGCTCTGCATAATGCGCGCTGACGGCGAAGTTAAGCCCCGCCATGCCGAGTCCCTTTTCGTTTACGGCATCGTAGTACATCGGATATCCGTCTGAGACATGAGCCGTGCCGATCATAGCATAGTGTTCGTCCGTTCTGCCGCCGTGGCGGAACTCGAGCGGGAATCTGCGCGGCATCACGGTTATCTCCTCGCCGTAAGAGAACTCATAGTCGAGCGTCCTGCCCATATAAAAATCATCGGTTTTATAAGTTGCTGCTGTACACATAATAAGCCTCCCGAAAGTTTCTTTTGCAATTATAATTATAGTATACCTGTTTGCCGAAGTTGTAAACACAATGAAAAATATCTGAAAATTTAAACCGCCACAGGCACTTTTCTGCGCTTCGCGGCGGTATGTTTATCTTTTGGGTATCTTTTTTCTGATATCGCTCAGGCGGTTGAGCGCTTCATACAGCGTCTCGTCTTTCTTCGCAAAATGCAGGCGGATAAGATTGTTCACGGGCTCGCGGAAGAAGCTCGAACCCGGCACTGCACCGACTCCGACATCACGCGCGAGGACATCGCAGAACTCTAAATCCGACTCGAAGCCGAACTCCGAAATGTCGAGCATCACATAATACGCGCCCTGCGGCACGGTGTGTTTTATTCCGATATCATTGAGTCCTTTTATAAACAAATCGCGCTTTGCGGTGTACTTATCTCTGAGATCATCGTAATATTCGTCCCCGAATCGAAGCCCCGTGACCGCCGCCTCCTGAAGCGGAGCCGCCGCGCCGACGGTCAGGAAGTCATGCACTTTCTTCGCGACTTCAACGATATTCGGCGGCGCGATAATATAGCCCAGCCGCCAGCCGGTTATCGAATATGTCTTTGACAGCGACGAGCAGGAAATCGTGCGCTCCCACATTCCGGGGAGAGTGGCAAAATACACATGCCTGTTCGGCGCATAGACTATGTGCTCGTAGACCTCGTCCGTGATGACAAATGTATCATATTTTTCGGCTAAATCGGCTATAAATTTCAGTTCATTATATGTAAACACCTTGCCGCACGGATTCGACGGGTTGCAGAGTATAAGTGCCTTGGGGTGCTGTTTGAACGCTGCCTCCAGCTCGTCGGGATTGAAATCAAACTCCGGCGGATAGAGCGGCACATATATAGGCTCGGCGCCCGAAAGAATCGCGTCCGCACCGTAGTTTTCATAGAACGGCGAGAAAACAATCACCTTGTCGCCCGGGTCGGTCACGGTCATCATCGCCGCCATCATCGCCTCGGTGCTGCCGCAGGTGACGACTATTTCCGAATTGGGGTCGATGCTACTGCCCATGAACTTCGACTGCTTCTCGGCGAGCGCCTCTCTGAAATTCTGTGCGCCCCAGGTTATCGAATACTGATGATAATCCTCGTGCGCGACCTCGGCAAGGCGGTTGAGGATTTCTTTGGGCGGATCAAAATCCGGGAATCCCTGCGACAGATTGACCGCGCCGTACTGCAGCGAGACTCGCGTCATTCTGCGGATGACCGAATCGGTGAAATTTTCTGTTCTGCCGGAAAGTTCAGGCATGTTTTCTCCCCCTAAATGCTGCGTTTTGAAATATTATACCGCAAGTCTGGCCGCTCGGGCAACCGACAAAACAAAGAAAAGCAGCCGGGAAAGCCGACTGCTTTTGTATACTTTTTCTGTTTTACTTCGCGTTGACGATATCGATCTGGTTCATATAGAGGTCGATATAGCTCTCTGTCTTCGAGCCGAGCAAAGTGCTGTGGTTCGCGTTCTCCACAACGGGATAGACATACCACACGCCGCGCTCATATGCGCCCTTGTGGTCAACGATAAATTCGTGCTTCTCGCCCTCGGGATAGAGTGCGCTCTTGACGGGCACTGCGCCGTCGTTTCTGAGCCAATCGCCCTCGAGCTTGACGCCGTCAACCGTTATTCCGGCTATGTGGCCTATAAGCCAGCCCGTGCCCGCCATGCTGCCGAGCGCATCGGTCGGGTTCTGGAATCTGCCGTCCGCCGAAGGCTCCGTGCCGCAGCAGGCGTAGGAGAAATAATATACGTTCTCAACAGCGCCTATCTTGGCGTTGAGCTCCTGCGCGCCGTGAAGCGTGAGGTCATAGAGGCAATTATCGTTCGAGAGGGCATAGTTCAGAATGCCACAGAGATTGAAGCTCGCCTTGCCCTCGCCGGGAGCGCGGGTAAGACCGAACTGGTCGAGCTTGAGGTCGAGATAATTGCTGCCGGCCATACCCGCGACATTGGCAATCATAGCGGCGATATACTCGCCGTGATAAACGGCAATGCCGACATTCCCGCTGACGGTGCCGTTATGCGGCGCCGCTATCGAGATAACGGAGTTTACATAATCGCCCTTTCCGCCTTTGAAGAACTCGGAGACGTCGCCGCCCGCCGCGACCTCTTCGGGCGCGCCGTTAGCGAGAATATAGGTGAAAAGTCTCGTCGTTGCGCCGCCGAACGAGTGGCCGAAGAGATTTATCTTGATGATATTTCCGTTCTTGTCGGTCTTGCCGAAGGTGTCGATAAGAGCTTTGCCGACAAACGAACGGCCGTAGCGCTCATGATGATGCTCCGCAGAGTGGGCTGCACCGTAATCGACGACGGTTCCCGCAAGCTGAGCATAGAGCTCGCACGCTCTGTCCCATGCGCTGCTGAGCGGACCGACGGAGGCCGCGTGGCAATCGTATCCGCGGGCATTGAGCGACTTCATCAGATCCTCTTTATACTGCATACCCCAGTATGGCGTGACGGAGTTGAGCTTGTCGTTGTCTCCGTAGCCGAGGATGCCGTGGACGAAGATGCAGGGATATTTGTAAGAATCGGCCTTTGCGTCGGCAAATGCAAGGGAAACTCCCGCGCTGAAAACGATAATCAGAGCGAGCAGCAGGCTTGCCGCGCGTTTAAAGATGTTGCGTTTTGTCATTGTTTCACTTCCTGTATTTTATTTGTTTTAATTTCACCAAAATACTAACACAAAACAAAAGTGCTTTCAATATTTAATCGGAAAATTATGTTAGAAACACATAAAATTATTTCGCGCCGTCCGAAAGTTTTTTCAGCGCCCGCTCGTCGAGGAGATTCACCGTGACGAATTTTCCGCCGCAGAACACCGCCCAGTTATTGAAAACGCAGGGCAGATTCTTCGCCTTTTCGAGCGAATCGACCTCGATAAAATCGGCGTCTATTCCGTTTTCTTCGCAGAATTTACGGTTCGACTCGATGCGCCCGGGGATAAATGGGCACTGGGCGTCATAATAGACGGTCAGTTTTTTGCTGTCTATTGTCTCTTTCTTCGCATTTTCGGCAAAGCGCGGCTTTGTTCCGTCAAAAGATAGCGCCAGCAGCTCATAGCCGTTCTCAGTCTCATCGACCATCTCGAATCCGAACTTCTTCGCAAACGACTGGTCGGAGAGCCACGCTTTCTGCTTCTTCGCGCCGAGCATACAGACTCCGGATTTGCCCTGCGCCTTTGCGTCGGTAATGCAGGATTCCATCAGCCGTCTGCCGTAGCCCTTGCCCTTGTTCTCGCTCAGAACCCAAAGGCAGTATATATAGATATAATTGTCGCCGACTATCGTCACCCACGCGCTCTCGAGCGGTGCATATTCAATGAACACGCACGCCTTTTCGTCGAGCTTTCTGAAAACATGCCCCTCACCAACGCGGTCTCTCAGCCACGCGCGCTTTGTCTCGACGCCCGGGTGCGGCTTCTTCGTGCGGATGATGCAGCAAAGATGCTCGCTGTCGATATTCTCGGACGTGATATCGATAAATCTGTCAGACATAATACCCTCTAAAAAAGCCGGTGCGGACATAAAACGCCTGCACCGGCTGTGCACAAATCAATAGTATCTTATAACCGCGACAACCTTGCCTAAAATCGAAACCTCGTTAACGATTATCGGCTCATAGGTATCGTTCTCGGGCTGGAGACGGAAATGACCGTTTTCTTTATAGAAAGTCTTGACCGTAGCCTCGTCCTCGATCATCGCAACGACTATTTCGCCGTTTCGCGCGACGGGAGTCTTTTCGGCAATAACAAGGTCGCCGTCGAGTATGCCCGCCTGAACCATACTCTCTCCCCTGACTTTCAGGGCAAAAAGAGTTTTGTCACTCGAGGTGTGACCCGAATAGGCAACGCTGCCCTCGATCTGCTCAAACGCAAGTATCGGCGCACCGGCGGTAACGGTACCGACGATCGGGACATTGGTAACAACATTGTCTTCCCTGCCCAAAATGCGGATAGTGCGCTTCTTGAGCGGATCGCGCTGGATATAGCCCGCCTGTTCAAGCGCGTCGAGGTTCGCCTGCACGGATGAAGTGGAGCTCAGTCCCACTGCCGCGCCAATCTCACGCACCGAGGGCGGAACTCCGTCCTGCGAGCGTTCGAGGAGATATTCGTATATTCTTTTCTGAGTTTTGCTTATGTCTTTCAAAGCACGTCACCCTTTCAAGATGTCTGCATAACTTACCTGCTTTATTATAGCACATAGTTTTGGAAATTGCAAACATTTGTTTGCTGAAATTTTTATAAATTTTTTGCGCGGTTTTCGGCTCAAAATTTGGTATTTTTACACATTTTTGTTGTATTTTAGTTTTGCATTGTAGTATAATTTATGTAATAACCATTCGTTTGGCAGAATCTTTAAGTGAACATTATTTTTACAGGAGATGTATATCTTATGCCAACCGCAAGAACAAAGAGCAAGGCGCTCCCGAGAGCCGACTTCCCGGAACAGGTCGGCGTGTCCTCGAAGGCGATATCCGAACTGCTCGATGACTTCGAGCGCAGCGGGATAGAGCTTCACAGCATCATGATCCTGCGCCACGGAAAAGTCGCCTTCGAGACCTGGCGAGACCCCTATGCTCCCGACATCCCGCACACTATGTACTCAGTCAGCAAGAGCTTTGCTTCAATAGCCATCGGCTTCGCCATTGACGAGGGGCTGCTGACGCTCGACACGAAGGTCATCGATATCTTCCCCGAGTACAGACCGCAGAAATATGACGAGAACCTTGAAAAGCTGACCGTATTTCACCTGCTGACCATGACCGCCGGAAAGGATGTCAGCGTCCTCGAAAACAAGGCGAAGGTCTCATGGCTCAAGAGTTTTTTCGGCGCGCGCTGGGCGTTTGCCCCGGGCGAGGGCTGGAAGTACATCAGCGAAAACTGCTATGTCCTCTGCGCCATAATCCAGAAGCTGACCGGCATGACCGTGCGCGAATATCTCGCGCCGCGCCTGTTCAAGCCTCTGGGCATCAGAGAGAATCCCGCATGGGAGACCGACCCGAACGGCCTTGAAGCGGGCGGCTGGGGTCTGTTCATAACAACAGAAGAGCTCGCCAAAGTCATCGACTGCATGAGCCACGGCGGAAAATATCAGGGCAAGCAGGTCATTCCCGAGTTCTGGGCGCGCGAAGCGGGCAAGGCTCAGGCAGACAACTCAAGCAAAAGCTCGAATCAGATCGACTCCTGCGTCGGCTACGGCTTCAACTTCTGGTGCTGCCACTTCCCCGGCTCTTACCGCGCAGACGGAATGTTCTCGCAGTTCGGCATCGTCCTGCCGGAATACGACGCAAATATCATCACCACCTGCAGCGAGGTCTTTGAGCAAAAGACGCGCGACTGCCTGTGGAGGCACTTTCCCGAGGGCTTTATCGAGCCGAAGGATGAGCCGGAGCAGACCACCCTGCCCATGACGCTCACTCCCCTGCCCGTGCTCACCGCCGGCAGGCGCAACCCCGTGCTCGAAAAGAAGCTGTCATATTCGACGATACATATGCTCTATAACCCCGTGCTCGATGTTGCGGGCTTCCCCGTGAGCGTCCTGCCGACGGCGGTCGTATATATGTCAGCTGACCGTGCGGGCAATATAGACAAGATAAACCTCGACTTCTCCGAGAACGAGTGCCGCTTCACATGGAGCGAGGGAAAAGTCAGGAACACGATAGTCAGCGGACTCGACGGCAAATACCGCAAATCGAAGATGCACCTGGCGGGACTCGATTTCACCACCGTCTCGTCGGCGAGATGGGAGGACAGCGACACATTCACAATATGGATCCGCGCCAACGAATCCATATCCGAGCGCCGCTTCTCTTTCCGCTTCAACGGCAACAAAGTCACCGTCATCCCGACCTCCTGCCCGGATCTGTGCAACATCGCCGAATCCATCGCGCAGGGCACGGGCGACATGATAGAAAACGAAACGATAGCCGACATCTGCGGCAATATTCTGCGCAGGCACTACACTCTGCTCGAACCAAAGCTGTTCGGCCGCCTGGAGATGAGATAAATGTCAACCTTGTTCAAAATATGCTTCGGAATCGCGGCGGGACTCGAATTCATTTTCGTCCCGTGGTTCCTCAAGGCCTCAAGAAACGGGCGCTGCACAAAATCTCAGATACTCAAAACCATATGCGCGACTCTTTTCGTCGCGGCGGGAGTTCTCGCGAGCGTGATAGCTCAGAACCGCAGCGACTACGCGCACTATATTCTGATAGGGCTTCTGCTCGGCTGGTGCGGCGATTTTCTTCTGCATCTGCCGCCGAAGATGCCGTTCACGCTGAGCGGCGGACTCGCGTTCCTTGCGGGGCATGTGTTTTATATATACGCCTACTGCCTTGCGATGAAGCGATATTTCCCCGACGCGCCGTTCTGGGATAAGCGCGAACTGATAGCCTGCGCGATAATTATAGTTATCGGCGTTGCGGCCATTCGCCTGCTCGGAGTCAAGTTCAGCCCGCTTTATATAATCGGCGTGCCGTACGTCGCGATGCTCGCGTTCATGCTCGTCAAGGCGGGATCGCTCGGCATCAAGGCAGTCAACGCCGGGCTCGACAACGCAGTTGTCATGTGCATCCTGCTCGTCGGCGGCGCTTTCCTGTTTGCACTGTCGGATATGATGCTCGCCGTCAACTCCCTGCGCAAGCCGCGCCCGTCATACGGCTACAAGATAACCTGCATCGTAACATATTTCACGGCGCAGTTCCTGCTCGCGTCAACAATATTTGTAATTTCCGCCTGACTCAAGGCGGCAGACCCGAAAGGAGACAGCATATGCTCGGAACAGGCACATGGCATTTAAAAATCGGCAACATGTTTTATAGCGGAGATATAACGCTTCGCGTCTTTGACGACGGCGGCAAATACGGCTTCGAGATAATCGAGCCGAAGATGACCGCGCCGGAGGTTGAGATAAAGAGACTTTCGACTGCCGGCAACCACCTGTCGGCGACCGTCACGGCGCGCGAACTGCGCGGCAGAGACGCCCAGATCGAGCTCGATTTCACTGACACCTCCGTCAGCGGAAGCGCAAAGGTTCCGCTCATCGGCACGGTGACGATAAAAGAGGGCACGAAAATAGCAGAATAAAGCAGATAAAGAAACAGCGACCGACCGCAGCTAATTTCCGTTGCGGTCGGTTTTGTAATTGTGTATACGAGATAAGAACATATAAATTGGGATTACGGATGTAAATAGCGGCGATAAATAGTTGCATAATATTATAAATCAGCATAATTATGCAATAGGGCGGATATCATCCGACGGCGAACTCCGCACAATCTTATTGTCGTGCAACTTGTAGGGTGCGGCGACTCGACGCACCGCTGCCGCGACAGCGGCACGATGTGAATTTGTAGGATTTATACCCTACCTTCGCGACCTACCATAATCAAACGATATGCACTACTCGCGTTTCGGCATTTTCTTTTCGTTTGAAAAAGAAAACACCTGCAAAAGAAAAGCAAACGCGAGG
>OHUB01000468.1_pt1 | contig 20843 bp, 16 predicted proteins | sample 1579091 | NCBI WGS metagenome assembly OHUB01 (sample SAMEA3879566, study PRJEB24766) | human gut metagenome | biome: human-associated habitat; feature: feces | place: USA | collected 1985/1987
GGCCAGCAACGCGCTGGTGGCGATATACACCGCGTCGGCGCCTAAGGCGACAGCCTTGACCACGTCGGCGCTGCTGCGTATAGAGCCGCCCGCGATAATGGAGACGCTGCCCCTGATTCCTTCATCCCGCAGGCGCTGGTCTACGCTGGCCAGAGCCAGCTCGATGGGAATTCCCACGTTATCCCGGATACGGGTGGGAGCCGCGCCGGTGCCGCCCCGGAAGCCGTCGATGGCGATGATATCCGCGCCGCTTCTGGCGATGCCGCTGGCGATGGCCGCCACGTTATGCACCGCCGCGATCTTGACGATGACCGGCTTCTCGTAATTAGTGGCCTCCTTTAGCGAATACACCAGCTGGCGCAGGTCCTCGATGGAATAAATGTCGTGGTGGGGCGCCGGAGAGATGGCGTCGGTACCCTCGGTGACCATACGGGTTTTAGAAACGTCCCCAACGATCTTCTGTCCGGGCAAATGACCGCCGATCCCCGGCTTGGCGCCCTGGCCCATTTTAATCTCGATAGCGGCTCCGGCGCTCAAATAGTCCTTGTGAACGCCGAACCGTCCGGATGCGACCTGGACGATAGTGTTTTTACCATACCGGTAGAAGTCCTCATGAAGGCCGCCTTCGCCCGTATTATAAAGGATGCCGAGCTGGGCGGCGGCTCTGGCCAGGCTCTCGTGGGCATTATAGCTCAGAGATCCGTAGCTCATAGCGGAAAACAAAACCGGAACCTCCAGCTCCAGCTGGGGCTGTAAATTAGGTATGAGGTTCCCTTTCTCGTCCCGTTCCACACAGCTTGGCTTTTTCCCCAAATAAACCCGGGTTTCCATAGGCTCCCGCAAAGGATCAATGGAGGGGTTGGTGACCTGAGAGGCGTTAATGAGGATTTTATCCCAGTACACCGGGAAATTCTTTGGGTTTCCCATAGAGGAAAGCAGCACGCCGCCGCTCCCCGCCTGGCGGTAGATCTCCTGGATAGCCTCCCCGGTCCAGTTATAGTTTTCTTTAAAGGTATGGTCTGTTTTCACGATTTTCAACGCCCTGGTGGGGCAAAGGGAAACGCACCGGTGGCAGTTGACGCACTTGGACTCGTCTGCCATCATTTTTCCGGCCGCTTCGTCAAAATAGTGCGCCTCGTTGGCACATTGCCGCTCGCAAACCCGGCATCCGACGCACCGGTCGTAATTCCGTACAACCTCGTAGTCCGGATAAATAAAATCAATGGGCATCAGTGAACACCTCCGTTCAGCGTTACAATAACAGGCTCTCCGCCCTTAGGCGCCCACAGCCTGTCGGGGTTAGGCTCCACCACCCGGATAGCGCTTTCCTCACTGGCGATGTATACCGTCTCATCCTTTTCCCCAACCACCATGGATCTGAGCTTCAGCCGATCGTTGAGCGCCATCATACCGCCGTCGAAGCCCAATAAAATAGAAAAGGGCCCCGTTAACAGCAGGCTGGAAAAAGCGTTTCTCAAATAGGTCAGCCTTGAACGCTCCGGCTCCGGCTTTTGCTCAATGGTGGACCAGAACGGCGCGGCGATGACGTTGGCAACCTCTTCCAGGGTCAGCTTCTGCCGCCGGTGCAGATAATCCACCAAGTAGGTGATAACCTCCGTATCTGTCAGCAGGGTGCATTGATAACCAAACATCTCAATATAGCGCCGGTTCGCGTCATAGGAGCTGACCTCGCCGTTATGCACCACTGAATAGTCCAGCATAGCGAAGGGATGGGCGCCGCCCCACCAGCCGGGCGTATTGGTAGGGTACCGCCCGTGGGCGGTCCAGCAGTAGCCGGAGTATTCCTCCAGCCGGTAAAAGTCCCCCACATCCTCCGGGTAGCCTACCGCCTTGAACACGCCCATGTTTTTTCCGCTGGAAAACACATAGGCGCCTTCGATCCTCGTATTGATCCGCATGACGCACCGGGCGGTGTACTCCCGTTCGTCCAGCTGGCTGTCCTTGAGCTTGGTCGGCAGAGGATTGACAAAGTACCGCCAGATCAGAGGCTCGTCGGTGATTTTCGGCGTCTTCCTCACCGGAATCTTAGAAAGGTTTACCACATCGAAATGATCATCAATGAATTTTTCACAGGCCTCCTTGGCGGCCTTATCGTCGTAAAACACGTGGAAGGCGTAATGCTCCTTATATTCGGGATAGATCCCATAGCCGGCGAAGCCGCCCCCCAGGCCGTTGCTCCTGTCGTGCATAATGGAAATGGATTTGATAATAGCTTCTCCGCTGAGACGCCTTCCGTCCTTAGCGAAGATCCCTGAAACAGCGCAGCCTGACGGGATTCTCACTTGCCCTTCCCTTAACATGGCTTCTTCCCCCTTCGTATCATGGTCTGACCAAAAAGTAAGGGCGTTCATCAAAGGGAAGCAGGCTTCTGAACCAGAAACCCGGCCTTCCTCTGATGAACGCCCTTGTTCATGCTGATCATTATAAGCCTGCCGGCCTTTTTTGTCAATCACTTTGCAGTACAAATTTTATTTTCCTGCATTTTGTTTTTATCCGCGCCTTTTGTTTCGTATATTTTGACCAATTCATGATTTGTTGAAAATATATTCTTGCATTTCTTGTTAAATTTTTAGAAAAAGCCATTGACAACACGCCTTTCCTGCTTTATAATGCAACATGTAGACAGCAAAGGCGCTGCAGGTACGGGATATCTGTAGCGTCTTTTTCATATTGTTTCTCTTTGAGAGCTTCCCGCTCCGCCCTTGCCGCGGGCCGCTGCATAAGCTGCGCGGCAGTGCGAAGGGGTAAAAGCTGATCTGATCCTCTTATAGAAATAGAAAGGCTTGTAGAAAATGCTATAAGGAGATTAGAGAAATCCAGGAAGAAAGGCGGAGGCCGCAAAGAGATTTGATAGGAAGCCGCTGTTTGAAAGCTTTTGATTCTATGATGGAAAGGGAACCTGTTCCCTGGAAGAAAGGACCCCGGCTTTGCCGCGACCGCGGGCGGTTTTTAGTTGAGAATCCTTCTCTGTCTCCTAAATTCCAACGTTTGGAGGTACTAGTGATGCGTGAAATTCAACAGAAAACGGCAAGCGTTCCCGAGTTATTCGGTTCCATGGTGTTTAACGACCAGGTTATGAAGGCCAGGCTTCCCAAGGAAACCTACAGGGCCCTGAAAAAGACCATAGAGAACGGCAAAAGCCTTGACCCCAGCGTGGCCAATGTGGTGGCCAACGCTATGAAGGACTGGGCGGTGGAGAAGGGCGCTACCCATTATACCCACTGGTTCCAGCCTATGACGGATATTACCGCTGAAAAGCACGACAGCTTTATCTGCCCCCAGGGGGACGGCACTGTCATCATGGAATTTTCCGGCAAGGAGCTGGTAAAGGGCGAGCCGGATGCCTCCTCCTTCCCCTCCGGCGGACTGCGGGCCACTTTTGAGGCCAGGGGCTATACCGCCTGGGATCCGTCCTCCTATGCCTTTATTAAGGAGAACACTCTTTGCATTCCTACAGTTTTTTACTCCTACGGAGGAGAGGCTCTGGACCGTAAAACTCCTCTGCTCCGTTCGATGGAGGCAATCAATAAACAGGCTCTCCGGATCCTGAAGCTGTTCGGGGCGGACGACGTAACCCGGGTCAATACCACCGTAGGCCCCGAGCAGGAATATTTCCTCATTGACCGGGAGCTTTACGATCAGAGAGAGGATCTGATTATGTGCTGCCGGACGCTGTTCGGCGCGAAGCCGCCCAAGGGCCAGGAGCTGGAGGACCATTATTTCGGTGCGATCAAGCCCAGGGTCGCCGCCTATATGGCGGATCTGAACCAGGAGCTTTGGAAGCTTGGCGTTTTAGCGAAAACCGAGCACAATGAGGTGGCTCCTTCCCAGCATGAGCTGGCACCGATCTTCTCCAACACCAACGTGGCCACCGACCACAACCAGCTGACCATGGAGATCATGAAAAAGGTTGCCAAACGCCATGGCCTGGCCTGTCTGCTCCATGAAAAGCCCTTTGACGGGGTCAACGGCAGCGGCAAGCACAACAACTGGTCTATCTCCACCAACACCGGCGTCAATCTTCTGGAGCCGGGAGACTCCCCGGCGGAAAACGCTCAGTTCCTTCTGTTTTTGACCGCCGTCATCAAGGCGGTGGATGAATATCAGGATCTGCTGCGGATCTCCGTAGCAAGCCCTGGCAACGATCACCGCTTAGGCGCCAACGAAGCGCCTCCGGCTATTATTTCCATGTTCCTGGGCGACGAGCTCACCGAAATCTTGGAGGCTATCGAGAACAGCACCGACTACAGTCAAAAAGACAAAACTGAAATGAAGGTCGGCGTCCATATTCTGCCCCGGTTTCCCAAGGATACCACGGATCGGAACCGAACCTCTCCCTTTGCCTTTACCGGAAACAAATTCGAGTTCCGTATGCTGGGCTCCAAATCCTCTATTTCCGGGCCGAATATTGTGCTGAACACCATTGTGGCGGAAGAGCTTTCCCAGTTTGCAGACGTTCTGGAAAAGGCCGGCGATTTCAACGCGGCCTTGAACGACCTGATCAGGACCACCATTCGGGAGCACAAGCGCATTATCTTCAACGGCAACAACTATTCCGACGAATGGGTGGCTGAAGCGGAAAGGAGAGGCCTGCTGAACCTCAAGAGCACAGTGGACGCGCTGCCCTACTATATTTCCGAGAAAAACCAGGCCCTGTTCACCAAGCATAAAATCTATACCGCAACAGAAATTCATTCCCGTTATGAGATTCTGTTGGAAAACTACTGCAAAACCATCAGTATCGAGGCCCTGACCATGCTGGACATGGTGAATAAGGATATTTTCCCGGCGGTCTGCCGTTATATGGACGCTTTAAGCGCCACTGTTCTGCATAAAGCCGGCGTTTCCAGCGCGATCTCCAGCAAGGCCGAGGAGGCCCGGCTGAAAAAGCTGTCGGCTCTGTGCGACCAGCTGTACCAGGCCAACGAGGCCTTAGGCGAGGCGATGAGAAAAGTGCCTTGCGGCTGTGACGTTAAGGCTCAGGCGGATTACTATAAGGATACCGTCATTGATCTGATGCAGAGACTGCGGACTCCCGCCGACGAGCTGGAAACCCTGACCGGCAAGACGTATTGGCCCTATCCCACTTACAGCCAGATGCTGTTCAGTGTGTGATTGGTTTCCCCTGTTGTCCCCCTGGTCTTTTCAGGCTTTCAGCCTGGAACCGGGGGAGGCAGCCCCTATCGATGCAAAACGTGCCTCCTTTTCTCCTGTTCAGCCGCAGTGGGTGCGGCAGCCTTAATCCTTTGGACCGCCGGCTGAATGGAGGCGGCCGAAAAACGTTCTGACCTAGGAGGCTTTGGAAAAGAGGAACGTGTTTTTTCCATGGCGCGGGCCTTTTAGAGCAATTTTCTTCGGTTCTTTTTGTTATTCTTAAAAAACAGTTCATAGTCTTCTGCTAAACTTTAAAGGGATAATTCAGAAGCAGCCCTATGGATATTAAATTTGCTCGAAATAGCCTCAGGCTATTCGCATAGAGAGAGTATATTATTAAAAAGGAGCGTAATAACATGTCTTATGTCGATGAAGTACTAGCCAAGCTGAAGCAAAAAAATGCAGCGGAACCCGAATTTCTGCAAGCCGCGGAGGAGGTTTTAAACTCTCTGCGCCCGGTCATCGACCGAAACGAGGAGCTGTACCGCAGGGAAGCCCTTCTGGAAAGAATTACCGAGCCGGACCGCCAGTTTAAATTCAAGGTAACCTGGGTGGATGATAAGGGTCAAACGCAGGTCAACACCGGCTACCGCATCCAGTTTAACAACGCCATTGGACCTTACAAGGGCGGCCTGCGTCTCCATCCCTCTGTTTACACCGGTATCATCAAATTCCTGGGCTTTGAGCAGATCTTCAAAAACTCCCTGACCGGCCTGCCCATCGGCGGCGGCAAGGGCGGCTCTGATTTCGATCCCAAGGGTAAATCCGACCGCGAGGTAATGGCCTTCTGCCAGAGCTTTATGACCGAGCTTTCCAAATATATCGGCGCGGATATCGACGTGCCTGCCGGCGACATCGGCACCGGCGCCCGTGAGATCGGATACATGTTCGGCCAGTATAAGCGCCTGACCAATTCCTTCGAGGGCGTTCTCACCGGTAAGGGCCTGACCTACGGCGGCTCTCTGGTAAGAACCCAGGCCACCGGTTACGGCCTTCTGTATTTCACCGACGCTATGCTGAAGCACAACGGCCACAGCCTGGATGGCAAAACCATCGCCATTTCCGGCGCCGGCAACGTAGCTATCTACGCCGCGGAGAAGGCCATGCAGCTGGGCGCCAAGGTTGTCACTATGAGCGATTCCACCGGCTGGATTTATGACGCCGAGGGTTTGGATCTGGATGCCGTCAAGGAGATCAAGGAGGTCAAGCGCGCCCGCTTGTCCGAGTACAAAAACTATCGTCCCAATGCCGAATACCACGAGGGCAAGGGCGTATGGTCCGTTAAGTGCGACGTGGCTCTGCCCTGCGCTACCCAGAACGAGCTGAATCTGGATGACGCCAAGGCTCTGGTTGCCAACGGCTGCATCGCCGTTGCGGAAGGCGCCAACATGCCCACCACCCTTGAGGCCACCGAATATCTCCAGAAGAACGGTATTTTGTTCGCTCCCGGCAAGGCCGCAAACGCCGGCGGCGTCGCTACATCCGCTTTGGAAATGAGCCAGAACAGCGAACGTCTGAGCTGGACCTTTGAAGAGGTGGATCAGAAGCTGAAGCAAATCATGACCGATATCTTCGCCAAGGCCGCCGAAGCCGCCGACCGTTACGACGTTCCCGGCGACTACGTCGCGGGCGCCAACATTGCCGGCTTTGAGAAAGTAGCCAACGCTATGCTTGCCCAGGGCGTATAATCTCTAAAGTTTGTTCACGACTCATTTTTAGAAACCCTCATTCGTATTTGACCTCGCTAACGCGGGAACAGGGCCTGCCGGTTTTATTCGGCAGGCCCTGTTCCTTTTTTCTTGGATTCACATGCCAGGTTCAAACTGGCTTTGTGAACATTCCCGATTCTCACAGTTTGGGTTAGGCTATACTGGCAGCTTCAAGTAAAGCCATGCAGCCGGCGCTGCTAAAACGGCAGAAGAAAGAGGGAGGAAAACGCCGCGAACCTTATGTCTATCGGCCGCACCTCTCCTTTTGTTTTTCTAACCACAGCATACAACCGCCCCTTGCTTTTCGGCCTATATTATTTGATGGCCGCCGATGAATATCCCGCAGGCCTTATCGCCGTAAAACACACGAAAGGCACAACGGCTATATGCCCAGGGCATATAGCCGCTAAAGCTTGTTAACGGCTCAGTTTTAGAAGAAACCCTTATTCGTATTTGACCTCGCTATAGAGCTCACAGCCGGCAAAATCGAATCCCAGGCCGTTGTTCCTGTCATTCGTGACTGGAAAGGGGGGCTATGAAATTCTAAAACACAGTTCCGCCTCAGCCCCGCCGTAAATACCGCTCCAGGCAGCCGCAGTACCTTTTCAGCGCCATCATCCCTTGCTGGTACCGCCGCGCCACCGTGGATACCTCTACCCCCATTTCCTTGGCGATTTGACTTTTGGCGGTTCCAGCTAAGTGCCTTAAAATGATATCACGGGTTTCCGGTGAAAGCTCCCGCTCCATGATCTTCCTCACCGCCTCGGCCACCTTTTTCCGGTTCGCGCTGTTATCCCGCCGATGCTCCAGCTCTGCCGCCAGAAAAAATATTTTATGCTCCTTGCGGGCGCCGGAAGCCTCCTCGGCGGAATAAGAGATTGTTCTGGGAGGCGCCGGCTCCCGCAGCACCAGTAAATTGTCCTTGCAGCAGCGCTCCAATTCCTCCAGAGCCTTCATCCGCCGTTCCCATTGCCGGCAGCTTTGGCCACCGTCCTCTGAACCCTGTGATGTAAGCTTCCGTTTTTGCTCCCGTATTTTCAGCAGCTCCTGCCGATATCGGGCCTCCGCCTCCTGCCGAAAGGTCATAAAGCGTTCCACTCCTCGCACAGGAAACGGCCGCCCTCGCTTTTTTCCGCAGAAAACCTCAATACGGGCAGCATATATTTACAAGATTCGGACACCTTCTCCAGCCCGGTTACCCAATGCTCTGAAATTGTCGCTTCACTGACGCCGCATTTCTTTGCGATCTCCTTATTTCGTTCCCCGTTGATTTTCATGCGGAATACCAGCCACTGTTTTAACGTTAAAATTTCTTCAGCAGTTTTTAAAATCATAGCCCTTTCCGTTTCATTCTCCTTGCTTTTGTTTTTCAAAAGAAAATAAATTCTTTTCGCTCTCCCGGTCATAGCGTTTTCCTCCTTAAGCGTGAGGCTCGCCGGCCTTCCCCTTCTTTACTAATAAATGTTTAAATCCCCTTCGGCTTCTTACCACGCCGGTTTAAGGCTCTTCCTTACGGCGGCATTTAGCGGAATTGGGGGAAAACATTTTACTGTTTACAGCCCTCTTTCAGAGGACCGGCGTTTTTTTAACCGCTTTTTCGTACAGTGCTCCGGCGGGCATCCCCTGGGAGCTCCGGTATCCAAAATGTAAAGACAGCATTTTAACAGATCATAGCCGTCGCTGCTCAACGGCCGGTGATGAACGCACCCTTTGCAGGATTCCCGATTCATTGACCATCCCTCTTTTATATCCTTAAAAGGATATTTTTCTTTTTTATTTGCGGATTAATTTCCGTTAACGGTTAATTTTTATTTTATATTATCACCTTTAACGGGTATTGTCAAGAATTTCCGGCAATAAAATTTCCATAAACGGAAATTTTTCTTGTCTTTTCCTTTTCAGTATGCTATAATTACGTCAGCAAAAAGAGGCTTTCACGTCTCAAATAAAGGAGATAAAATTTTATGGGCCTGGAGATTATCAATCAGCGGAAAAAGAAAAAAAAGCTCACCAACGAGGAGCTTTCTGTTTTATCCGGCGTGCCAAAGGGCACCATCGATAAAATTACCTCAGGCGCTACCAAGGATCCAAAGCTGGAAACCCTGAAAGCCCTTGCCCGAGTATTAGATTGTTCCTTATCTGATTTTGACGACCCCAAGGAGCGTCACTTCGCGGAGCGGACTGACCAAGAGGTCTTGCAAAACCGGATTCATATTTTAACGGAATATTTCCAGAGAATGGGCATCCTTCAGCCTGGCGGCGATATTTCCGGCCAGGATCTGGAATTTTTTAAAGGACTGTTATCGTTAATTGACGCTTACTTTGGCAAAAAGGAGGAAGCTGACCGATAATCAACGGCTTTCCACATAATTTGAGGACTTTTCAGAAAGCTGAATGGAATTTTTGTCCTTCCCAAAAGGTTCTCCCCAAAGGGCTGAAGCAGTGAACTGCCAAGCAAAGGAACTGGGGGTATATGCTTTAAGCCCGTTGATCGGCTCTTTCGCCCCATTATTTTTCCTTCGTGTATTTCTTGGTTCTGCTAGTTTTTTCGGTTTTAGTCTCTGAATTTTTTAACAAGCTGTCCCTATCCTTCATCGGGGACAGCTTGTTCTTATTTCTTACGCGATCCATAACGGCTGGCAGATGGGCTTCTTTCCTGTTCTTTCAAGAGCCGAGTCAAGGGAAATGTCCCAAAGCAGAAGAAATCCGGCTCCTGTTTCCTTATTTTCAACAGAGGTTTCATCATAGCTGTTTCCGCCGGTATTGGTTTGCGAATTCATAAATCTCCTGGCAGCACATCAAAAAATAGACAGTCCGCTGGATTTGTTTTGTATAAATCCGCTTTATTTGTGGATTCTTGACATTTTTTTGAGAATGCTCTATTTTAATAATAGGGTGAAACAGTCAAAAAGTGTAGGATAGAAGGGGCGCATATGATAAAAAAACGCATGTGGCACAGAACAAAAAAGCTATTTCGCCATCGGTTTAACACCACCTCCATATTAATTTTATCCTTTTGCGCCTTAATTGCCATCCCTATGGTGCTGGTATCTGTGATTTATTACGCTAATGAAAAAACTTCTATCGAAGAGACCTCTCTGCAATATGAAAATCAGATTTTTGACGATCTAGAACGGGACTTTGAACGGCTTCTCAGCCAATACGGAGAGGCAAAATATGAAATTACCAGTCAATTTCTATCTCTGGATATTGATGAAATTAATTATGATGCCCTTAGAACCGAGGATGTAGAAAAAATCAAGCTTTTGGAAAATCTTCTGCAAAGCATCCGTAGGGTCACTACAGACGTTACAAATATCTACGTCTATTCCACCGAAGACGCACGAGCCGCCTACAGCTCCACCTTTGCCTTTGACAAATCACAATTAGGAAAAACAGATGACTCTGACGCCTATGATTCCGGCTCTGAATGGCGTATTCTGCGAAACCACGAACCAGCCTATAGCTTTGGTAATAAAACCGCCAGCGTCTATTCTTTTACTTCTGGTTTAATTGATAGTGATTTCAACGGAAAATTTGATTTCTTTTTGCAAATAGATACGGATTCGTCTTATTTCATCCAACGCTTTGAGACAGTGATCTCAGAAGACACCGATTATTTGGCGGTTCGAAAAATAGAAAACGGCGACATTATTTATGAGCAAGCTTCAGGGCGCAAAGAAGACTATCAGCAGTTATGCAGTCAATACAACGGACAAGAGAATATCACCCAAAGAATTGGCGATTCCATTCTGGTAAAACGCTCCCTAATAAGCTTAGGCTTGGAGGTAGTAAAGGTATCCACCCCCGACACCAGTGAAATGAATTCCGCTCTCTTTCAGGTAATGGTGGTGGTAGCCGGCGCGCTGCTGGCGGCCCTGGCTCTGGCAATTCTGATCACTTCTTCCATTATGCGTCCCTTTGACGCCTTGCTGAAGAGCACGCTCAACGAGATTGGTAACAGCTCCACTCAACTCAAGCATATCACCGCAAAATCTGGAAACCGGGATATTGTAGGGCTGGCGCAGAATTTTAACCAATTGATCGACCGCATCAATGAGCTTGTTACTGATACCGTGAACCACGAGCAAGAAAAGCGGAATCTTGAAATTAAAATGCTCCAGACTCAGATCAGTCCTCATTTTTTGTATAATACCCTAAACTCCCTGAAATGGATGGCGATTCTTTACGGTCAGCCCGCTATTGCGGACGCTATTGTGGCTCTGGTAGACCTGCTTGAATTCTGCTTTAAAAATTCCAAAAATTATGTCCGCCTGGAACGTGAGATCGAATTTCTTCAAAACTACAGCAAGATACAAAACATTCGGAACGGCCGTCAAATTCAAGTGGAATTTGACATCCCGCTGGAATTAAAAAAGGCGGTGATATTGAAATTTTCTTTTCAGCCCAGTGTAGAGAACGCCTTTGTCCATGCATTTCCTGGCAGCCAGGTGGAGCATCCCAAAATTTTAGTATCCTGCCGGGAGGAAAACGGAAGCCTGGTCACAGTTATCCGGGATAACGGCGTAGGCTATGATACAAGTAAAGTCGTAGGCTCCGCCTTCGGAATCGGTATCAAAAACGTAGATGACAGAATAAAGCTGACCTACGGAAACGCTTACGGGCAGACCATTAAAACCAAGCCAGGCGAAGGGGTAGAAGTAATCATCCGGCAGCCCCTGGTGCTTTCAGAGGAAGAATGGGAGGAAAAATATGTATAATTTATTAATCGTAGACGACGAGTCTATGGTTCGTTTAGGAATGAAAAGCTGCGTGGACTGGGAAAGGCTTCAGGTAGATAACGTTTATGAGGCCTCCAATGGAGAAGAGGGCCTTCAAGCCGTTCGGGATCATAAAATAGATGTTGTTATTACCGACTTGAAAATGTCGGTAATGGATGGTTTTTCCTTTTTGGAAAAGCTGCAGGAACTGGAGCCCGCACCCCAGGCCATTGTGATGAGCTGTTACAATGATTATGAGAATATGCGTCAGGCACTAAAGCTTCACGTAAAGGATTTTCTTTTTAAGCCACGGATGTACCCTAGGGATATTGAGGAAGCGGTGGCAAAGGTTCTTGACAGTTTAGAACAGAATGATAGCCATTCGACGGGCGGACAGGCTTCCGTCACCGAGGAAAATTACGAGGAACGCTTCCTGGCTCTCTGCTCCCTCCTGTCCAGAGAAGACGCCCCTGTGGAGCTTTCCTCGGCCAAGGAGCTTTATATGGACTTCGCCAACCGGGTTATGTACATTGACCATCCGGCAAACGAAAAGCTGAATTTTTTAAGCGGACTTATTTTCCGCAGGATCCAGGAGGTCAAAAAATGCGAGTCCTTAGAGGAGCTTCGTTCCGTGGTTTCAGATATTTCCTGTGCCTGCGGGCTGGAGGAAAGCCGGGGCGCCAGACAAAGCATCGCCCGAGCCATCGCTTATATTGATGAGAATTTGTCCGATCCTAATTTGAGTATGGAAGCAGCAGCCGATTACGTTGGATTGAGCGTTTCTTATTTTAGCCGAACTTTTAAAGCTGTTGCGGGAAAAGGTTACACCGATTATGTGGCAGATAAACGGATTGAGATGGCAGACCGCCTTTCTCAAACCACCCGCCTGAAAATTTATGAGATCGCAGAGCGGGTCGGCTACACCAGCCCCAAATATTTTTCAAAGGTTTATAAAGAGCATACCGGAAAAAACATACGGAAAAACAGTGAAAACGAGGTCTAAATATTTGTTCTTTTATTTGACCTTTTCTTGAGAAACGCCGCACCCTTTTCATCAAGCACTTAACATTTGATGAAAAGGGTGCATTTTTTTGTCCATTATCAAGCTTGAAAAGAAATAGGCAGGAAATTCTCTAGCCATAAGCAAGAAAGAAGGAAAATCAGGAAAATATTTCCGACTTGCGAACCTCAGCAGTTGTTGTACAATATATCCATAAAACAAATAAAGGAGGAGTCAAAATTATGAAAAAAACATTATCCCTATTACTGGCGTTTTGTATGCTTGGCGCGGCGGGTGCCGGGTGTTCCTCATCAGAGGCCCCGTCTTCCTCTGGGGAAGCTCCCGTCTCTGACACGGACGCTTCTTCCGGTACTGGATCATCGGAGGGAGAAGCGTCCTTCGAGGGCGTAACGCTTCGCTTCGCACCGATCTGGGCGGCTGACGCAGAATCCGATTTAGGCCGGGAAATGATTGCTGAATTTCAGGAAAAAACAGGTATGACCATTGAGATCGAGGAAGTGGCCGGCGATGAAATGAAAAATAAAATCGCCGTAGATGTGGCCGCAGGCAACGAGCCCGATGTCTGGCAGTTCTGGCCTGGCGCCACCAGTCAGGAATTTGCCAAAGCCGGCGTGTTGGCTAATGTAGAAGAATATTTTGCTAAGAGCAAGGTCATCGCTAAGAATCACTTCAGCGAAAGTGCTTTAGCTCCTTGCACTTTTGACGGGCAGCTTCTGGCGGTTCCTAGAATGGGCGCTTCCGCCGTGCTGATGATCAACACGGAAATCTTCGAGCAGTACGGCCAAAAGGCTCCCACCACCTGGGATGAGCTGATGGAGGCGGGTGCGGTGTTCGCGGAGAACGGCGTCACCACCCTAAACGTGGGATCAAAGCTGGGAAACCCCTCCCACTTCTTCTTTAACGAGATTGTGTGCCAGTTCTCCTCCGGTGTGGAAGATGTCAACAACTTGATGAGCTATGACACCGCCACTTTTGACACCGAGGCTATGCGCTACGCCGCCAAGCTGATTGAAAAAATGGTAGACGCGGGCCTGTTCGCTGACGATACTCTCGGCTCTACCGGCGACTGGGATCCATCCACTGTATATTATGACGAAGGCTATGCGGCCATGTGTTATACCCTTTCCTGGCAGTTTTCCTCCTTCTCAGAGGAGACCCTGGCCAAGTCTCAAATCATCGGGATTCCCCAAATCGCGGAAACCGACCGGGAAGCCAATCACATTCAGGGAACCACCAACGACTGTTATGAAATCAGCGCCGCCAGTTGGAGCGATACCTCTAAGCAGGATGCGACCGTAGCGCTGATGGACTTCCTGCTCTGGGATTACGAAGGCGCCGGAGCTAAGGCTGGCTACAATATCACTGTGGATCAGAAGCTGAATGAGGAAGTAGACACCAGCGCGCTCTCCACGCCTCTGATGACCGATGTTTTGAACTGGAGGGATGAAAACGATATCCAAATCGATCCCATGATCTGGCAGAGCCTGCCGAGCCTGGCTACCCAGACCGACTACTGCAACGCTCTGGATGAGCTTTGGGCCGGAACCATTACCGGAGACGAATTCATCGCCAAATGCGAGGCTTCCTTACAGGAAAACGCGGGCTGATTTTAATTAAAATGTAAGCGCGGGCGAGATTCGCCCGCGCTTCTCAAAAACTGTTGCTTGAGGAGTTTTCGCTATGCATATTCTTCGGAAGAAAAAATGGCTGCTTCTTCTAGTCTTTATCTTTCCAGCCTTTCTGCTTTATACATATTTTGTCATTTATTCCATTGTCAATACCGGCTACTATTCCCTGACCAAATGGAACGCTATTTCCGACCCTATTTTCGTAGGGATGAAATACTATCAGGATTTCCTTCATGACGCGGATTTTTTAATGGTGCTGAGAAATTCCTTACTGAATGTGGTCATATCCCTGGTGATTCAGATCCCCTTAGGATTGGTTGGTGCCTATTTGATCTACCGCACCAAGCGCTTCTACCGGCTATACCGTTTCTGCGTTTTCATTCCAGTGGTACTGTCTGCCTCCGCCATCGCCCTTCTGTTCACCTTGATTTTCAACGCCGAATTCGGCCCGGTCAACACAGTTTTAAGGTCAATCGGCCTGGACAGCTGGACCCGAAGCTGGCTCTCTGATGCCAGCGTGGTGTACTTTGTGGTCATGACCCCTATGACCTACCAGTATATCGGACTATACGTGATTATCGAACTTTCTGGTATGCAGGCGATTCCCGACGATGTCATTGAAAGCGCTACCATCGACGGTGCCAGCTCTTTCCGCATCTTCTGGAATATCGTGGTACCAATGCAGCGAGCGATCACCGGGATGTGCGCGATTTTGATCATTTCCGGCTGCTTCAAGGCCTTTGAACACTCCTATATTATGACCTGGGGCGGCCCAGGCTATGCTTCCTCTTTCCTGGGGGTTTATATGTATACTGAAACCTTTGTGAAAGGCAATTACGGAAAGGGAAGCGCCGTTTCTATGGTAATATTAGTCGGGACCTTGATTTGCACCCTGATCTTCCAGGCACTAAACCGGAGAAAGGAGGACTAGGAGAACACCTATGAAAAAACACAAATTCAAATATACCGCCGGACGAGCGTTGCGCCATATTGTGCTAGCTTTATGGTGCGCTACCACCGCTTTCCCTATCCTTTGGACGCTGATGGTGTCTTTTAAGGACAACAGCCAGATTTTTACGGCTCCTTTTGCCTGGCCAAATCCTGTAATCAGCTCTAATTTCTCAGATATTTTCGCAAAGCTGAATATTCCCAGAGGCTTTTTAAACAGTATTATTTACAGCTTTTTTACCGTACTTATCGTCTGCATCCTCTCGGCCATGGTCGGTTTTTATCTGTCCAAGTGCGTTCGTCGGAAGGGAGGCTTCCTTTACACCTATTTTATCCTAGGTATGATGATCCCTGTGCAGGCGATCGCGATTCCTATGTTCGTGCACATCAAAAACTTCAATCTGATCAATACCAGCCCCGGCATCATTATCACCTATGTGGTGATTGAGCTGGCTTTCGCAATTTTTATTATGACCGGTTTTATCAGCCGCAGCGTACCGGATTCCATCATTGAGGCTGCCTCAATCGACGGCTGTAACGTATTCGGGGTTTTTGTCCGCATGGTGCTTCCCTTGGCAAAATCGGGTATCGCCACGGTAGGAACCTTCGTGTTTCTCCACGTATGGAACGAATTTTTCTTCGCTTTAATTCTGCTGGCAAAACCGGAGCTTATCAGCCTAAATCTGACCACCTATAAGCTGCGAGGCCAATATTCCAGCGATTACGGCCTTTTGGCCGCTGGTGTAGTCATTCTGGCAGTGCCAGCTTTAATTATCTATGCCCTGTTCCAGGAGCAGGTTGTAAAGGGCCTAACCGCCGGCGCTGTGAAGGAATAAATTGTCAAAACCACCATTTTATAGGAACAGCTTTTCAAAACAGCCTTTCTGAAGCGGTCTTTTCGTCTTAACTGGATAAAAAGCTTCATCCTATTGCCGCAGCTAGTGTAGTATGGATATCATAAGGCTTGCTGATATTCATAAAAGTGAACTAAGCAGATACACTTAAAACCATCTGCAAATCTTATTATACGAGGAGAATTTGGTATGATTGCGTTTCCCAAGCTAACAGAGCAAGAGCTTTTAGATCGAATTCGGATTCCCTCAGAGGGCAAGCTGAATATTTTTCTTGATACGGATACCTACAATGAGATCGATGACCAGTTTGCGATCCTTTACGCCATGCTTTCTCCGGAACGTCTTTGCTTGAAAGGAATTTCAGCCGCCCTGTTTTTTAACGACCGCAGTGCTTCTCCTGCCGACGGCATGGAAAAAAGCTACCGGGAAATTTTAAAAATCATGGATTTTCTGGGAAAGGATCCGGAAGGCTTTGTATTTCGCGGATGCACTGAACCTTTAGCGGATGAAGAAGTTCCCCGGGAAAGCCTTGCCTGCGACGCTATTATTGCCGAAGCCATGAAGGCATCAGAAACTGATCCCCTGTATGTCGTAGGGATCGGCGCCTGCACCAACATTGCAAGCGCGATTTTAAAAGCTCCGGAGATTATCCGCCGGATTACGGTGGTATGGCTGGGGGGGAACATCTTTGACTGGCCCGATAACAAGGAGTTTAATCTATCTCAAGATTCTTTGGCCGGCAAAGTGCTGTTCGACTGCGGTGTTCCGATGATACAGATTCCCGCTTTTGGCGTAACGGGATTTTTGCTTACCAGCGTCCCGGAGCTGGAGGCCTGTTTGAGCGGAGCGAATCCAGTATGTGATTACCTAGTCGAAAACGTCAAGTCCTACTCTCAGGATCATTTCGCATGGTCAAAGCCTATTTGGGATGTGGGCGCCATCGGCTATCTGATAAACCCTGACTGGGCGGAAAGCAAGGCCTGCCCCGCGCCGATCATCGCGCAAAAGGACCGTTATGCCTTTGACCCCAGGCGGCATCTGATCCGCAGCCTGATTACCATAGACCGGGACAAGGTCTTTAAGGATATGTTCCAAAAGCTTCGGGACTGCCGCAAATAAAAAAGCCGATTGCTGTAAAGGGCCAGGATGGCCCCAACAGCAATCGTTTTTTTTCTTTTATCAATTTTAATTTCTTGTTTTATCTTTGCACCTTGCATTACGTATTCTCTGTTACCTTTAGCCTTCCTCCTTGGCTCAGATATGCAGCTGCCGAAAACAGCTCATTGTTCCTCCTTGATATGGATATCTACGCCGTTGACCTCCACGCCGCCTTCGGCTCGGATAAGAATATATTTTGCGCCGTTGATGATCCTCGTCTGAACAAGATCGCTCCGTTCCGGATTGACCTGGATCACTACATCCGGCGTCTTTACCTGAAGCTTGCGGTCCACCAAATTCCGGGGACTAAGCTCTGTATCGGCGCCGAAAGCCTCGCCGTATTTTTCTTCAAAAGCTTCCAGCCTGTTCTCGGGAACCCCGCATCCCTCCAAAACATTTTTAACCGTCCTCACAGACAGGGTCAGCGGCTCTGCCTCTTTCCTCTCCTTGTGCTCCTGGATCATTTCCTGCAGACGCTCTTGAACAGACTGCACCACGTCAAGGCTGCAATCCTCCTCTAGAGTCTCCCCTAAAACCGTGTCAAACGTCTCCCGCTGCTCCGCCGCGGGCATAGGAAGATCACAATGAAACACAGCCTCCGCCAGCTCCTCATGATTCTCAGCGAGGTTTCGGGAGTAATACAGGGCGTTATACAGGTTAGCCGCACGGTCGTCAAAGGCCGGAAATAGGAAGCCTACCTCCGGCGGGGAAAGAATCCAGTCCACACTGCGGTTATGAAGCAGATTATCCCGAGCGAAATAGCTTAGCGCCGGTTTCGTCATCTTTACCGGACACACGCTGCAAACCAGATATGAATACACCTCGCTGGCGGCTTCTTCCTGAGTTTCCCCATCCTTTGTCCGATAAGGCACATCGTAGGTATCGAAGGCCAGCAGGATCATGTAGTGGCCGTCAATAGTTAAAGACTGGATCACCTTCTGATAAAAGGCCTGGACAGCTTCTTCGTCATTCAAAGCGGAATTTTTCAGGGCCATCAGGAGCCTGTGCTCCTCGCTGTCAACGACCTGCTGCGTGGTAAACGTTACATCCATCAGATTCTTCCCCAAGGTTCCGGAAAGAATTCTTTTTAAGCACGCTAAAATCTGCTCTGTTTCTTCCTGCTCCGTCATCGCCAGGGATTGATTGAATTGGGAAATGATCTCCCTATTTTCATTCACATAACAAACCCGCACATGGGTAATGTTGCTTTTTTCCGGCCTAAACCGGCGCCGGATCTCCGCGACTTCTTTTTCATTCATTGCTTGTTATCCTCTTCCTGTATGTAATCTGATTGTAAGCAAGGCTTGTCCGAGGCCCAGCAAGCCTTACAGCAAGCCGCCGCAAAAGCGTCAGACCTCCCGCGCATGAGCTGTTCCACTCAACTCTCGATAAAATTGCCTTTAAGCTTACGCGCCTTTTTGTCTGCGCAGGCTCGCACACATTCCGCGTCTTACACGTCCATACAGTGGAAAACCGGCTTTTCGGTAACCGCTTCGATATTCGCTCTTCCACCGCCCTACTGTCTTAAGCGCGAGGCTATTATACCACACCTTCCCGCTCGTTTCCAAGGGAATCTTGGTGAGAAGCAGCTTGTATTTTGGCTTCGCTTCAGCAGGCATCCTATCGCTTCCAAGCCTCAGAAGGCCTCTTTCCTATTAAAAAACAGGAAAGAGGCCTTCTAAAGTTTTGTTATTTTACCTTTTTACGTTTAAAAGCCATGGTTCCAGCCGCGGCAAACCCTACCATGCCCAGCAAAGTGAATACCATCCAGACAGCCGTACTGCTGGCATCCCCTGTCGCGGGCACTCCGGTTTCCGGTTCACCGGAGCCAGAGGGGGTTTCCGGCGGAACCGGCTTCTTTTCCAAAGCCTCGATGGCCTCCTCGATGGCTTTCGCCATCGCGTCTACCTCTACCTGTTCCGTGATGTTTTTATCCCATACGACAGCCTTGACCGCCGCCTCCACCCCGGAGAAATCCTTATATTCCTCTTGATTCAGAGCTTCCGCCTTCCCGATGGCTGTTCTCACCTGATCATAACTGGCCGGCTTATATTCCAGCGCGTCAATCGCCTCTAAAATGTTCTGCGCCATTTCGTTTACCAAGGCTTGCTCCGCTTTGCTTTTTGTGCGGTCGACCTCTTCAACCGCCGATGCTACGTCAGCATAATTAACATATAGGTCTGCGTCTAATGCCTCCGCCTTTTCAATTGCTTCATCAACCGCCTGGTAGCTCGCAGGAATATTATTATCGTCCCAGGCAAAGGTTGGATGCTCCATTCCCGCTACCCAGGTAACCCCTGGCTGCGCATTGGCTTGAAGCCCCCGCAATATGGAAGGATCCTTAAAATCAGTGGTGGGAGTTCCGCATTCCTCAAAGTATAGGCCGTCTGTGCCTCCGCTTAACGCATAGGTCTCAAAGGCAATACAAGCCGGCCATCCTCTGCCATCCAGCGGCCAATAGCAATTCTCCGGCATACCGGTCATCTGATACCACGCAATCCACATACCGCCATTTCCGGCCTCTATATTATAGTCGCTGGGCGCTTCCACGGTTTCTGCCGCAACCATGCAGTTCTTAATGATCAAGTCCGGCTCATTGTCAAAGCACATTCCTAAAATTCCGCCTACACTGTTCGACATTCCATTATTTGCGGTAGGATCCTGATTATCCACAGGTCCTCCATAAAATAAAATTTCGCCGTCAAAATAGCAGTCTGCGATCATAGGCTGTTCGCCCTTTGTCTCCCAGGATCCTACGATTCCTCCGACTGCTTCTGAGGAATCAAAGGCCTTCGACTCAATGACGGCAGAGGAATAGCATCCGATAATCTTGGTACCGTACATCCCTTGTCCGGCGATTCCCCCTATATTCTTACTGCCCAACGCGTTGGTGACAATTTTTCCTGTGGTGTAACAGTTTTTTATTGTTGCATTATGCGCCCAATCCATTAAAACGCCGGCGCGCAAAGAGCTGTCGCCGTCAGTAAACGTGATATCCGCATCTTCTACGCCAAGGTTTTGAACAGTTCCTCCGGAAACGATACCGAAAAGCCCGTGGTTTATTTTCCCAGTTTTCATATTAGAAATCACATGGTATTCCCCATCAAAGACTCCCGCAAAATATCCGGCTGCGTTATTGCCATTTCCAATAGAAATCCATTCCTGACCGCTTAGATCAATATCTGTCTTGAGAGTAAAGACTGTTGACGCAAAATCAGTGCCGTCATTAACCAGCAAGGCCAATCCCGCAAGCTCTTCCGCCGTTAAAATCTCATAGCCGGCCTTGATATCATTGGGATCATACCATGAGGTGTCCGCTGTGCCATTCCATGTGTCCGCGGCTTCTTCCGCCGCAAACGCCGTTCCAGGAAGCAGCGCGGCCGCCATACAAAAGCTGAGAAGCAGGCCCAATAGTTTCCTTTTCATCTTTTCACGTTCCTTTCTAATTTTTTAATTCCTGCGATACGCAAAAAGGCGCATCCTACCCATCATAAGCTGGGCAGAACGCACCTTTTCATCCTGATATTATGATTGTGCTCTGATATCCTTACAAGGGAAAAACAGACAGAACTAGTGCTTGCTTGCTTGCTTGCTTGCTTGCTTGCTTGCTTGCTTGCTTGCTTGCTTGC
>OHUB01000499.1_pt1 | contig 20088 bp, 18 predicted proteins | sample 1579091 | NCBI WGS metagenome assembly OHUB01 (sample SAMEA3879566, study PRJEB24766) | human gut metagenome | biome: human-associated habitat; feature: feces | place: USA | collected 1985/1987
TGGCGCAAGGCCGTAGGGGGAGCGCTGGAAGTACTTCAGCGGGGTAGCACTGGGGTAGACCCGTGCGTTGAAGCGCACCATCTCAGCAAACATGACACAGAGGTCTTTGTCCTCAATGAGCTGGGCGATCATGGCGTAGTTGTCGCTCATGTTGGCGTTGGAGTAATAGTAGGTATCCTTTGCGCCTGCACGGACAACGATATCCTCGCACTGGGGGTCCTGCGGCATCTGAGCCAGCAGCTCGTCGGCGTTCTCCACCTCACTGACCAGCAGTGCGTGGGGCGTGACAAGCGCGGCGGCGCTGCGGGAACGGATGTAACCGGCCAGCTCCTGCGCGGGGGTCAGCTCCGGCGGCTCCGGCGCGGTCTGGGTGGGCTGATCCGCAAAGGGATCGTTTTCAGCCTCCGGCTCACCAGCCAGAAAATCCAGCAGCTGAGGCTTTGCGGCCTCGTCCTGCACAGTTTCGGCGGCTTCGGGTGCGGCCCCGGCAGCCTGCATTGCTGCAAGCTCTGCGGTCTCCCGCTCCACGGCGGCGATCACATCCTCGCCGGTCTTGGCGGCGCTGCCGTCAAAGCTGCTGCCCGTTTCCTTCAGGCGGCGGGCCGTCTCGCTGGCGGCATCGATGTCGAACACCTCTGCCTTGGGCTTTTTCTTGGCGGCCAGCTCTGCCTTCTGCAGGTCCAGAACGGCCTGCTCCGGGTCCACGCTGCTGTCCACAGTGGTGGTGTAGCCGGGTTTACGTCTGCCAAACAACATGACGATCGTTCCTCTTTCTATGGGATTTATTCAGCTGCTGCGGTGTTCTGGGCGTAGATGCCACGCTTTTCCAGATCATCGGCCATGTCAGCCAGATCATACTTCTCCAGCGTCTCGCGGGTGGGCACACCGGTGGTGCGGTCCCAGCCGAAGATGTCGTAGAACAGATCCTTTGCCTTCTCCATGTCGGCGCGGTCCAGCTTGGTGGTGCCTTCCTCGAATGCCTTGAAGTCGGGGTCCTTATCGAACACCCAATCACAGATTGCATCGTGCTCCTGACGCAGGTTTGCGCTGCCGCAGTTCTGCTGGAAGCTGATGGCGGTCATCGCGCGCAGCATCTGGGTGATGCGGGCACCGTCCTCCTGCAGATCGGCCTGGGTATAAGTCTCGCCGGTAACAGCAGTCATAAAGTCTGCCTGCAGATCCAGGTCGCCGTGGTACTCGCGCTCCTTGGAGGGAGACTGGGTCATGGGCCACATCCAGTTGCACAGGGTAGCGGAGTCGTGGAAGTTCTTGTCGTTGACGCAGTATGCAGCCAGCTTTGCCTTGTTCTCGTTGATGGGAGTGTAGGCCTTGGCCTTATCGTAGCAGCCCTCGCCGAAGAAGTCTTCCATGACCTTCTTGGTCACTTCATACGGAGCGCCGGAACCGGTCTCGCAGACGATCTCGTGGATCATGCAGTCACGGTTGTAAACGAGGTTGTACAGCATACCAACCTGCCATGCCTCAGCAGGGCCGTGGTGGTTGGGGAAGCCGTTGTAGATCAGGTTGGAGTTGGTGGCACCATCGTCGCGGTCCAGCCAGCTCTTGGGCAGGCCGAACTTCTCCATCATGGCCAGGGTGCCCTTGGCGATCACGGACAGGTCGCCCTCACCGTAAGCCATGCGGCGGATCAGCTCCACCTCCCAGCGGGGATCGCCAGCCTTCTCCCACTCCCAGGGCAGAGAGTCGTACTCAGCCTCGCTGATGTACTTGGTGGCCTCTTCGCGGGGCATCCGCAGGATCCACAGCAGATCGCGGTTCAGGTTGCCGTAGTTGTCCCACAGGCCCATATCGTCCACAGCGTGAGACCAGGCCAGATTGATGACCATGGTGCCGTCGCCCTCGTACTTGAAATCGTGCACGCCGTCCGGATAGACGCGGGTGCCGTACAGCACGGGCATACAGGTGTTGGAGTTGTGGGTGGGCAGGTCGTAATCGGCCAGCGGATCCACATCGTACTCAGTGTAGCAGCGGATGGGGCAGGAGGAGCAGCCGCCGTTCTTCACGGTGTACTCCGCAGCCGGAGCGCCGAAGTCGAAGTAGCCCTTGAAGCAGCGCAGAGCCACCTTGTTGATATCATTGTAGGGCTGCTCGCCGGTATCCACGGGGCCGCCGGGAGCCTTCTTCCACATACGGCCGGGAGCGCCGGACCAGCGGTTCTTGCCGGAGGTGGCGCTGTACTCTGCCCAGCTCTGGGGCTGTGCGGGCACGTTGTGGTTGTTGTTGCCGCCGATCAGGTTGCCCATCATGTAGTTGGAGAGCTCCAGCACCTTCTTGGGGTCAGCCACCTTGACGCTGCCGGTGCCGCGGATGGCCAGGCCTTTCAGCTTCTTGTTGCCCATGGCAGCGCCCAGACCGGCACCGCCGGAGTTGCCGAAGCTGGTGTTCAGGGTGGAGTAATCCACCAGGTTCTCACCGGCGGGGCCGATGGAAGCAGTCTCGAACTCACGGCCGTTCTGCTCCACCATCCACTTGTTGGCAGCAAAGGTACCCTTGCCCCAGATCGCGCTGGCATCTTCCAGAGAGACATCGCCGTCCTCGATGCGCAGGTAGACGGGCTTTTCGGAGATGCCGCTGATGATGATGCCGTCGTAGCCGGCATACTTCAGCATGGGGCCGATGTGGCCGCCCATGTGTGCATCGATGATGGACTTGCCCTTAGACCAGGTGGAACGGAAGGTCACGTTCATGCGGCCGGAGCAGGGCACACCGGAACCGGTCAGGGGGCCGACACCGAAGATGACCAGTGCCTTTTCGTCATAGGGGTCGAGGTCCATGGGAGCCTCGTCGTACATGATGCGGTAGGCCATGCCCATACCGCCGATGTATTTATGGTATTGGGTGTCATCCTCCGTCGTGATCTCGCCGGTGGTCAGATTGACACGCAGGAGCTTGCCTGCCCAGCCATAAGATTCAGCCATTGTTTTTCCTCCTTACAGGTCCATGTAGGCAGCCTGTGCTGCGCTGGTGACGGCGTCCCAATCCACGATGGACAGAGCGCCGGACGGGCAGCCTGCGACGCAGGCACCGCAGGCGATGCACTTGGAGGACTTGCCGGTCTCGGGGTTGACGGTGGGCATGTGCCAGGGGCAGGCCTCCACGCAGGCACCGCAGCCGATGCACTTGTCGGTATCGACCACGCGGATGCCCTGCTCATTGGTGACAATGGCCTTCTGGGGGCATGCATTGCCGCAGGCGGGATCCTCACACTGGCGGCAGGTATCCGGGAAGTAGACAAAGCAGTTGTCGGTGCCGGACAGCAGACCGTTGCCGTCGCCGTCCAGATTCAGGCGGCGCTGGATCTTGACACGGCTGATGTAGGAAGAGCACACGCCGTCGTTGGTCAGGGTGCAGTTGATCTCGCACCGCTGGCAGCCGGTGCACAGGTCAGCATTGACCACCAGCAGACCCTGGGGCAGTGCCCAGGTCGCCACAGCACCGGCGTCCACCTGCTTCTGAGAGCAGCCAAAGAGGGACAGCATAGATGCGGAAAGGGTGAGTCCTGCAAGGCTCTTGCCCGAGATCTTCATAAATTGACGGCGGGTCATGTCAGCCGTCAGAAAATCAGTTTTTGCCATAGGTTTCCATTCCTCCGTGAGGTCACTCTGCGCAGAGCACCTCGGTTACATAGAAATAAGAATTGTTGACGATGTCCGTGACCGCCGTGGACGTAATGGTTGCACCGGAAAGCGCATCCACCTGGGTCATGTCAGCGCTGACCGTGTCGGCCGCACTGCCCTGGGTGGTCAGATCAGCGGCCTGCAGCTTGTACTCGGCCTGCTTTTCAGCGGACCAGTCTGCATAAGGCACTGCCTGTTCCTCGCCGTCCTGCGCGCTCTTGCTCAGACACGCCGCGTACAGCTTGCGCCGTGCCACAGCCTCAGCACTGTTGTCCATCGGGGGGATGAGCGCATCGTCCATCGGCTGGCCGTTCAGGGCCGAGAGGGTCAGCCCGGCTTCATACATCTTCCGGGTAGCCTCGGCCTCCGGGGAGGTATCGCCCGCACGCCATGCGGCGGGGTCAAAGGCCTCAGCGGGGGCAGCGTCGGTCCCGGCGCTGCCTGCGGCAGCAAAAGCCGTGCCGGTGGCCGGGTCGGTCACAGTGTAGCGCTTGCCTGCCAGCGTGAAGGGAGCTGCGCCCTGGTACTGGGCCGTGAACTCCGGGTTCTCACACTGGGCACCCAGGCTGTCGGTCTCGGCCTGTGCCAGGATCTTCACATCCAGCACATTGCCGTCGCGGTCCAGCGTCACACCGGCCTGCACCTCGCTCTGGAAGCCCTGCTTGCTGCCCACCACATAATACGTGGTGTCATCCAGCTGGTACACCGCGCTCACACCATAGGTGGCAGCGTCGGCATCTGCCAGCGGCAGAGCCGTTCCGGCCACCGTGGTGCGGCTGTGCATCAGCCCGCCAAGGCCAAGCGCCATGGCAAGCGTTGCCGCACCCATGGCCGCATAGCCGGGCAGCCGCCTGCGCCACAAGGACTGCGGCGCATGATTTGCCTGCTTCAATTGTATCACCTGCCTGTTTGATTCAGCTGTGCCCGGAACTCCCGGGCACGAAAACAGCCGTTCCACCTGCTGCAACAGTGCGGAACGGTTTCTTCGTTATAAGAATAACATCTTTTCCACCGGTTAGTCAACGTATACGCACAAACAAAGCCCTACAATTTCTCTCAAAAGCTCTTGGTGAAATCATTTCTTTTGCCGGATGAACAGTTTCAATCCATATTCCTCTGCCAGCTCAAGCGACTGTACCGTGGGCATACTCTTGCTCACCAGCGCGGGCACACCGGCCCGGATGGCCTTGCGCACCATATCCACCGGCACCCGGCCGCTGGTAAAAAGCACACACTCCGCCAGCGGCACACCCTCTGTCAGGGCGCAGCCCACGGCCTTGTCCAGCGCGTTGTGGCGGCCCAGATCCTCGCACCGGTACAAGATCTTGCCCGCACGCAGCAGCAGGCAGCTGTGCACGGCATGGGTGGCACGATAAAGCGGAAGGCCCTGCCCCATGGCATCGGCCAGCGCATCCACCCATGCGGCGGGGATCTCCCGCTGGGGCACCGGAGCCAGCGGCGGCAGCCGCACCGGGCTGGCCAGCGTCAGGTTATCGGTGCAACAGCTGGGCACCTCCTGCCCGGCCTGTTCCGCTGCCGCCAGCGGGTGGCGCAGCTGAACGCTTATTTTGAGGCCCTGCGCGCAGACGGCCACCCGCTCCACCTCGTCAGCGGCGGTGATCCAGCCCTCGGTCAGCAGGCGGCCCAGCGCCAGCTGCGGCAGCAGCTCCGGCGTGCAGACCACCCGGAAGGCTGGCTGTTCGTTGACCAGAATGGCCGCGGCGTGCTCTGCCGCCAGTGTCCGCTCGGTGCCATCGGGCATCCGGACGCTCTCTGCCCCCGGTGCTGCACCGAATTGATCCATGATCTGCATTGGGTGTTCCTCCCCTGTCTGTTTTACTCTGCCCCTATTGTAACACGCTTTTGCTCCGCTGAAAAGCGCCTGTGCCCTCTGGAACAAACTGTCGATCCGTGTCGTTTCCATTTTTCCCGGCTTTGTGATATACTACTGTAAAGTGACAGAACCATATCCCAGTACCGAGGTGGAATCCAAATTGAAGCATCTCTTCCGCTCCCTCACGCGGGCACACCGGGCCTACAAGGACACCCGGAACCATGCCCTGACCCTGCTGCACCGGGCCTCCGCTGCCGTTCTGACAGCCGTGCTGGTGTACAAAGCCCTGACCTATCTTTTGTTTCTGCCCGCCATGAATGGCATCTGGTCGCTGACACTGCGCTGCTCGCCGGTAAACTACCTGACCAACAACAATGCGCATCAGATCTTTACTTCACCGACCATTTTAGGCGGGATCGTGCTCATCGTCCTTCTGGCGGCGTTCTGGAACCTTTACGGCTTTTCCATCCTCCTGCACGGGTTTGCGCTGGCCCGCCGGGGTGAAACACTGCGTCCTGTTTCCCTGTTCGTCCGGTCGCTGGGGGATATCCGCCACGTCCTGCTCCCCAAAAACTGGCCCATCCTGCTTTACTGCGCCCTGCTCATCCCTTTTACAGATGTATTCGTGACCTACAACTATATCTCTCAGCTGGCTGTGCCGGAGTACATCCTTGGGCTTGTCCGGGCAAAGCCGCTCTATCTGGTGCTTTTTCTTCTCATTCTGGGTGCGGCGTTCCTGTTCACCCTGTTCTGGATCCTGGTGCTCCCCCTCTTTACGCTGGAACGCAAAAACCTGTGGGAAGCCGTTCAGGAGAGCGCAGCCCATGTCAAAACACAGCTGCCCCGGCTGGCCGGTGTGCTGCTGCGGTGGAACCTCAGTGCGCTGGTCCGGTCTGTTCTGGTCTTTTTCGGAGCTTCCCTGCTGGTTTACAGCGTGGCGGCGCTGATCGGACTGCGGAGCACCCGCGCCATGCTGCTGCTCGCCCGTGCGCTGTATCTGGTGGAGATCCCCTTCTTCGGCTTTTTGCTGGACTGCAAGGTCACCACGGCCCAGTGCACCATCATCGCATTCCTCTACGATCGCTGCCGTGACTGCCCGCCGGAAGAGCTGCCGGAAGGCATGCCGCACCGCTTTGGCGGCTGGCCGCTGCTCACCGCTGCGGTGGCCGGGGTCACGCTGGTCACCGGGCTGACGGCAGTCTACCTCTATACCCTGCCCCAGGACGATGCCCTGCTCACCGCCGTGGGCGGCGTGACCCCACTGGTCACCTTCCACCGGGGCGACTGCACCGTGGCCCCGGAAAACACCCTTCCCGCCTTCCGGTCGGCCATCCTCAAGGGCGGTGACCGCATCGAGCTGGATGTGCAGATGACCAGCGACGGCGTGGTCGTGGTGACCCACGATTCAAACCTGAAACGCTGCACCGGCAAAAACGCAAAAGTCTATGATCTGACCTACGCCGAGGTGGCACAGCTGGATGCAGGCCGCTGGTTCAGCAGCCGCTTTGCCGACACCCGGATTCCCACCCTGGAACAGGTGCTGCAGCTCTGCCGGGGCCGCATCGGCCTGAACGTGGAGATCAAGCCCAGCACCGCCACCCCTGCTCTGGAGGCTGAGACCGTACGCCTGCTGCGGGAATACGGCTTCGACAGCTCCAACTGCGTCATCACCTCCCAGAGCTACGAGACCCTGCACAAGGTCAAAGCGCTGGCCCCTGAGTACCCGACTGGTTACATTCTGGCTCTGGACGTAGGCAACTACTACGACCTGCCCGATGCCGACTTTTTCAGCGTGGAGACCACCTTTATCACCTCCGGCATGGTCAACGCCGTCCATCTGCGGGGCAAGACCGTCTCTGCCTGGACCATCGACCGCGAAAAGGTCGCCACCCACATGCTGGAGCTGGGCGTGGACGACCTCATCACTGACAAGCCCGACATGGTGCAGGACCTGCTGGCCCGGAATCAGCAGGTGGACGACAGCCTGATCGACTTCCGTGACCTGCTCAACGCCCTGCTCCACCCGGAGCAGCCTGCCGACTCCTCCAATGACGCGGAGGAGACCATCACCGATGCCGTGGAAGACCCGGAGGAGTTCGTGGACGCGGCGTAACACAGCCCCCTCTTTCTTGCGGTATCATTGAACCAACGGTCTGTAAAAGTAGAACATCCCCGCACGGCCTGCCGAAACAGGAAGTGCGGGGATGCCTTTTTGTTCAGAGGAATGGGTTATAGAACCTTCCAAAGCGGATGGTCACGGTCAGGCTGATGAGCAGCAGGGCCGCGCCCACGCCCAGGGCAACGAAGTCCCGCCGGGCAAAGGGGCGCTGGGTATACCAGGTGCGCCTGCTGTTCTTGCCGAAGCCGCGCAGCTCCATCGCATTGGAAATGGTGTCGATGCGGTTCAGACTGGTCAGGATGAGCGGCAGCAGGATGTTGACAGAGTTCTTCATCCGCTTGAAGAAAGGCTCCTTTTTGCCCAGCTCCACGCCGCGGGCCTGCTGGGCCTGGCTGATGCTGTGGTAGTCGCGCTGGATATCGGGGATGTAGCGCAGGGCAATGGCCACTGAATATCCGACCTTATACGAGATGCCGATGCTGTTCAGGCTGGCAGCAAACTCGCTGGGGTCGGTGGCAGAGATGAAGAGGATGGCCACCGGCAGGGCCACAAAATATTTCAGGCTGATGTTGATCATGTAGAACAGCTGTTCCGCTGTCAGGTCATACCGCCAGAACAGGTGGCAGAGCACCGTGCGGGTGCCGTACAGGGTGGTACCCTGATTGGGATCGAACAGGAAGATGAACAGGTTGTTCAGCAGCAGGAATACCAGCATGAACACCAGCATGAACCGCACCTCGCGGAACCTGATCCGGCTCAGCTTGAACGCGGCCAGGCTGACCGCCAGCAACACCAGCAGAACCCAGGTGTTGTAGGTGATCATGCTGGCAAAGGTGAACAGCAGGAAGAACGCCAGCTTGGTGGTTCCGGTCATCTTATGGATGACGCTCTCCCGGGGGAGATAATTCAAAACAGTCTTAGCGGCCACCCTCTCTCACCTCCCGGTCCTGCTCAATAAATCTCTCTACAAATTCCTGCGCGGGCGCAATGCCGCAGCGGTTGGCCAGCGTGTACAGGCTGGTCTCCTTCAGGGCCGCCTGCTCCACCAGCGCGGGGTCACACAGAACGGCGGCCGCGGTGCGGTCGGCAATGAGCCGTCCGTCGCAGAACACCAGCGCGCGGCGGGTATATTCCAGCATCAGGTGCATGTCATGGGTGATCATCACCACCGTCACGCCCCGGGCGTTCAGGCCCCGCAGGAACTCCATGATGTCGGTATAGTGCCGGAAATCCTGCCCGGCGGTGGGCTCATCCAGAAGGATGAGCTCCGGGTCAAGCACCAGCACGCTGGCAATGGTCACCCGCTTTTTCTGGCCGAAGCTCAGTGCCGAGATGGGCCAGTTCCGGAAAGGATACAGGCCGCAGACCCTGAGGGTCGCCTCCACCTTTTCCCGGATCTGCTCCTCAGTCAGGCCGGAGCGCTGCAGACCCAGAGCCACCTCATCGTAGATCATGGTCTTGGAGATCATCTGGTTGGGGTTCTGCATCACATAGCCAATGTGCTGGGCGCGGCGGCGGATGTTCTCCTCAGCCAGCGGCTTGCCGTTCAGGAAGATCTCGCCCGCATCCGGGGTCTCGAAGCCGCAGATGAGCTTGGAGAGGGTGGATTTGCCCGCGCCGTTCCGGCCCACGATGCTCACCATCTCCCCCTTGCCGATCGAGAAGCTGACATCCCGCAGGGTCTGCTGGCCCTTCTGATAACCAAAGCTCAGGCCCTTTACCTCCAGCAGCGGCTCCCGTTCCGGCTGCGCGGCGGGCCGGGGCCGGGCCGTGAACCAGTCCCGGAGCTTCTGGGTGTCGGTATCGTTCAGCACAAGACTGTCCACATGGGCGGGGTGCTTGTCCGGAGTGATATCCACCCCGGCATAGCGCAGAGCCGTGACATACAGCGGCTCCCGGATGCCGTTTTCCGCCAGCAGGCTGCCCGAGAGCAGCTCGTCCGGGCGCAGGTCTGCCAGAATGGTGCCGTCGTTCACCAGCACGATGCGGTCCACGTTCCGCCAGAGCACATCCTCCAGCCGATGTTCGATGATGAGCACTGTGGTGTCAGTCTTTTTCTGGATCTCGTCGATCAGCTCAATGGCCTGCTTGCCGGTGGCGGGGTCGAGGTTGGCCAGCGGCTCATCGAAGAGCAGGATCTTGACCTGATCCACCATCACGCCCGCCAGGCTCACCCGCTGCTTCTGCCCGCCCGAAAGCTCGTGCGGTGCATAGCCGAGATGGTTCTCGATGCCCACCAGCTCGGCGGCATGGCGGGTAATGGCGTGCATCTCATCCTGCGGGGTGCAGCTGTTTTCCAGTGCAAAGGCAATGTCCTCGCCCACGGTCAGCCCGATGAACTGGCCGTCCGGGTCCTGCAGCACCGTGCCCACATGGGCCGAAAGCTCAAAGAGGCTGCTGTGAGGCGCATCCACACCGTCTACGGTCAGGGTGCCGGTGCACGCGCCGGGGTTGGAAAACGGGTTCAGCCCGTTGATGCACCCCGCCAGCGTGCTCTTGCCGCTGCCGGAGGGGCCCGCAATGAGCACCCGCTCACCCGGGTAGATTTCCAGATCGATATCGGTCAGGGTGGGGCGCTTCTGGGCGCGGTACTGGAAGGAAAAGTTGTGGAATGAGATGATGGGTTTACGTTCTGCCATGGGTATGGTACCTCAGCTGTTCATCAAAAAAGCCTTTCCAACGGGCCGGACGGCGCAGATGGAAAGGCCGGGTTTCATGCGGGGATCACTCCTGATCCAGAGAGCCCTTCTTGGCGATGGTTCTGGTGTAAGCCAGCACCAGCAGGCCGCCCACCACCACAGCGGTGATACTGTTGGACACGGCGGCAAATGCACCCTGTGCAAACACCTTCTTGACGGGCTCGGCGTAGATGGCAATATCCAGCACGGGGGCCACCAGGATCCAGGCCAGCAGATGGGCCACGATATTGGCCAGCGCAAAGAAAGCCACCTGCTTCTTGCTGAACTCGCCTTCCTGCAGGTTCAGCTTCTTGGAGAACAGGCCCACCACAACGCCCACAAAGGCGGAGGCGATGACCCAGCTCCACCAGGGGCTGCCGCCCCAGGACAGGTCGATGAGGGTGTGGCCGATGAAGCCGATCAGGCCGCCGACCACGGGGCCGTACATGGCAGCCAGCAGGGCCAGAACGGCGTACTGCAGGCTGATGTTGGTGTTGGGCACCGGGCTGGGAATGGCCACGAACCGGCCCAGAACAAAGAACAGGGCTGCGCCGATGCCGACGGCGACCACTGGTTTGATGCTGTTGTTGTTTTTCATATTCTTTCGCTCCTCTTTTTTTGCACCGCAGTGTGCGGCATTTTTTTCAAGGCATTGTCAGTATACGACAAGCCAGGAACCCTTGTCAATGGACAAACGGCTCTCTTTGCAGAAAAACCGCCGGTTTTGCCGTTTCAGCGGGAGCTTTGGGGCTGCGGCACCAGTTTGCAGACCAGCCGGACCATCACCGGCGTCAGCGGGAGCCACACCAGTGTGCACAGCAGGTTGAACAGGGTGTGGGCGTTGGCGATCTGCCGCGCCAGCACTTCCAGCTCCGGCCCCTTGGGTGAGACGGCCTCCACCAGCCTTGTCATCCAGGGCAGAGTCAGCAGGCAGACCACGCTGCCCGACAGATTGAAGCAGCAGTGCGCTGCCGCCGTCCGCCTGGCATCCGTAGGCTGACCCACCGCCGCCAGCACCGCCGTGATGGTCGTGCCGATGTTGTCCCCCAGCAAAATGGGCAGGGCACCGGCCAACCCCAGCGCACTGTGGATACCGTCCGGCCCGGCCTGCTGTGCGGCCCGCTGCAGCACCGCGATGGTGGCCGAGCTGCTCTGCACCACCAGCGTCATCCCGGTGCCCAGCAGCAGCCCCAGCAGCGGCGTATGCCGCACCTGCGTCATCCAGCGGAGGAAGACCGGGTGTTCGGCCAGCGGAGTCATCGCGCCGGACAAAACTTCGATGCCGTCGAACAGCAGGCCGAACGAAAACACCGCCAGCCCCAGCTGCCGCGTCCGCTCCCGCCGGGCCAGCAGCCAGACCAGCACCCCCGCAAACAGGATGGGGAACACCCAGTCCGCCAGCCGGAATGCCACCAGCTGGGCCGTCATGGTGGTGCCCACATTGGCCCCGAACACCACGGCCACGGCCTGCGGCAGCTCCATCAGCCCGGCGCTGACGAACCCGATGACCATCACCGTGGTGGCCGAGCTGCTCTGCAGCACCGCTGTGACCAGCAGCCCCGCCAGCGCCCCGGTGAGCGGTGTGCGGGTGACGCGGCGCAGGAATCCCCGCATCCGCTCCCCTGCCGCCTGCTGCAACGCCCGGCTCATGTTCTCCATCCCAAACAAAAACAGCGCCAGTCCACCGGCCAGCCCGAATGCCGCCCGAACGCCTTCCCCCATGTGTCGTCCTCCTCTCGGTGTGGATAACACAAAAATACTCGCCTTCCGGTGGGAAAGCGAGTACATTTTGCAAGGGAGCCGGTCATTTGTCCGTCCGGACGCAGCGCAGGGCATACCGCGCCTGCCCGCCTGTGGTGCAGGTGAACAGCTCTCTGCAGATCTTGCTCTTTTGGGGGGCGTTCTTAGTTCTTGCCGGTCAGCTTGAAGCCGTTCAGGGTCTGGATGGTGGTCACGATGACATTGACGTTGTTGACGATGGAGCTGCCAGCAGAGAAGATGCGGGCGACGTAGTTGAACAGGGTGCCAACGTTCAGGAAGATCTTCCAGGCCTCGGTATCGGTGATCGAGCCACCGTTCAGGTAGACCATCTCGTTCTCGTCGATCTCGGCAAAAGCAGCGGGCATCTTGATTTCGTTCATAACAGGGATTCCTCTCTTTCAAACATTCGATTCGTTTTTGTGTTTCAGCAATGCAGGCCGACTCAGCCGTGCATCGCAACCAGTGTCACGACCAGGACCGTCGTTCCGACGATCAGGATCTCGCCCAGGTGGTCCTCCAGCCGGAAGGTGCTGGCAGGCTGTTCGGCCGCCTCCGGCTCCGGCTTTGCGGTGGACTCGCCCGACACAGGCGTCCAGTGGGCATACAGGGTCTGCCCATCTTCCTGGAACTCGTACTCAGCCGGCTTGATCTTATCGCCGCCCACAAGATCCGTATACCAGCCATCGAAGAGGTAGCCTTCCATGGTGGGGGTGGGCAGTCTGGAGATCCGGTAGTTCTCCGTGCCGTCCGAAGTTTTGATGCGGTAGACGAAGACGTACTCCGGGGTGCCGATGCCGCCCTGTCGCTCCAGATAGATGGTGTAATAGTTGGGATTGTCCGCAAATGCCAGCGGCGTCACGCAGCAGAACATTGCCAGCGTCACCACGCTGAGCATCAGCCGCTTCAGGAATTGCTTCATCGTTGCTGCCTCACTTTCCAGTCTTGCCGGTGCCGGGCAGCGCCCTGCGCCGGAACCAGGGAGACCCCACGCCCTTCCGGGCAGACTTTCTCTATATAGGTTATACGATAAACACAGCATTTTGTCAATCGGAACTGCGCAATTTTCGCATTTTCGTGTTTTCCGAAACCGCAGCCCCGCACCGTGCTGCGGCATCAGGGCGCTGTGAGCAGGGAAACCACGGCACCAGCGCAGGGTCTTCGGCAGAATGCCGCCTGCCAGGTGATGTGTTCCGGCTCCACCGGCTCAAAATAGCAGGAGGAACACGCCGCAGCCACACCTTCTGCCTCGTCTGCACTCCCGCGCACCGTGCAGAACACCGCCGTCGGGCCGTCGGCCCCGCCAATGACAGCGATGGCCGCATCCCCTTCCCCCTGCGGTTCCAGTCCATACTTCTTTTCCAACGCTGCCCGTTCGGGCGGCAGATTCCGGGGTCGGCGGCGCGGGTGGTCCCCCTCAGCGCAGTCGGAGAGGAAGAAATTTTCGGCAGCCGGGGTCAGGCGGTAGGTCATCATACAGAAGCGGTTGGGCCACTCCCAGCCATCACAGTCCGGAAGTTCCAGCGTTTCCGACCGGACATCCAATGCAGTCAGCTGATAGGTCTGTGCGTTTCCCGGTTCGTGCAGCGTCACCGACCCGCCCACCGCAGGGGTCCGGAACTGTTCCGCCGGGTGTTGTTCCAGTTCCGCTTCCAGCCGCACCTCCAGGGCACGGAAGCGCTTCGGGCAGCTCTTCCGGCTCCGGGTCGCCCAGGGGTAGCTTTCCCGCCAGAACTTCCAGACCGTCGTTTCATCCAACCCATAATGCCGCAGGAGCGCTGCGACTGTATCATCGCCGGCCATCTCTCCCGGAAGATAACCCGCCCCGCAGCCATCTCTGGAATGCAGCCGCATCCCATTCAGTTCCAGCTCCGCACAGAACCCCACATTCAACGGATTTTCCTGTTCCATCTGCTGTTCCTCGGCTCTGGTCAGGGTGCGGCTGCATTCGCCGTCTTCGGTCAGGCCCCATTTTTCCATATAGGCCCGCAGTTCTTCCTGCGGCACCTCCATCGCAAAGTCCACGACCAATCCCTGTCGGCACCGGTAGATCGCCGGGATGCGCCACTTGTACCCATGCCATTCAAATTCGCGGTCCACGCGCAGTTCCTCGCCGAGGTCGTTTTCCTCCTGTGTTCCCCAGAAATTTTTCCCAAAGCAGACCTTCCAGCGGCGGTGTTCGTGTCTCATGGCAGTTGTCCCCTTCCGTTTTTCTCTATTTTAACACCATTTCATCGGCCCCGCAATTTCTTTGCGAATTTTTGCCGGTTCTCAGCCGCCTGCCCCTACACAAACGGCGGCGGTTGTGCTATGATAAGGCTGAAAAGATAAGGCTGAAAAATCGGTTTGGCACTGCCAACCCATGAAGAAGGTGTCGTTCATGTCTGATCTGCTTGAGACCCTGCGGCAGGAGGGCGTCGATCCCGCGCTGCTCGCCGCTGTGGAAGAATACCGCGCAGCCCACCCGCTGGCCGAGGCGCTGCGCCCCCGCATCCCGGTGTCGGCCTTTACCTATTATGGTAAGGACGTCTGGGAGCAGGCTCTGGCCGCGCTGCTCTGCGGCGAGAACCTGCTGCTGGCAGGCGGCAAGGCCACCGGCAAAAACGTGCTGGCCGAAAACCTCTCCGCCGCCTTCGGCCGCCCTGCGTGGGACATCTCGTTCCATGTGAACATGGACGCAGCCTCCCTCATCGGCATGGATACGTTTGAGGGCGGCGCGGTCAAGTTCCGGCCCGGCCCGGTCTACCGCTGCGCCCAGTGCGGCGGGTTTGGTGTGCTGGACGAGATCAACATGGCCAAAAACGAGGCGCTGGCCGTCCTCCACGCCGTGCTGGACTTCCGCCGTGCCATCGACGTGCCTGGCTATGAGCGTATCCCGCTGGCCGAGGAGACCCGCTTCATCGCCACCATGAACTACGGTTATGCGGGCACCCGTGAGCTGAACGAGGCGCTGACGTCCCGCTTTGTGGTCATCCAGATGCCCACCATCACACAGGACAACCTCGAAAAGCTGCTCCGTGCCCAGTTCCCCGACCTGCACGCAAACTATGTCCACCAGTTCGCCCTGCTCTTCCTCGACCTGCAAAAAAAGTGCGACAGCGCGGAGATCTCCACCAAGGCGCTCGATCTGCGCGGGATGCTGGATGCGCTGCGGCTGATCCGCCGGGGCGTCCCGGCCGGGGCCGCGCTGGATATGGGCATCACCAACAAAGCCTTTGATTCCTACGAGCAGGGGCTGATCCGGGACGTCATCGCCGCCCGCATCCCGGCGCAGCTCACTGCCGCAAAGCTGTTCCGCTGATGGAAGCGCAGAGCTACACCGCCGAACAGCGGCGCGCAGCCAATCAGGTCTGGGCGGCAGCCGGTGCCTATGGGTTTGAGCCGCTGTTCCTTGCACACAACACCGACGGCACGATCGATTTTTACATGAACTGCATCGTGGGCCTGGTGCACAAATATTACGGCGACGATCTCATCCGGAGCCTGTTCGGGCTTTGGGATGGCGACATCCGGGAGGCCGAACTCGACGACCTGACCTGGCTCTACCTCGAAAGCGCAGCCTATGCGCTGGAGCTGCCCCGCCGCCCGGTGCTGACCGAGCTGCGCCGCGCCCATGCGGACTACTTTTTCGGCATCCAGTACAAGCTCTCCCGGCAGGAGTGGATGGCCAAAAACCAGCTCGTCTACACCATGCAGGCAGACCGCTGGCGCACCGTGCAGGGCCGCCGCCCGCCGGTGATGACCCCTTACGAAGCCGACCTTGCCGCCGCACTGGCCCCGCAGACGCCGCCGGAACCGGCTGCGCTGAAACCGGCCCTGCTGGTCCTCTTTGCCCGCGCGAAGCTGTTTGACGGCACCGTGCACAAAAAGGCCGCGCTCCACCTGCATCTCGAAGGGCTTCTGGCTTCGCTTGCCACCAAAACGCTCCCCACCCAGATGATCAAGACCGACCGCGTCATGGTCGAGCATTCCAGCGCGGTGGATGCCGCAGGCAGCGGCGGGCTGACGGTGGACAAGCGGCTGGCCCGCATCACCCTCCGGCAGAACGCCGCCGAAGACCGCGCCTACATCGAGAGCTGTTTCGGGCGCTCCCTCTACCCGCCGGAGCGGCTGCGCAAGGCCGAGCAGGAGCTTTGCACCGGCGATCATCTGGGGTGCCATCTCTGGTTCGCCGCCGGTGTCCCCAGCCCCGAACAGGCCCCCACCCCGGAAGCAAAGCATCTGGCCGAACAGGCGCAGCTGCAGGCCGACCGGAACCGCGCCTACTACGCCAAGAACCGGGAGCTGCACCGCAGCGTCGTGCTGCGGCTGACCGAGCAGATCCGCAACTGCATCCTCGTGCATCAGCAGCCCCATGCGCGGGTGGCCCGCAGCGGCAGTCTGGACCCCGTGCGGGTCTGGCGGGCCCCTGTGCTGGACGACGCCCGCGTCTTCCGCTGCGCTGAGGAGGAGAACCAGCCTGCCTTCACCGTGGACCTATTGCTGGATGCGTCGGCCTCCCGCTTGCACTGTCAGGAGGTCATCGCGGCGCAGGGCGTCATCCTTGCCGAGAGCCTGACTGCCTGCGGCATTCCTGTGCGGGTCAGCTGCTTTTCCAGCCTGCGGGGCTACACGGTCCTGCGGGTGCTCAAAGGCTTTTCAGACAAGAACCTACAGAACATCCACCAGTATTTCGCCTCCGGCTGGAACCGCGACGGCCTGGCCCTGCGGGCTGCGGGCGACCTGTTGGACTTTGCGCCCGGCCCCGCGCCGCGTCATCTGCTCATCCTGCTGACGGACGCCTCCCCCAACGACAGCCGCCGTGTGCCGCCCTCTTCGGAGAACCCGCTGGGGCACGACTACGGCGGGGCTTTCGGTGTGGACGATGCCGCTGCCGAGGTGCGCACCCTCCGCCGCAAGGGGCTGCGGGTCTCCGCTGTCTTCATGGGCGAGGACCGCTCCATCCCCGATGCCGAGCGCATCTACGGCAAAGATCTGGCCCGCATCCGCGGTATGGACCAGCTGGCCCGCGCGGCCGGGCAGCTCATCCAGAACGAGATCCGCGAGCTGGGCGATTGACTCCTCGCACCAAAAGACCGGGACTGCATGTTTGCAGCTCCGGTCTTTTGGTTACAACCATAGTGTTTACCCTTTCCCACAATGTGCAAAAATATTTTTGCAATCTTCAAACTTTTAGTTGTAATTTGTGACAACTTATGCTATAATACAGCCAGAAAAGAACGAATCAATGGTTGTACGAGGAAGGAGACCCGCTATGGATGCCAATCGTTACTTTGAGCAGATGCACCAGGTCATGTCCGCGCAGAAGCGCGATTTCTCGTTGATTTTGAGCGTAAAAGTGCAGGACCTTGGCGGCGCGGATGCCTACATCGAGCTGCGCCGGAACGCATCCGGCCGCGCACGGGTCTTCTATTCCACCATGGGCCGCCGCAACCTCAACTTCCAGTTGTTTCGCAAGGGCTGGCAGTTGTGCCACAACGCATCCGGCGAGATGACTGGCCGTTTCCCCACCAAAGCGGACGCCCTGTTGGACGCAGCGGACTTTTCCGCCTGCATCCGGGACGATGCCTTTGACCCGGCTCGCACGGAATTTCTCGTGAACCAGCTCCGACTTCTTTCGGACGCCTCCTGCCCTCCCCTGCCGCAGTCGGCCCGCGAAGGGGCGCTCATCACCGTGGACAGCTTTGTGGGCCGCGGCGGGCACTGGTGCTATTGGAGCACGCAGGCCGCCGACTGCCTGCCTCTCGCTGCGCTGCTCTGCTGGCTGGGTGATTTTCTGGCCGGGAGCGAGCGCCGCACCCTGCAAAACTGCCCGCAGGCCATGGAGCTGGCCGCGCAGTGGCAGGCGGAGTTTTGCTCGCCCTTCACCCGCCCGGCGGATGCTGTCCGTTCTCCTGCCCAGCGCCCGGCCCCGCGCCGCGCCGCCCCTGCCGCGCAAAACCCCCACTGGCAGAGCATCCTGGCGGTGCTGGCCACCGTATGACAACAAGTGCCCCGCCCTCTGGTTTTCCAGAGAGCGGGGCACTTGTTCAATATTCGATCCCCTGCCGGGCGGCGATGCCCTTCTGATAGGGGTGGCGGCAGCACTTCATCTCGGTGCTGTAATCCGCCGCATCCAGCATCCACTGCGGCGCAGCGTGTGCCGTCAGAACGCATTCCTGCTCATCCGGCCGGTACAGAACGGCTGACTGCAGCAGCTCTTTGTCCACCATATCCAGTTCCCATGCGGAACCGGCCTCGTCCAGAAGAAGCAGATCGGCCGGCTGGGCCATGGCAGCCCGGAGGTTCTCATTTTGCAGCGCCCGCGTAGCCGCCTTTTCGGCGTCGTTCATCTGGAAGACGAACTTCTGCCCGGCCTTGCCGCGGTAGACTTTGGCCCCCAGCTGCTCCAGCAGCGGGATTTCACCGCTTTTGCCGCCCTTCAGGAACTGCACGATGACCACACGCTTCCCGCTGCCCAATGCGCGCAGCGCGAGACCCATGGCGGCTGTGGTCTTGCCCTTTCCATCGCCCCAATAGAGATGCAGCAATCCGCGCTCCATCATGCGTTTTCCTCCGTGTACTGGACGGTTTTCACCACGTGCAGGATGTGTTCCGCCTTCCAGTCGCAGGCGTCCAGAACATAGCCGCCTGCGTTGGGGCCGCACCATGCGTGGAAGGTCTTGTGCGGCACCGCGAACCGCTCCATTGCGGCCATCTGGGTGCCGCCGTGCGCCACGATGACCAGCCGCTCCTCGCCGTCGGCAAGTGCCTTGTCCACCAGAGCGGCAAACGCCGCGCAGACGCGGTCACAGAAATCGCTCTTCCGCTCCCCATCCGGGTGAGCGCTGGCTTCGTTCTGCCGGACCCACTCTAGATACTCCGGGTCCTGCTCCATACGGACGAACTTCTGCCCCTCGAACCGGCCGAAGTTCATCTCCTTCAGCCCCTCCACCGGCACCAGTTTTGCATCCGGAAAGAGGATCTTTGCCGTCTGCGACGTGCGCTGCAGCGGCGTTACGTAGACGACCTCCGGGGAAAAGTCCGCCCGCCGCAACTGGGCCGCGCTTTCGGGCGAAAGCGGGATGTCCCGCTGGCCCTGATACCGTTTCTGGGCGTTGTATTCAGTTCTGCCATGGCGCAGCAGATAGATCCACATGGTGTTGTCTCCTTTTTTCATCCTTTTGCCGCCCCATTATAGCCGATTTCCGCAAAAGATACAAGCCGCCCACGGTTCATTCTTCCCCCGCGCCTGCCACAGCATTCTTTTTGGTTTGCAATATCCAACCACGCGTATCCGTATGACATGCCCGTGCGCCTTTTGTCAAGCGCAAAAAAAGCACCCGCCGCAGGATGTGCAGCAGGTGCCGGAAATTTGACCGTTCTTATTCGTACAGGGGGAACGCCTTGGTGAGCGCCAGAACGCGGGCGGAGATGTCGTCCCGCTTCTCGTCATAGTGCCAGATGCAGTCGGCAATGCAGTCGGCGATGATCTTCATCTCTGCCGGGCCCATGCCGCGCGTCGTGACGGCAGGGGTGCCCAGACGGACGCCGGAGGTCACGAAGGGGCTGCGGGTCTCGCCGGGCACGGTGTTCTTGTTGGCGGTGATGTGAGCTGCATCCAACAGCTTCTCCACTGCCTTACCGGTCAGACCGTAAGGGGTCAGGTCTACCAGCATCAGATGATTGTCGGTACCGCCGGAGACAATCTTAATGTCACGGCTCATCAGGCCCTTGCACAATGCCTGTGCGTTGTCCACAATGTTCTTCTGATATACCTTAAAGTCGTCGCTTAATGCTTCTTCGAAGCAGACTGCCTTGGCAGCGATCACATGCATCAGAGGGCCGCCCTGTGTACCTGGGAAAATAGCTGAATTCAATTTCTTTGCATATTCCTCTGTACCGCAAAGGATCATACCACCTCTTGGACCACGAAGTGTCTTATGAGTTGTTGTTGTTGTAACGTGTGCGTATGGGATTGGGCTCTCATGAAGACCTGCAGCTACTAAACCTGCGATATGAGCCATATCTACCATTAATACTGCTCCAACTTCATCTGCGATTTCACGCATTCTCTTGAAA
>OHUB01000507.1_pt1 | contig 19866 bp, 20 predicted proteins | sample 1579091 | NCBI WGS metagenome assembly OHUB01 (sample SAMEA3879566, study PRJEB24766) | human gut metagenome | biome: human-associated habitat; feature: feces | place: USA | collected 1985/1987
CCCTGAAGCTGATCGTCCGTTCTCCGCTGGTCCTGCTGGGCCTGGAGGGCAAGTATGACGTCGTCGTCCGCGTTTCCGGCGGCGGTGTTTCTGGTCAGGCTGGCGCAATCCGCCACGGCCTGAGCCGCGCCCTGCTGCAGCAGAGCGATGAGAACCGTGCAGTCCTGAAGAAGGCTGGCTTCCTGACCCGCGATCCTCGTATGAAGGAACGTAAGAAGTACGGTCTGAAGGCTGCTCGTCGCGCACCTCAGTTCAGCAAGCGCTGATTTACCCTCAAAATGTACGTTTGCAACCCTGCTTCGGCAGGGTTGTTTTTGTTATAGCTGGTTTTTCTCTGAACGGGGGTGCGCGGCTGCATCGCGGCCCCGGACAGCACGGAGGGCCCGGTGCGCCATGCACCGGGCCCTCATCTGTTTACTGGCCGCTCTTCAGTTTGTAGAAGTAGTCATCGGCTTCGATGGCCTCCGGGGTGAACGAGTTGTTCTTCCACCAGCTGACGAGGGCGGCGGCCACGGTCAGGCCGGTGGAGACCAGCTGGGCCGACTCGATGGGCAGCACCGCGTGGCCGGTGGTGCTGAGGATCTGGTTGGTCAGGGCCAGCGCCAGCGCGGCGGTGCGGGCAATGGTCGAGGGCGAGATCTTGTGCAACCGATGCAGGGCGGCAAGCGAAGCGGCGAAAAACGAATAAAAGGGTTTTAGGGCTTCGTTGATTGGTGCGTTGGCAACCCCACCGCAATGGTAGTGCCCTTCTCCGAACTTTCCTCCACCCAAACGGAGCCGCCGTGGAGGTCGGCAATCTCCCACACCAGAGAAAGTCCCAGTCCCGCGCCGCCGTATTCCCGGCTGCGGGATTTGTCTACCCGGAAGAAGGGTTGGAAAATGCTCCGCTGATACTCCTCCGGAATGCCGCAGCCGGTGTCGGAAACGCGAATGATGCACTTTTCCTGCCCCTGTGCAAGCTCGACCCGCACCGAGCCGCCGAGGCGGTTGTATTTGACAGCGTTCTCCGTCAGGTTGAAGAGCATGCGGTAGATCAGCGCGTCGCTGCCGGTCAGGGCGGCGTCGCCCTCCGCTTCCAGCGTGATGCTTCGCTTCTCCGCCAGCGACGCAAGATCCGTAAAGATCTCCTCGACCATGGGGGCGAGCTGGAGCTGCTCGTTCCGCGCCACCTGCTGCAAATTGCTCATCTCCAGCAGCGTCTTGGTCATCTGTATCAGCCGTTCCGTCTGCTCACGCAAAAGCGTGAGGAACTCCGCCGTCTCCGGTCGCACATCAGGATGCTCCGCGGAAAACAGCTCCAGCTGCGCCTGCATCAGCGCCAGCGGCGTGCGCAGCTCGTGGGCGGCGTTGCCGGTGAACTGCCGCTGGGCGGAAAAGGCGTTGTTCAGCCGCTCCAGCATCTGGTTGAATGAGCGGCTCAGCTGCCGGAACTCCGAAATAGCATCTTCATCGATCCTCATATCGGCAAGATTGTTCAGCTGCACCTGCTCCACCTGCGAGGTAAAGCTGCGAAGGGGCTTGAGAGCGCGTCCACTGACAAAATAGGCGAGGAAACCGCTGAGCAGCGTTACCGCCGCTGTGATGTACCAGTTGGTGGTGCGGAAGCGCCCCTGCACCCCATCGACGACGATGGTCAACTCCTCGTTGGGCGCTATGAGCTGCGGGTCAAAGCTCGCCGCTCCGCTATCATTCAGGATCACCGTGCCGCCGCCCTGTAAGCTGTCCGCAATGGTGTCCATATAGTACACACCGGAGGAGCACAGCAGCAAATTCATGGCCACGCAGGTGACGCCGATGAGCAGGACGGACATCAGCGTGATGCGCCACTGCAGGGAAAGACGCTTCATGATTCCTCGCCTCCCATCAGATAGCCCTCGCCGATGCGGTTGCGGATGGGGTCATAGCCCAGCACGGCCCGCAGCTTCTTACGCAGGGCGGAGATATGGACGCGAATGGAATTGCTGAAGCTGTCCACGCTGTTGTCCCAAACATGCTCCATCAGCTCCTCCTGACTCACGGGCCGCCCCTGATGCACCATTAGGTATTCGAGTATCCCCGTTTCCTTGCGGGTGAGCGTCAGCAGCTGCCCGTTGACAGCGGCGGTGCGGGAGCGGGTGTCAAAGGTTAAAGCTCCGCAGCTTAGCAGCACATCCTGCTGGGTGAACTGCCGCAATGTCAGGCTGCGGATGCGGGCCTCCAGCTCGGCAAGATGAAAAGGCTTTGCCAGATAGTCGTTGGCGCCCGCATCCAGCCCCTCCACCTTGTCCTCCACCTCGCCGCGGGCGGAGAGGATCAGTACCTTCGTCTCACGGTCGGTCTGCCGCAGGGTGCGCAGCACCGTCATGCCGTCCTTTTTCGGCAGATTCAGATCAAGAAGTACCAGATCGTAGCACTCCACGCCCAGCAACTCCAGAGCCTTCTCCCCGTCGTAGCAGTAGTCCACGCTGTAGGCCAGCCGCCGCAGGCTGCGGACGATTGTTTCACACAGAGCGCGTTCATCTTCAATTACTAAAAGGTGCATAAGAGCCCTCCTTTTTATTTCTCCGTTTTTGTGTTGTTTTTATTATAGCAAAAATAGATAAGGTTTGTGTTAAGTTTTCGTTCTTAACAGAGACTTTAACTCTCCCGCGCTATAATGGGGGCAGAAAATCGGAAAGGATGATGAAAAATGAGCTGCGGGAAAAAGGCAGCGGCGCAGATCGTGCTGCTGATGGCCGGAGCCGCCATGCTGTGCTTCGGTGTCTGGCGGGGCGAGGCGGCGACAGTGCTGAGCAAAGCAATCAAATTATGTCTGGAGTGTGTGGGCATTGGGTAAAAAGTTTTCAGGCGTTTCACAGACCATGTCCCGCTTCCGGGGCTGGATTCAGGCGGGTGCGGCGCTGCTGACCAACCTGCATCTGCCGAATTTCCTCAAGGGCGGACTGTATCAGGGGGCAGGGAAGACCGTCTGCGTGCCGGGGCTGAACTGCTATTCCTGCCCGGCAGCCTCCGGTGCCTGTCCCATTGGTGCGTTTCAGGCGGTGGTAGGCTCGTCAAAGTTCAGTTTCTCCTATTATATCACAGGCTTTCTCATTTTGCTGGGAGTCCTGCTGGGACGCTTTATCTGCGGCTTCCTCTGTCCCTTCGGCTGGTTTCAGGAGCTGCTGCATAAAATCCCGACAAAGAAGCTCTCCACAAAGAGGCTGAAGCCGCTGACATACCTGAAATACGCTGTCCTGCTGGTGATGGTTTTCCTGCTGCCGGCGTTCCTTGTGAACGATGTGGGCATGGGCGACCCGTTCTTCTGCAAATACCTCTGCCCCCAAGGCGTGCTGGAGGGAGCCATCCCGCTGTCCCTTGCCAATTCCGGCATCCGGGCGGCGCTGGGCAGCCTGTTTACATGGAAATTCGGTATCTTGCTGGCGGTGATCGTGCTGAGCGTACTGTTCTACCGTCCCTTCTGCAAGTGGCTGTGCCCGCTGGGCGCGTTCTACGCCCTGTTCAACCGGGTGTCCCTTTTCCAGATGAAGGTGGACAAGAGTAAGTGCGTCTCCTGCGGGAAATGCGCCAGAGCCTGCAAGATGGACGTGGATGTGACGAAAACGCCCAACCATACCGAGTGCATCCGCTGCGGGATGTGTATCCGTGCCTGTCCGACGAACGCCGTCAGCTTCCGCTACGGCTTCGGCGATGGAAAAGAGAAAGAAAACGCAGCGACACTGCGAGAAAACAACAACAAAGCTTAAGGAGAAACGAATATGAATGTAAAGAAGATACTGGCTCTGATGCTGTGCGCGATGATGCTGCTCTCCCTTGCAGCCTGCGGCGCAAAGGACAACGACAAGCAGGCGGATATGAGCGGAGACAGCTCCGCCATGACCGGCGAGCCGAAAACCGCCGAGGAGGCGCTTGCCCTGCACAAAAAGCTGATGGAACAGGAGAACACGATTCTCTCGCAGAACACTGCGCTCTGGGAAAAGGTTTTCATGGCAGCTGATAAAGGCATGACCTTGCAGGAGGACGGAAAAAATTACGGCGAGTTCCTGCTGGATACCATCGAGGGTGCCAAAGACCAGTTCACCGACGAAGAGTATGAGATGCTGAAGGAGTCGGCCACGGAGATCAGCAATATCGAGAACAAGCTGACCGAGCTGGAAAACAAGTACCCCGAGATCATGCAGGAATCCATCGACGGCGATATGAGCGTGCCCGCAGGCAGCGGCATGACCAATCCGCCCGACGACGGCAGTATGCAGAAGTTCCCCGCCTTTGAAGGGAAAGACCTGGATGGCAACACGGTGAAGAGCGACGAGCTGTTCTCTGCCAACGCCGTCACCGTGGTGAATTTCTGGTTCACCACCTGCAATCCCTGCGTGGGAGAGCTTGCCGAGCTGGACGCACTGAATAAGGAACTCGCGGAGAAGGGCGGCTCTCTCATCGGCGTCAACACCTTCACGCTGGACGGCGACGAGGCAGCGATTTCCGAGGCGAAGGACGTGCTGACCAAGAAGGGCGCCACCTATCAGAATGTGTATTTTGACTCAGATGGTGAGGCGGGAAAGTTTACTACCAACATCTTTGCTTATCCCACCACCTATGTGGTCGACCGCAGCGGCAATATCGTGGGTGAACCCATCGTAGGAGCCATCACAGAAAAGAAGCAGGCGGAGACGCTGCAAAAGCTCATCGAGCAGGCGCTCGCCGCCGATGTGGGCTGACCCGAGATTTAAAAAAGCGCCTGCTGTGCGCCGCTGCTGGCCTACTTCTATGTCATCGACCCCACGGTGCAAAACCGGCAGGGCAACGACTGCGGCAGCCAGTACCAGACCGGCGTTTACTTTACCAACGAAAGTGCGAGAGAAACGGTGAAGCGCATCGCGGAGATCGAGCGCGGCCGCAGCGAAAAATTCTTCGTGGAGATCGGCCCGCTCAAAAACTTCTATCCCGCCGAGGAATACCACCAGAACTACCTCGAAAAGAATCCGAACGGCTACTGCCACATCCCGCGCGCGGAGATGGAGCTCTTTTCCCGACTGCGCATCGACCCGGGTGACTATCAGAAGCCCGCGGCGGAATCCATCCGGGACAAGCTGACGGCGGAGCAGTACCGTGTTACGCAGGAGAGCGGCACGGAGCGCGCCTTCACGGGCGAGTTCTGGGACAAGTTTGAAAAGGGCATCTATGTGGATGTCGTCACCGGCGAGCCGCTCTTTTCCTCCACGGATAAGTACGAGAGCGGCTGCGGCTGGCCGGCTTTCACAAAGCCCATCGAGGGCCCTGCCGTGGTGGAACTGGAGGACCTGAGCCACAGCATGCGCCGTACAGAGGTCAGAAGCCGTGCCGGAGATTCTCACCTTGGTCATGTGTTCACCGGCGATCCGGAGTCCCCCAATGGCGTGCGCTACTGCATCAACAGCGCGGCCCTGCGCTTTGTGCCTTACGCAAAGATGAAAGCAGAGGGCTACGGATACCTGCTGTACCTGTTTGAAAAATAGGACGCAAACGGTCGGCAGTTCTCATGCAAGGAACTATCAGCACATCACAGCATATCGGACTGCCACCGGGCAGTCCGATATGCTGTGAATGGAACAGAGAAGCGCCCGTATCAGCATTTATGCTGGCACGGGCGCAAATCATTTAAGGCATGCTTTACACCCCTGTTTCTTTCATTATATCAGAAACGGGGAGATGACTTTGTGGTTTTTTGACAGGCTGAAGAAGGCTCCGGCGCTTTTGGCACCGGAGCCTTCCTTGAGTCTTACTTCGCTAGTACAACGGAAATTTTGATCTCCTTTTCCGCCTCGCTCAGGTCGAACGCACCGCCGTCGGCAACGGTCACGCGCAGCTCGTACAGCGTGCCGGCGGTAAGTTCCGTTACAGCCTCGCCGTCCTCGTCTGTGATCGACCACAGTGCAGGATCGACCTCCGCCAGCTTTCCGTCTGCGCCGTAGGCGTAGAGGGTCAGCGCGGAGGTGCTTCCGGACAGGTCGTTCATGCGGAAGGCGATGGTGGTGTTGGGGTGGACGTTTTCGACTGTCGCGGTATTGCGCCAGCTTGCAACAGTGCCTTCGCCGCCGTCCTGTTCAAACTGTGCCTGCGTCAGCACGTTCCGTGCAGCCTTGTCAAGATCGACCTTGCGGTAGGGCATTTCGGGCAGATAAACAAAGCGGTCCTGCAGGCGCAGCAGCTCCAGATAGCCGGTCGGGCAGTAGAGCGCGTTGCCGCTGTTTCCGGCATACATACCGATAGCCATGTTGTTGTAACCGTATTTATTGGAAACATCCATCGTGAAAACGGTCTCGCCGGTCTCAAAGTCCAGAATGATGTACTGCCACATGCCGCTTTCCAGATTCTGCACATAGCCGTAGATATAGCCCGTCGCGGTGGAGAGCTTGAGAATCGATGTATCGCTCAGGTCATTTCGAGACCAGATGCTCTTCATCTCATAGCCGCTATCGGTTTTCACGGTGTCCACGCGCTCGACGCCGGGCGCAATCATGCAGTTGCCCTTTGTCAGCCAGTTCATGTCATAGATGTTGGCGTAGCTCTGGATGGAGGAGTCGTTGTTGGGGTCTGCCAGACCTGCGTTGCCCGCGCCGAACCAGTTGCAGACGATGGTGCTTACGGTGCCTTCGCCGTCATCATAGACGATGGCAGAGTTCTCAACGGCTACCTGATAGCCCTCAGGCAGATCATCCAGCACCGGGGTGCTTGCCACCACCTCGCCGGTCTTCATATCGAGCGCAAGAAGGTTCACGGGGTCCTGATTGTCGGTGAACAGCACAAGGTTCGGTGTCAGGGTGGGAGAGCAGCCGCCGCCCCATGCAAGACCGCCGCCGGTGGTCTTATCGCCTTCGCCGCTGACCTTCGCGCCGACGCTCTCATACGGTGTGCACCAGACAGCCTCGACACCGTTATTGGCACGCAGCAGATAGCAGTTCTGGTTGGTCAGGATGACCGCACCCTCCTTGGAGGCGGCGATGCCGTTTTCTGCACCCTCGCCGGGGGTCAGCTCGTGGACAAAGACCGCCTTGGAAAGGTCGGCCTGCTCTCCGTTCAAAATTGCATCAATGGCGGAATGGGCAATATAGCCGATAACGCCCTGCTGCTGGCGCTGCGGATAAATGCGGAAGCCGCCGGTTGCAAACCAGAGGTTTCCATCGTAGTCAAAAACCACGGACAGAAGATTCTGGGTCAGCTCCTTGCCAAGTGCAGCCTCGGCGGCAGCCTTGATGTCGATGTCCAGCACCTTTTCAAATTCGGGCAGCACGTTGCCGCTTTCGTCTGTTGCGCGGAGCATCAGCACATGATTGTTGCTCGTGGGGCAGACGATGCGGTTTTCCGAGTCCAGGAACGTATAGGAGCTTTGGATAACGTAACCGCCGCCGTCATGCTTCTTCGGGGAGAAATAGCCGAGCGTCTTTGTTTCTTCGGCGTTCAGATCCCGGATGGCGATGCCGCCAAGCAGCGGCACAACGGCATGACCGTAGCTGTCAAAGTAGATGGCGGGAGAAGCGTTTGCGTTCGTTTTCTCGTAGGAAACGTTGATCTCGGGGTAGATGCCCAGCGGCAGGATCTCATCCGTCGAGTCAGTATTGTAGCCGTCATGGTGGATGTTGGCATCGCTCTTTGCCATGTAGGGGTTCTCATCTACCTGCTTGGGGTGCAGGGCTTTCACGGGCAGTGCCGTAGAGGTGGGTTCCTCCGCCGCGGGCTGTACCGCAGCAGGCTGTGCGGGAGCTGCAGAAGCGGCGCTGCTGTCCGCAGGGGGCTGCGTTCCGCCGCAGGCAGCCATGGAAAGGCACAGGGCAGCTGTCAGGGACAGGCTTAACGCAGAATGGATGATATTTCTCTTTTTCATAAACCGTTCTCCTTGTTGTGTTCGTTGCGGTCAGACCGGAGCGGCGCTTTCTTGTCCAGCCAGCTGCAAAAGCCCTGCCGTAAAGCGTCTTCGGTCACCGGCTCGAGCAGAAAGTAGTCTGCGCGCAGCCGGAAGGCGTGGAGCGAAAAATTCAGGTCACTGCACCAGATGATGCGCGTTTGGGGACAAAGTGTGCGCAGATGCTCTACCGCGTTCAAGCCATCGACACCCGGCAGGGCAATCAAGGCATTGGTCAGCGGCTCGTTGTGTGCGGCTTCAAAAAAGCTTTCCTGATCGCGGTAACAATCCATTTGGGGAAACAAACAATGCTCGGCGCAGAACCGTAGGAGCTGCTCTGCTAAAAAGGCTTCCTGCGCCATGCTGTTTGTCAGCACGGCGATTCGATGCACAACACCCCTCCTTTCCTTCTGCCGTCGTTGGGGGTTTTTCTGTCTTCAGTATACGGGCAGGCGCAGCCTTTTCAAGGCATTTGGCACGAAAGCCCGGTTTCCGGCACGAAATCCCGGTTTCTGCTGCGACAGAACCGGGCAACTGTGCTATAATCAGGATGAAAGATTTTATAAAGGAGGTTGGAAGCTGTTTGTAAGCAGCTTTCCGGTATAGCATGAGAATTGCAATTGTCGATGACCTCGATGCGGAGCGCGCGCAACTGAAGGAGCGCCTGGTGCGGCAGCTGCGCGCGCGCGGCGCAGAGGCGGAGCTTCTGGAATTTGACAGCGGAGAGGCTTTTCTGGCGGCAGAAAACGAGCAGCGTTTTTCCGCCGCATTTCTGGACATTTACATGGAAGGCTTAAGCGGCATGGAGGCGGCAAAGGAGCTGCGAAAAACCGATGCAGACTGCCTTCTGGTTTTTACCACGACCTCGACAGACCATGCGCTCGAGGGCTTTCAGGTGCGGGCGCTTCATTATCTGGTCAAGCCCTTTTCCGAAGCCGAGCTTTCTGCCCTGCTGGATGAGATGCTCTCAAAGCTTCCGCGCCCCGAGCCGATTCTGACGGTGAAGGTCGATGGCAGTGACATCCGTTTGTGCTACCGGGATATCGTTTCCGCCGAGCATTTTGCCCACATGATCAGCATCCGCACCACCGCCGGCAAAACGCTTGCCACGCGCCAGAGCTTCAAGGCGTTCACAGAGCCGCTCAAAAAAGACCCTCGGTTTTTCGTCTGCGGTCGCGGTGCGATCGTCAATATGGAGAACGCTGCCGATTTTCAGGATGCCGCCTTTTGTATGACGGACGGCAGCCGCATCTATGTCAGTCAGGAGCTTTTAAAGGCAGCCCGGCAGGCATTTATGGAGTTTCTATTGCAAAGGGGGCGTGTGGGTTGAAGGACCTCCTGCGCCCGATTTTGGAGCTCACCGTGGTCTTTCCGGGTCTGCTGCTCGCGTATTTTCCGGTGCGCTCTTATTTGAAGCAGCCGCCCGCAAGGCTTGCGGCATGGGCAGTGCCGCTGCTGCTCGGGCTTTGCCTTGGCGGCGGACTGCTTTGCTATTGTTTCAACAGCCCGACTGCGCTCCCCCTGCTGGTTATCACACTTGCGGCGAGCCTTCTGTATGTCAAAACATTGCAGACCTCTCTCTGGAAGTCCGGAACGATTGCGCTGGCGGTCTGCGCGGTGTTCGCCTGCCTGAACAGCTTATCCCGCGCCATCGGCACGGCGATCACACTGCGGCAGCAGCTGCCGCCGGATAAGCCGTGGTTCTGTTTTGCTGCCTGCATTTTTTATAATGCGGTCTGCTGGCTGATCACTGCCGCAGCCTATTATCCCGCCACCCACGCAGTGCGCGCAATGGTGGAGGATGACAATTTTGCGCAGACGTGGTATGTGTTCTGGGTACTGCCGCTGGTGTTCATCCTGCTGAACCTTTTTATAACCCCGCGTTACCAGATAACGCTCCGGACAGGGCGGGTCTTGCAGGTCTACATCGTTATGAGCATCGCACTTTTGTTCCTGCTGTTCTTGTTCAATACAATTTTCCTGCTGATGGCAAACAGCCTTAACAAGAATGCAAGATTGCAGCAGGAAAACCAGTTTCTTTCCATGCAGCAGCAGCGCTATGAAAGCCTGAAAGCCGCCATTGAAGAAGCCCGGCAGGCGCGGCACGATATGCGCCACCAGCTGAATCAGATCTTCGCACTGGCCGAGGCAGGAGATCTGGATAACCTGAAGGCTTACCTTGCAAAAACGGTCTCCCGGATCCCGGATCTGGATATGAATTTCTGCGAAAACCGTGCAGCGGACAGTGTTGTCGGCTATTATTGTGCCCTTGCAAAGCGTGAGGGGATCCCCTTCTGTGCCAAGCTGGATCTGCCGCAGACGCTTCCCGTGGACGAGATCGATCTGTGTCTGGTGCTGTCGAATCTTCTGGAAAACGCATTCGAAGCCAGCCTTCGCACCGCTCCCGCCCGGCGGAAGATCGAGGTCACCGCGTATGTCCATGCCGCGCGGCTCGTGCTGATCGAAGCGGAAAACGCCTTTGACGGGGAGATCAACGAAAATAGCGGAGTTTTCCGCTCGTCCAAGCGCAAGGGAAACGGCATCGGAATCCAGTCCGTCCGCCATATCGCAGAAAAATCCGGCGGGGCAAGTACGGTTACCTATCAGGACGGTCTGTTCTGCGCAAAGGTCATGCTTCGTGGATAATTATGTCCAGCCTTTCCAAAACGGCACGACTACAAATTTCAGCAGTCTCGCTTCCGGAAATCTCCGAACAAACTGTATCCATCCAAAACGATTTGCGCAAGAGGCGGAAAGCCTGCGAAACGGCGCGAAGCTTTGACGGATGAACAGACTGCCATTTTGCTGGATTCACTATGTTGTAACAGACGGTAAGGAAGGTATGTCTGGAGCGAGCAAATTATTTTATCAGACGTACGATCTATACAAGAACAACCCGGAGAACTTCCAAAAAATCTGTAACCACTTTTACGACAAGTATCGGTGATATGGAAAAGTGTTTTTTGCAGAGTTTGATCATTCGTCAGATTCCATGTGCCGCATACGTTCCATCAGACGCAGATGTTCCAGAAAGCTTTTCTCTTTGAGGATGGCGATGCCTTGTTCCTCGTCCCCAAGGATCAGCAGATTATCGCCCGGTTGTATGTCAAATATCTTCCGTGCATTTGCGGGAATGACGATCTGTCCTTTATCTCCCACTTTTACCATGCCGAAAACGTGTTTCCCTTTAGGTGGCACTTCCAGCCCTAAGTTTTCCCGGTCGGTTTTCTCATAGTTCACGAGGTCATCCATGGAAACACCGAAAATATCTGCCAACCGCTTGCAGCGTTCAATGTCCGGCAGAGATTCTCCGATCTCGTATTTTGATAAAGTCTGGCGGGTCACTCCGATTTTTTCCGCCAGTTCGTCCTGTGAGTAACCGTGGATTTTGCGAAGCGAGATCAAGTTGTCCTTAAACACGTTTTTTCTCCTTTCCGATTCCGAGGACACACCAGCGCAGAATCGGGATTCGGCTGATGAGTTCGTCCAGCAGAAATGCGCCCATAAAGGCACCGATGCCCACGAGCAGATAGACCAGCATTTCCGGTGTGTCCGGGGCGTGTTCGTGCAGTTCATACGAGATCACAGCGATGGGCAGATAATGAAAAATGTACAACCCCCGTGACTTCTTCGCCATCCAGTGTGTGAATGCGGTTGATATATCGGCATAATTTCTCATCGTTGTGAGGATACCGAGGATTGTGATCCAGCAATAAACGCAGGCATGGATGTTGTTCAAAACCGGTGCAATGGCGTAGTTTTCACCAAAATAGCGCACGGTGTACGAGATGCCAAGCACAGCCGAGGCCAAGTCAAACATCCACCACCACTTGCACAGCCGTTCCATTACTTCTTCGTGGGAAAACAGAAAATAGCCTACAAAGAAGCAAAATCCATAAATACCGAACCGATAAACGGTGACGAACGGGGTGTTCAGCACCTGTGCCGAACCATAAATAATGATCGTCAACATCAGAATACTCCAGACCGGTGCTTTGGAACAGAAGTTCCAGACCCGGTCTTTTTCAATTTTCCGAACCACAAGCAAAAGTATGGAGAACAACCAGAGCATCTGGATGTACCACAGAGGTCCTACACCGGATAGCACGGTAATCAGATATACTATAGGCATCGGAAGGCCAGCAATGTTCAGTCCGCCGCCAATTTTCAGGTTATAGATGCCAAGAAGCCACTGGAACACGAACAAGCCAATCGTGGACGGAACCAGCAGCTTGCGGGTTTTATCTTTCAGAAATTGTTTTGTAGTGTGGCTTTGCAGATAGTACCGTGCGCTCATCCCCGACACAACAAACAGCAATGCCATGAACCAAGGGTAGACCAGATATTGAAAGCAATCCTGTAACTGACGCTCCCGGAAGGGGCCAATCACACCAAAAGGCTGCACACCATTGAACATATAGACCACATGGTAGATCACCACCAAAACCACCGTCATCCATCGAATATTATCCAGATACAGCTTTCTTGCAGGGGTCATGTCATTCCCACCTTTGCAATGATTTTTAACACAGTATAGCACAAAGTCTTTTCCTTTGCGACCAACTTTCCTTGGCAAAACCATGCGGTTCTTGTTAAGAAGCGTTGCGGTTCATCTGAATCTGCAAATAAAACGAAAGACCGCGCCGTAAACGGAACACAGCTTACGCAAGCAATGCCGTCGTATATACAACGGCGACTTTTGCATTGCAAAATGCTTGTTGGGGGAGTGCCCCAAACCCCTTAAATCTGCATTTTCAATGCAGGCTGCGCCTCCCTGCGGGATACTTTTGAGGATGTCAATCGGCACATCCTACGAAAAATCTGGTTCCTTTTTGGCGTAAGGGTCAATAGAAGAATTTGGTGGTTCATGGTACAATGGCAGACGTTGCGTGTTGTGTGGTTTGCACACGAACAAAGTTAAAAGGAGCTGTTGAACGTGGATACGATTTATCTGCTGCCCGGTGAGAAACGCTGCGTTGATTTTCGAGATGCCAATGGTGTCCCAAAGGTACATTATACTTACTGCTCCATCCGTGGCAGACTTTTGTTCACAGATATGTCCGAATTTCAGGATGGAGCAACCTAGCAGCAGAATAATTGAACCAGGCAAGACGCCAGACGCTCAGACGCAGTGCAGCCCATAGAATTGGGGGTACTCAATCTGATATTCCATCAATCCGGCCTGTCATAAGGCACTCATCTGAGTTTTCCCTCGTATTGATTTTGATAAGATCATTGCCGTGATCGAAGGCATTCCTTGTATCAATGATTTACAAAAGGAATTCGATTGAGGCGCAACAAAAATGCCGCCAGCGCATCCTGTGAAACCCATCACACGGTACGCTGGCGGCTATACTTTTACAGCTTCTGTTCGCTTTTCATGTTTTCACGCAGGCACATCCATCCTCAGTACCGCTCCACACCGTCCTTGGTAACAAGGGCGTAAACGAGGGGGTCTTCCGCGGGCCTCTCTGCGCCATAGGCAAGGCCGCTGCGGTACTCTTCGGCGGCGACCGCACAGGTAGACCGCCATCATCCATGCCGCCATCTGGTAATCGGCCACCTCGCCGCGCACAAAGCCGTTGACGATGGCCTCCAGTTCTTCCCGGCTGTGGGTGCCGCCATCCCGCTTTTTGGCGATCAGATCATAAATACGCATAAGGACTCACTCCAATCGAAATCGTATGACATTCTATCCCAAGTAGAGCAAATTTCGCCCCAAAAGCAAGCAGCATTTTGGGAATTATGCAACAAAAAAGTCGAAAAGCACGATCTCCGTTCCCAAAGACCGTGCTTTTCGGTAGATTTCGTGATTTATCCCATCAGGGTCGTCCAGAGAAGGCTGAACGGCATCACAAGGATGAGGGCAGGCATCAGATCCACCAATGGGACCGATTTGATCTTGGACACCCGGAAGCCAGCCGCCATCGTCAGGATACCGCCGCAGGCCGAGAGATCTGCGAACATGGCCGGGGTCAGCACACCGGCCAGCAGCTTACCGGCACAAAAGACGATGAACAGGATGATGACCTGCGGAATGGGGATCGCACAGATGGCCGCACCCAGCGTCGAAGCGAAGATCATTGCGGTGAAGAAGTCCAGCACCGCTTTCGACATCAGTAGTGACGGGTCGCCGGTGATGCCCTCGGTCAGTGTGCTGTACCAGCCGAAACCGCTGCAACAGAACAGTGCCACTGCCGTGATGTAAAACTCCATGTCAATATGCTCGCCGCCAAGGTGCAGGGCTTTGACGAGCTTATGGAAAAATTTGCTCGTCCAGTGTTCCAGATGCAAACTGTGTCCGATGGTAAAGCCCACCAGAATCGCCAGCACGACTGCCGTCATGCCGGACGCCTTGATGATAGAATTGATGCCAATCGCAATGGAGCAGTAACCGAACAGGGTCGGCAGATTATCTTTCAGGTTCTGCGGTAAGATCTTTCCCAGACCCGTTCCCAGCAGACCGCCGAACAGCACAGCGGCACAGTTCGTCAAAACTCCAATTGGCATATTTCTTCCTCACAGTTCTTTGTTTTTACCAGTCCTTCACTGCACCGTCAAAGGCACGGCGTGCGGCGTTGCTGCCACGCTCGTTGGCAGGATACAGCTCTTCTGCGTCGTCGGCCAGCTCGATGCCGATGCCGGGAGCCTCCGGGATAAGCATACAGCCGTTCTCGAACCGGAGCGGCTCTTTCACCATCTTGTCCTCAGCCCCGTTCAGGCAGAAGCCGGGCAGCTCCTGAATGCCAAGATTGGGGATGGAGGCGCAGATCTGCAGGCAGGCCGCCGTGGACACGGGGCCCAGCGGGTTGTGCGGGATGACCAGCACATCGTGTGCTTCGGCCAATGCGCAGATCTTCTTGCTGGTGGTGATGCCGCCTACAGCGCAGACGTCCGGGCGGACATACTGGCAGGCATGGCGTGCCATCAGCACCTCGAACTCCCGCAGGTCGATGGCGCGCTCGCCGGTGGCGATGGGCACGCCCACCTTGCTGGCGACTTCGGCCATGGTATCCACGTTGTCAGGCGGCACGGGATCCTCAAGGATCATCGGGCGGTATGGCTCGACGGCACGGCCAAAGGCAACTGCCTCGGGCAGGGTCATGCCGCGGTGGACTTCCAGCACGAAATCAAAATCCGGACCGACAGCCTCACGGCAGACGCGCACCTTCTCCACTTCCCGCTCAATCCGGCTGGAGTAGAATTCTCCCTTGCCGTCCGTGGAACTGGTGGGTCCATTGCAGAAGATCTTCGCGGCCGTAAAGCCCATCTCCTGCAGCTGCTGGTACTGTTCCGCCAGCTTCTGGTTGTCCTCGGTCAGGTGCATGACCGAAGCGTAGACCCGCACTTTATCGCGGGTCTTGCCGCCCAGCAGCTCGTAGACCGGCACACCCAGAGCCTTGCCCTTGATGTCCCACAGCGCGATGTCGATGGCCGAGATCGCGCTCATGATGACCGAACCGCGGAAATAAACCGACCGCAGGAAATTCTGGTTGAAGTCCTCGATGCGGAAGGGGTCTTTGCCAATGAGGTAATCCGCAAATTTTTCGATGGCAGCTGCCGTTGCCTGCAGATAGCCCCAGTTGCCGGCCTCGCCCAGACCCACGATTCCAGCATCGGTGTAGACCTGTACGAAGAGATAATGTTTTGCAAAGCGCAGCTTTACGTCCGTAATTTTCATAGTTCTTTTCTCCTGTCACGTCACTTTATTATAGATGCTCCCGGAAGAATTTGCAATGAGCATCCAACGCACGCTCCCAGCCGGGCGTCCGGTTGGTGGTAAAGCCGTGCATGGCTTCGGGGATACGCTGGGCAGTCACACAGACACCTGCCTTGATGAGCCGGAGTGCAAACGCCTCGGTATCGTCCCGCAGGCTGTCCTCTCCCGCCGAGAGGATCAGACAGTCTGGGAAGGTGCTGAGCGCGGCTTCGTCTGCCTTGATGGGCGAACAGAGTGGCTGGGCAGGATCTGCGTCGCCCACATAAAAATCGGTGTACAGCTTTTCCGTGGCCGAACGCTTGACCCAGAAGGGATCCTGTTTTAGCTCTGGGGACAGGCGGTCAATGGGATTGACCGTGTTATCCACCGGGAAATATTCCATCAGCACACAGCAAGGACGAAGCTTGTGCGTCTCTGCATTCTGGATGCAGGCCGCCGCCACAAGGTTTCCGCCTGCGCTGTGCCCGGCCAGTATGATCTTTTCCGGGTCAACACCCAGCTCTGCAGCATGGTCAAAAGCATACTCCGCAATGCCGTAGCTCTCGTGGACAGCCGCCGGGAATGCCTTTTCCGGTGCAAGGCAGTAATCCACATCCCAGACGAGGCAATTCAGCCGCTCCATCAGGGTGCAGCAGTAGCGGCGGTCACGGTCGGTGCGGCCTTTGATGAAACCGCCGCCGTGGAAATTCAGCAGCAGAGCCGCTTTTGGGGGCAGGGTGTCCGGGCGTTCCTCAAAGACATGGATCTTACAGCCGTTTGCCGTCTTGATCCAGAGTTCGGTCTCTGTGCCGGGCAGGGCAGCCTGCTCTTCGGGGCTGACCGAGCCGAAGCGATCCCGGCTGCGGACTTGGTTTGCCATTGCGATTTTTTCTTCCAGAGTCATGGTAACAGCTCCCTCTCCCGATCAGAATGCCGGGAAAACGTTCATGGTGTAGAAGATGTAGATGAACGGCAGGATCAGGGTGATGAGCGCGCCGCTCTTAAACAGGCTCTTGAGGTCATAGCCGCCGTCAGCCATGCACATAGGAACGGCAGGAGTTGCCATCGGGGTGAGGAAGGCGGTCATAGAACCCGCACGCACCAGCAGAACAAGGCCGGTGGGGTTTGCACCCAGAGCGGAGCAGGTCAGCAGGCAGATGGGAATAAAGACAGTCGAGACGGAGCGGTTCAGCATGAACTGGGTCAGCAGGAAGGGCACAATGAAGAAGAGTGCGCCGAGGACGTAGTTATTGTGGGTGCCTCCGACAACATTGGCCAGTGCGCTGCCGATGAGATCGCCTGCGCCGGTGTTGGTCAGAGCCGTGCCCAGAGCCAGAGAACCGACGAAGAGCATCAGCATATCCCAAGGGATGTCGCGCAGGGCAGACTTGGAATCGACTACACCGAACAGAACCATCAGCAGGCTGCCGACCAACGCGACCGACCAAGTGGTGAGGTGGAGCTGAGAGGAGAAGATGAGGCAGAGGATGGTCACAAAGAAGATGACGATACCAATTTTATCGACCAACGGGCTGAGCTTTTCGGCCTGCTTGCCGGACTTTTTCTCTTCCAGAGCTTCGATGGGAATGATCGGCTGCTTCGGGGTGAATTTCGGGCCAAGGAACAGTGCCCAGAGAGGAACGACAATGAGGACCGGCCAGGTGCCGATGGTAAAGTCGATGGGGCGGATGCTCATACCAGCGAAGCCGTAGGTCTCGAGGAAGCCCGTGTACTGGCCTGCCACCTGGATGGCCGTTGCCAGAGGGAGGATGCCGCAGCAGGCCACGCAGACGACCATGACCGGGAACACATACTGCGAACGGCTGTGTCCGGTCTTATCGCAGAGCGCAGCCAGCAGCGGGCTGACGATGGCGTAAACGATCATCGGGCTGGCGATGAAGTTTGCCAGCAGAACGGCGATGAGGATGTAGCCGAAGTAAGCAGTCTTGAAGCTGCCGCGGGTCAGTTTCATGATGCCGTTGCACAGACCATCGACCACAGAAGTGCGGCGGAAACCGGCTGCCACAACGAACATGGTCGCCATCAGCAGAGTGTTCACATTCGAGAAGCCAGCCAGCGCACCGTTTGCGTCGATGCAGCCGGTAAAGTACAGCGCAGCAAGAGAGATCATTGCGGTAAGCCACATGGGGATCTTGTTCAGCATATAGCTGACCAGCGTTGCCGCAAAGATCACCATACAGATGATCATTTGAGTGTTCATAAGTGTTTTCCCTTTCCGTTATTGTTTCACGTTTTTCTCAACACTGAAGTCCGTTGCTGCCCGGGCAGGGGCTCGTTGTGGCTCTATCTTAACAGAAAGTTCTTATTTTGTCGCTGCAAATATTTGTGGATTTTCTTCGAGTTCCGATTGGGCCGTCACCATCTTTGACAGAAGAATCGCAAGCAAGCCTTCAAAAGCATCCAAACATTTTCCCTGTAAATTTTGTCAAATATCAGCTTCCGTGCTTGTGGACTTTGCTAAACAGTTCTTTCAAACTCCCCTCATTCATCCATAAATTCGATTTGACACGACAAGTTTTTTGGATTATGCTAAAGTCAATGGGTTTCAGGCAAACGCTTTTCTGAATTTTTGCCATAGGGAAAATATTTGGATTTGAGGTGTAAAAATGGATTCCGCGAACTACGAACTCGACCTTCCGCGCGAGAACATCCACATCCGCTGTTTTGCGCATAACATCATGAATTACCGCTACCACTGGCACGTAGACGACTACGAACTGAGCATCCTGCTCTACGGTGTGCAGTCCTACTGCCGCGGCTCCGAAAACAGCCTGCTGCACGAGGATGACGTGATCCTGACTGCCCCCGGCAACGGTCATGCCTCCATGACGCAGGCAGCAGATACCTGCGCCCTTGTTCTGCATTTTTCGGCCGCTGCGTTCAAGCCGCTGGTCAAAAAGGGCGTTGTGTATCAGTTCCCGTCCTGCCGTTCCACCGATGCCGACCGGTCTGAGCCGCGCTACCGGGTCATCCGGTTCTACGCCAGCCAGCTGTTCCGCATTTTACAGCAGGGCGGGCCATACGCCCAGCTTGCGGCCAAAGCCACCCTCGAGCTGCTCACCATCCATCTCTGCACCCAGTTCGAGCCAAAAAACTTCAACACCCTGCCGGAGGATCTTGAGCGGCGCGCCATCGCCCGGCGGCTGCTGGAGTATGTGGAGGAACACTATACCTCCAAGCTGACGCTGGAAGATCTGGCTGACTATGCCCAGTACAACCGCACCTACGTTTCCACCCTGTTCAAGCAGATCGTCGGCATCAACTTTCACGAATACCTGACCCGGGTACGGTTCCAGCACGCCCTGAATGATCTTGCCATCACCAACGACAACCTGACCGATATTGCCCTGCGGAACGGCTTTGCCGACCTCAAAACCTTCAACGCCCGGTTCCGCGCCACGCTGCAGCGCACACCGGCTGAATACCGCGCCAGCCTTTCCCCTGATCGGGTCGTAGACGGAATGACACGGCGTTTCCTCGCACCGGACGACCCCATCCTGCAGAAAAAGCTGGCCGAATACACCCACATCGGGATGCTATAGGGCAGAATATTGATCTACGCTTCTGCGGCAGTACGACCTCGCTTCCGGTGGACCGTACACTTACTGCTCCATCCGTGGCAAACTTTTCAACTGCACCTGCTGTACAAGGGACGAAGCCCAGCGGCTGTGTGAAGATTGGCTCGTAAAACAGGACCGCTGCTATATAAACTAAAAAACACCGTCGAGGAAGCCTCCCAAATGGGAAGATTCCTCGGCGGTGTTCGTTTATCGGGTCTGGGTTTTCTCGGTGTTTTCTTTTTCCTCCGCAAAAAATCGTTCTACGTTTTTCTGTGCCCGGACCAGTTCTTGCATCTCGTTCCGTGCCTTGCGGTAGTCCGGGTAGGCTGCTTTCTTTTGGGTCAATAGTTCTGCAAACTCCGCATCCAACTCCTTGACCTTCGGCAGTTTTTGCAGCCCGGCTTCGTCAAAGGCCGCTTTCGCCGCCTTGTGCAGGGTGATCTCCTCCCGGTGGGCTTCCAGATACTTTTTACTGTATCCCGACTTGCGGTAGGCATCATAGACCGGGCGGGTCTTGGCATAGTTGATGATGTGGGTTTTCAGGACGGCAATTTCTGTCAGCCTTGCTTCCGCCGCCTTGATGGAATCGCCCATGGCATGGTAGCGTTCGGTTGCCGCTGTTGTTCGTTCCCGCAGTTCGTCGGCACTGCTGATCTTCTGCTCCTGCAAAAACAGCAGCGTCTTGGACATCTCTTTCAGGTTGAACTTGGTTGCCCACTTTTTGTAGC
>OHUB01000516.1_pt1 | contig 19638 bp, 16 predicted proteins | sample 1579091 | NCBI WGS metagenome assembly OHUB01 (sample SAMEA3879566, study PRJEB24766) | human gut metagenome | biome: human-associated habitat; feature: feces | place: USA | collected 1985/1987
CGCGGACGGCCAGCGCCGCCGCGCCGCCTGCATGGGCGGGATGCTCACCGTGCTGGACGGAACTGTCCGGCTGGTCGCCACCACCTGGGAGTGGGCCGAGGAGATCGACCAGGCCCGCGCCGAGGCCTCCAAAAAGCGCGCCGAGGAGCTTCTGGCACAGAAGAACCTGGACAAGCGCGACTATGAGCTGGCCCAGGCCCGCCTGAAGCGCGCCCTCGTCCGCACCTCCATCCACCCGTAACAGCAAACAGCACCCCATCTGCAGCGCCTGCTGCCGGTGGGGTGCTTTTGCGCGGTGCGATTTACGTTGTGGCAAAAACGATACCGATGGTGCCGGGGCCGGAGTAGCCGCCGATGGTGGTACCGATGTCCGTCTCGATGATCTGCTCGAACTTGCCGTACTGTGCAAGCCCGGCCTTGACGGCCTCCAAACAGCCGGGTTTGGGCTGGCAGGAGGAGAGGAAGACGACACTGGTATCAATGTCGTCTCGGTCAGCCAGCTTCTCGGTGATGTATTTGCCCACGCAGATGGGAAGCTGACCGCGGTACTTCTTGACCACCTTCAGCTCGCCGTCGATGACGGCCAGACTGGGCTTGATGCCCAGAATGTTGGCCCCGAAGGCCAGCACACCGGAGCAGCGGCCACTCTTGGCCATGTAGTCCAACTGGTTGAGCACGAAGCTCAGATCGACCTTCTTGGCAAGGGCTTGCAGCCGCATACAGATGTTCCGGGGCGGCAGGCCATCCGCCGCGAGCTTGGCTGCCCGCAGGACGAGATAGCCCTGCCCGGTGCAGATGTTTTCGCTATCCACGACCGAGACGTTCCCGAACTCCTGCGCGGCGAGTTTTGCGTTCTGGCAGCAGGACGAGAACTTGGACCCGACACAGATGTGGATGACGGCATCGTAGTCTTTAGCAAAGGGCGCAAAGAAATCCGTGTACTCCACGAGGTTCGGGGCAGCGGATTTCGGCATCTTGCCGCCGTTCTGCACATGGGTGAACACATCGGCGGGGCGGACGGTAACGCCGTCCAGCAGGCTTTCCTCGCCCATCAGGATGTGCATGGGGATGAGCGAGATATTCCACTGCCGCAGCAGCGTTTCGGACAGGTCACAGGTGCTGTCCGCAGTGATCTTGATCTTCATGTTCGATACTCCTCTTCTGTTCGCCGGGCCGGGCCGCAGCGCGTTGGTTTCTTCAAAATCCTGAATTATCATAGCACAAAAGCTTAAAGTTTGTTAGGCGATCACAAAAATGAAATGTGAATCTTTTGTGAATTGCTGATTCTGGCGGAAAAAGGCTGGCATTTGTGTACAGTTGTCACAAAATAAACCGGTTTTTTATGGTTCTTTCCGAAAATTCGCTCGGAACTGTTTATTTTGTCCGCCAAAAATTATATAATAAGTAGTACCACACGATGGATCAAAATGAGATCGGTCTGCGCTGCGGCCGTTTTATGTTTATTTGGAGGTTGCCTTATTATGTTTGTTACCGACTATACCAAGCATCTGCTTGATCATGTGAAGAAGATCCACTTCATTGGCTGCGGCGGCAGCGGCATGTATCCGCTGATCCAGATCCTCAACGCCAAGGGCTATGTGATCTCCGGCAGCGATGTGCTGGACGGAAGCATCATCCAGTACGAGCGGGAGATGGGCGTCAAAGTCTCGCTGGGCCACAGTGCCGACAACGTCATTGGCACCGACCTCGTGGTCTACTCGGCTGCCATCTCGAAGGACAATGTGGAGCTGAATGCGGCGGCTTCCTACGGCATCCCCACCGTGGAGCGCAGCGTTCTGCTGGGCTACGTCAGCCGCCTGTATAAGGACAGCATCTGCGTTTCCGGCACCCACGGCAAGACGACCACCACGTCCATGATCACCACGGCGCTGGAGCTGGCAGGCCGCGACCCCTCTGCCGTCATCGGCGGCAAGCTGCCCCTCATCGGCGGCTACGGCAAGGCCGGCAAGGGCGACGACATCGTCATCGAGGCCTGCGAATATTCCGAGACCTTCCTCAAGCTGACCCCGTATCTGTCGGTCGTGCTGAACATCGACAACGACCATCTGGACTACTACGGCAGCATGGGCGAGCTGAAGTTCGCCTTCAAGCGCTTCGCCCTGATGACCCAGTTCATGATCTTCGCCAACGCCGACGATAAGAACACCATGGATGTCATGTACACCCTGGACCGCCGCGTCCGCACCTTTGGCATCGACAACGACGGTGACTACCGTGCCGTCAATGTGCAGGAGTACAAGCCCGGCTTCTTTGAGTTCGACCTCCAGGAGTGGGGCAAGGTCACCGGCCACATCCGTCTGGCGGTGCCCGGCCGTCACAACGTATACAACGCGCTGGCCATGTGCGCCGTCTGCCGCTTTGTGGGCCTGACCGTAGAGCAGTGCGCCGATGCAGCTCTGAACTTCAAGGGCGCAGGCCGCCGCTTTGAGCTGTACGGTGAGTGCAACGGTGCAGTGGTCGTGGATGACTACGCACACCACCCCACCGAGATCCGTGCGACCCTGACCACGGCCCGCGAGATGGGCTACAAGCGCCTCATCGCTGTCCACCAGCCGTTTACATACAGCCGGACCAAGATGCTGTTCAACGACTTCGTGGATGTCTTCAAGATCCCCGACATCACAGTGCTGACCCCCATCATGGGCAGCCGTGAGCCGAACGACCCCTCCATCACCAGCGCCAAGCTGGCCGCCCAGATCCCGAACGCAGTCCTGGTGGACAGCCTGGAAGCTGCGGCGCAGTGGGTCAAGGACAATGCCCGCGAAGGTGATCTCGTCATCACCCTCGGCTGCGGCGATATCTATAAGGCCAGCAAGATGATGGTGGCAAAGGACTGAAGCCGCCGCATCCGGTGACCAATAAAACCAAAGCTCCCTGCCGGGCACAAAATGTGCGGCAGGGAGCTTTTTTGTGGGATGCGAACCGTCTGTTCACCCGTTCCGCCGCTTCAGGATCTCGTCCAGAATGGCGTCGGCGACGTCCGATTTGCTCATGAGGGGCAGTTCGCGGGCACCGTCCGGGGTGATGAAGGTGACAACGTTGGTGTCCACGCCGAAACCGGCACCGGCCACCTTCAGGTTGTTGGCGACCACCATGTCGAGGTTCTTCCGGGTCAGCTTGGCCGAGGAGTTTTCCAGCATGTCGCGGGTCTCCATTGAGAAGCCGCAGAGGAACTGCCGGGTCTTCCGGGGGCCGATGGTGCCGAGGATGTCGGCGGTGCGCTCCACCGGGATGGACAGGTCGCCGTCCTTTTTCTTGATCTTGTCGTCGGCGACGGTGGCGGGGCGGTAGTCGGCCACGGCAGCGGCCATGACGAGGATGTCCATCGCGTCAAAGCGGCTGGTCACGGCGTCGTACATGTCCTGTGCGGTGGTGATGGGCACATCCTCGGTGAACCGGACCGGCGGCAGGGCCGTGGGGCCGTGGATGAGGGTGACGTCTGCGCCCCGCATCGCGGCGGCGCGGGCCACGGCATAGCCCATCTTGCCGGTGGAGTGGTTGGTCAGGTAGCGCACGGGGTCCAGCGGCTCCTGGGTGGGGCCGGCCGTCACGGCGATGCGCAGCCCGGCCAGGTCCTTCGGGCGGGCAATGGCGTGGAGGATGTACTCAATGAGGACATCTTCCTTCGGCAGGCGGCCGCTGCCCACATCCTTGCAGGCCAGCATACCGCTCTCGGACGGGATGACGGTGAAGCCGTAGCGCTCCAGCGTGGCGATGTTGTCCTGGGTGATGGCGTTTTCCAGCATCCCGGTGTTCATGGCAGGGGAGACCAGCTTCGGGCATTTGGCCGCGAGGACGGTCGTGGTCAGCATGTCGTCGGCGATGCCGTGGGCCATCTTGGCGATGACGTTGGCCGTGGCCGGTGCAACGAGGATGACGTCGGCCTTTTTGGCCAGCGCGATATGGGTGACCTCGAACTTGAAATCCCGGTCGAAGGTGTCCACCATGCACTTGTGGCCGGTGAGCGTTTCGAACGTGATGGGGGTGATGAACTGGGTGGCGTTCCGGGTCATGATGACCTCGACGTCGGCCCCCAGCTTGCGCAGTGCGCTGGCGACATTCGCCATTTTATAGGCGGCAATGCCGCCGGTAACGCCCAAAAGGACGCATTTGCCCTGCAGATCCATCCAAAAAACCTCCTGTTTTGCGGGTTTGCCTCTTTAGTATAATCCAAAATCACCGCCAGCACAACAAAATCTTTCGGTTGGGTCTTGTATCCAGCGCAAAAATGCGGTAAAATAGCTTGACTTAGAATAAAACCTCTCCGTCAAGGTCTGCGTCTTTGCCGCCTCTCCTGCCGGGAGAGGCAAGCCAACCGGCTCCTCTGGCAGGGGAGCCGGAGCAAAGCGCCTGAGAGGTTTTGCAGGAAAGGTAAAATATGATCTCTTGGAATCTCGAGTGATCATGCCAGCAAAACTCTGGCATTGAACTTTGATAAGTAAATATTATTCTTGAACGTAAAAATGAACGCAAGAAATAAACATAACTGTCGCTATGTTTCAAAAAATGAGATATAATAATCTACAGGATTATGCTACATCCAAAATCATTTTTTTCAGGGTTGATTCAGATGGCAAATCCAATGCATCCAGATGCTGTAACATCAGGATGTGATAGAGGCGGCAGTACCACATCTTAGTTGAGCGGTGTCTGCCGTCTTCTAATTTAAAATCTAATTTCTCGCGTTTGTTAGAACGCTCAGCAGAAGTTCTTGCATTGTATTCCAGTTTCCATTCCTTACTACTTCTTGGTGGATTATTAAACAATCTTGGATTATCTTTCAGGACTAGATGGACTGTACGTCCGTATTTAGCATTTGAACAAGGTTTTTCGCATGTACAGGAGATACAGCCACCGGCGTGACTGATTTTAGGACATTTGAATTTCATTCTGCCTTTAGCAACTTCAATACCATCTCGACGCATACGATATCCAGAGGGACAAATAGGAACACCATCTTTATCAATCGTAAAGTCGTTTTTGTAAATGGGAGGTCTTCCACCTTTTCCATTAAGGTCGATAAATGGTGTTATATTCTTGCGTTTGAAGTATTGATAATAAGGCATGGCATCATGTGCAGAATCCAAAAGTACTTTTGAAACAGTGTAATCAGGAAGAAAAGATCTCATCCTGAAAAAAGCGTGCAGGAATCCATGAGAATCATGTTTTGAAGCACAGCAAAAATGAGGAAATACTGGTAAGTCACTTTGCGAATCAACAAGCATGTACAGATCATAGCCATGATAATAACAGTCGCGGGAAGAATCCCAGCCGATATCACAATCAGGCTGGGAAAAGTAGCGGTCACATTTGCAGTCAGTAATGCCATTGTCTTTGCATTTACAGATACGCTTTTTTCGTTCTCTGTGTGAAGTTACAACAGGCGTTCCATCACCAGCTAATGCTAAAGCATCTGCACGGATAAGTCCTGTAGAAACAGAAATTTCAAGGAATTCCTTTTGATAGATTTTAAAGAGAGAAGAATAAGGCTGTTCATCAAGTATAAAATCTGTTTTCTCCAAGGATGGAAGAAGATCGGCAACAGTAACTTTTTCCACGGGATCAGCTTTCGTACCTTTTGTTTTAGGTTTTTTAACCTTGGTCTTCAGCGGATGGATATGAGGTGACATATGGTCATCATCAGAATTCCACAAGCGGTTTATAAAATCATAAAAAGTGCCAACGCCGGGAGTATTACCAGGTTCAAATCCACTGAGGATGGCGTAAAGAGGATTCATTTTAAGTTGAGCAGCCCACTCCGTTAATGAAGTAACTTTAAAGTCAATGGAAAGAAGGTAAGAACGTTGCATGCAAGAAGGAGTTCGTGGGGCTGGTCCGAATTTCGAATATTTATCAGTCATAAGAGTATCGGTAAAAGATAGATCGAGATTCCAAAACCGCTCAATGATATCCCAGGTGGAACGAGCAAGAGCATTTGGATTAGGATAATATTTACGAAGATTAGTAACAATAAAATTTTGGTAGTCAGTATGACTGCCACAGTTAACAGGTAACATAAAAATCGCCTCCAATCGAAAAATATCTGCCGCCGCGAGCGACGGTTCTTATTAATCAATAGGCGCGAAGCGCCGCATTTTTCGATGGATTTGTCAAGTGCTTTTGGCAAAAAAGTGGGGGATTTTAAAAAAAAGGAATCTGAAAGCCTTATATTTACTGGCTTAGAGATTCCGAGAGATTATTAATATAGGAAAGGAGGAAATTTTAAATGCAAAAGCGACTACCGATCGGTATCGAAAATTTCGAAGATATGATCAATGAAGATTATTACTACATTGATAAGACAGGATTGATCAAACAATTGATTGCAGAAAAAGGCTTAGTAAATTTATTTACAAGACCTAGAAGGTTCGGAAAATCCTTAAATATGAGTATGTTAAGATATTTCTTCGAAATAGGCAATGATCCAAAAATCTTTGAAGGTCTTGAAATATCAAAAGAAAAAGAACTATGTGATCAATACATGGGAAAATTTCCTGTAATCTCCATTTCTTTAAAAGGAGCAAAGGCAGGAGATTATCAGACTGCAAAACATATGATGAAATATATCGTAGGAGGAGAAGCTAGGAGAATATATCAACGCATGTCAGAAGATCAATTGAATGAGACCCATAAAGAGGAAATGAAAAGATTAATGGAATATGAAATGGAAGATACGACATTAATGGCAGCATTGTGGAATCTATCATTGATCTTAAAAGAATATTATGGCAAGAAGGTTATCATCCTAATCGATGAATACGATGTCCTACTAGATAAAGCTTTTGAAAATGGTTACTATAACGAGATGATTATCCTCATCCGTAACATGCTAGAACAAGCACTAAAAACGAATGATAATTTATATATGGCAGTCTTAACAGGCTGCTTAAGAATCGCAAGAGAAAGCATTTTCACAGGATTAAATAATTTCAATATCTTCTCAATCACAGATCAATACTTCGATGAATATTTCGGATTTACAGATAAAGAAGTTAAGGAAATGCTAAAATATTATGGAGCGCCAGAAGCTTTTGATGAAACAAAGAAATGGTACGATGGATATCGCTTTGGAAATGAAGATATCTACTGCCCATGGGATGTGATCAATCATTGTGAAGCATTAAAAGTCGATAAAGAAGCAATCCCACAGCCATATTGGATCAATACAAGTGGAAATTACATTATCAAACGGTTTATCGAAAAAGCGAATCAACAGACAAGAAGAGAAATCGAGCAACTGATCGAAGGAAAAGCAATAAACAAAGAAATTCGCCTAGAACTAACCTACAATGAATTAGACAACACGATCGAAAATCTATGGAGTGTTTTATTTGCAACAGGATATCTGACACAGCAGGGAAAACCACAAGGAAGAACCTATTCTTTAACAATTCCAAACGAATCTATCCGTCAGATCTTCATCGAACAGATCCAGGAATGGTTCAAAGAAACGACAAGAAAAGATGAAAACCAATTAAAAGATTTCTGCAAAGCATTTGAAGAAGGAGATGCACAAGCAATTGAACAACAGTTCACACAATATTTGATAAAAACAATCAGCATCAGAGATACTTTCACAAGCAAAAAAGAAAACTTCTACCATGGAGTACTGTTAGGCTTATTAAGCTATGATCCAGATTGGTACATTACCTCAAATACAGAAAGCGGAGACGGCTACAGCGATATTATGATCGAAGTAGAGCACAAACAAATGGGAATCGTAATCGAAATAAAATACGCAGAAAATGTCAAGGCGTTAGATCAAGCATGCGAAAAAGCTTTGAAACAGATTAAAGAGAAACATTATGATCAGAAATTAGAAGAAGAAGGATATGAAACCATTTTAAATTATGGAATCGCATGTTATAAAAAACGTTGTAAAGTATTGTTGCAAGAGAAAAAATAAATATGGAAGCATAAAAATCCAGCATAAGTCTTAATGTTGGATTTTTATGCTTCCATATTTATTTTTTTTACGAATGTACAGAAACAACTACACAAGAATCACATTTGTAAACTCTTGCAATTTATCAGCAAATTCCTGAGGAAAGTCAGTATCTGAAATCAGATGATCAATCTCATTCCATGAAGCATACTGTTGAAATGAAGAATATTTTGCTTTTCTACTATCACATAATACAATACTTGTCTGTGCACATGATATCGCACAGGATTTTATCTGACCATCAGCGAATGCATTTGTTGCAGGGCCATGATGCTGTTCAAAACCTGCACTTCCAAGAAATGCAATGTCAACTCGTAACGTTTTTAATAATTCAATGACTTGGACTCCAACACTACACATAATCTCTGCATTGCATTCACCTCCAAGAAAGATCAAATGATTTTTACTATCAATCAATGTTGTTAATACAGGAATTGAATTTGTAATGATCGTATAACCAGATAGATTTTTTAATTCGAGAGCAAGACTTAAAGTTGTACTACCAGTATCAAGATAGATAAAACCATGCTCAGGAATAAAGGATAAGGCTTTTCTTGCAATTCTTTTTTTTGCATCATGTTCATCTAATAAACGTGAATCAATAGGGAGTGTTGTGAAATCATTCACAGCGATCGCTCCCCCAAATCCTTTTTTGATGGAACCATTTTCACTTAATGTATTTAAATCTCTTCGGATGGTTTCTCTGGAAACAGAAAAATAATCTGCAAGTTCTGTTGCTTTCATAGAACCATTGTTGTTTAACAACTCTATAATCTGTTCTTGTCTGTTTTGTGCATTTAAACGGGCCATTTTTCATACCTCCTTTATATTATATTTGTATTTTACCACATTTTTTGTGCGACAGATAGATTAAAATTGTCAAAATACAAATATTCTAACTATAATATTTTGGGAATACACATTATGACTAAATGTAATAGGAAAAATACACAAAAATAACAATAAAAATTTGTTGAAAACAACTAAAATATGTAAAAATACAAAATAAATGTTGCAAGTTGCCACAAATGGTAGTAATATAAAGGCATCAAAGGAACAGAACAAAAACTTAAAGCAAATTTAGGAGGAAGTAACATGAAATTACAGTTAGCATTAGACGATATCACATTAGATGACGCAGTAGAATTATTAGATAAGGTTCATACTTATGTAGACATCATTGAAGTAGGATCTCCATTTATTATTGAGGAAGGAATGAGACCTGTAAGAATCTTCAAAGAAAAATATCCAGATTGTGAGATCTTAGCAGATACAAAGATCATGGATGCAGGAGAATACGAAGCAGAAGAGACATTTAAAGCAGGAGCAGACTACTGTACTGTACTTGGTGTGACAGACACATTAACAATTGAAGGATGCGTAAAAGCAGCGAAAGAATATGGAAAACAGACAATGGTTGATATGATCTGTGTAGAAGATGTCCCAAAACGTGTCAAAGAAATCGAAGCAGTTGGAGTAGATTTTATAGGAGTTCATGTAGGAGTTGATCAGCAGGCAGTTGGAATCACACCTCTTGAGAAATTAGCAGAAATGAAATCTTGTGTAGAACATTCTATCGTATCAGTAGCAGGAGGAATCAATTTAAAGACGATTGAAGAGTATAAGAAATTAAATCCAGAAGTCATCATTGTAGGTGGTGGAATTAATCACGCAGAAGATCCAGTTGCAGCAGCTAAAGCAATTTATGAAGCAATCAATCAATAAAACAAATTCAAAGAAGAAAGATTTTTGTTAAAATAGATAGAAAGGAAGATAAACTATGGAAGCAAAGACTTTACAGATTATTACAAATGAACTTTATAAATACGGAAAACTTATAAAAGAAGATGAAGTAAAAGAGGTTGTAGAGCTTTGTCAGAAAGCAAATCGTATCTTTATTGCAGGAGCAGGACGTTCAGGATTTTGTGCCAGAGGATTTGCAAACAGAATGATGCATCTTGGGTTTACGGTTTATTTTGTTGGAGAAACAACAACACCTTCTATTCAGGAAGGAGATCTGTTGATCGTAGGATCAGGATCAGGAACAACAGCAAGTCTTGTATCTGACTGTAAAAAAGCAAAAGCCCAGAAAGCAATAATTGCAACACTGACGATTTGCCCAGAAGCACCAATCGGAGAAATGGCAGATGCGATCATTACGATTCCTGGAGCAACTCAGAAAAATGCAGAACACACAAACGATGTAGTGACCGAACAGCCAGGAGGAAATTTATTTGAGCAGTTAAGCTGGCTCATTTACGACAGCATTGTGATGGACTTAATGCCAATTCTTGGAGAAACAGAAGATACAATGTTTAAACGCCATGCCAACATGGAGTAAGTCGAAAGGAGAAGATATATGAAAACAGCACAAGCAAAGATTCAGAAATTTGGTTCTCTGTTAAGTGCAATGGTTATGCCAAATATCGGTGTATTCATTGGATGGGGCCTTTTAACAGCACTGTTTATTGATACAGGATGGACACCAAATGCTTATTTAAACAAACTGGTTTCACCAATTTTAACGTACTTATTACCTTGCTTGATCGGATATACCGCAGGATCTAATATTTATGGACGACGAGGAGGAGTCATTGGTGCATTTGCAACCATGGGAGCAGTTGTAGGAGCAGATGTGACAATGCTTGTTGCAGGTATGATCTTAGGACCTGTAGCAGCAATTTGCATTCGAGCATTTGATAAAGCAGTGGAAGGAAAAGTAAAACCAGGATTGGAAATGTTAGTTGATAACTTTTCACTTGGGATTATTGGATTTGTGATCTGTATTATCGGTTATGTAGGAGTAGCACCGATTATGACAGCGATTCAGACAGTACTGACAGGAGGAGTTCAGTATCTGACAGATCACAATATGCTGCCATTAACAGAATTGTTTGTACAGCCTGCAGAAATTTTATTCTTAAATAATGCGATCAATCACGGAATTATGACACCTCTTGGATTGCAGCAGGCAGCAGAAGCGGGAAAATCAGTCTTATTCTTAGTAGAAGCAAGTGGGGCTGCATGGGTAGGACTAAGTTTAGCATTTGCAATTTTTGGAAATAAATCAGCAAAGAAATCAGCACCAGGAGCTGTGATCATCATGTTCTTTGGTGGTATCGCAGAGGTATGTTTTCCATACTGCCTGACAATGCCATTAACGATCATTGGACCAATTCTTGGAAACATGTTCTCTTTATTCGTACTTACAAACTTTGGTGGAGGTGTCGTTGGACCAGTATCTCCAGGATCAGTTATTTCTTATTATATGATGACACCAAAAGCATGTATGTTAGTGAATACGATTGCATATTTTGGATCTTTAGCAATCTCATTTGCAGGAGCAGCAATTGTATTAAAAGCATTTAAACATGATGAGGAAGAAGAAGGAATCAAAGAACTTGCTGCAACAGCAGATGCTAAGATTCAGAAATTAAATAAAGTGATCTTTGCGTGTGATGCAGGAATGGGATCTTCTGCAATGGGAGTTACGATTCTTAAGAAAAAACTAGAAGAAATCGGATTAAAACCAGAAATCAAGCACGTAGCAGTTGCAGACATTCCAAAAGATGCGGATGTAGTTGTTACAAATGTAAACTTGGAAGAGCGAGCAAAAATGTCACTAGAAGGAACCAATATTCCAATTCTTACATTAAGTAATTTCATGGATCAGACCGAATATGAAAGAATTATCGTAGAGATTCAGAGAATGTTAGGACATGATGTACCAGATGTATTTTGCAAAGATAATATTGTGTTAAATGCAAAATATGCAAATAAGGAAGAAGCAATCAAAGCTTGTGCAGATATCTTTATTAAGGGTGGATATACAGATGAAAGTTATAAGGCAGATATGCTGCAGAGAGACAAAGAAGCCTCTGTGTATTTAGGGAATGGAGTTGCGCTTCCACATGGACTTGCAAGTTCCAAAGAAACGATCAAAAACTCAGGAATCTGTTTTGTACAGGTACCAGATGGAGTAGATTTTAACGGAGAAAAAGCATATCTTCTCGTAGGTGTTGCAGGAAAAGGAGAAGAACATGTAGAACTCCTTGGAAAGATCGGACAGACTTTAATGGATGAAGGTGTGATCGAAAAATTAAAAAATTCGACATCAAAAGAAGAAGTTATCAACTTATTAAATCTATAGATGATAATGCGGCATCTAATGAATCAAAGGATGTTGCAATCAAAAGAAAGGTGGAATATAACACATGAAAACAGCAGTACATTTTGGAGCAGGAAAAATTGGTCGTGGATTTATCGCAGATTTATTACATGATAGTGGGTATAAAATTGTTTTTGCAGACGTTGTACAGCCATTAGTTGACCTTGTGAACGAAACACATGAATACAGTCTGTTTTTGATCGATCATGATTATGAAGAAAAAGTGATCGACCAGGTGGAGGCATATTCCACCATCACACAGGAAGATAAAGTAATAGAAGCAATCAGTGAAGCAGAAGTATTAACAACATCAGTTATGGCAACAAATCTTCCCAAAGTAGCTCCAACGATCACAAAAGGACTAAAAGCAAGAGTCAAAGCAGATCAGGAAAAGAAACTTGTTGTTATGGCTTGTGAAAATGCAATCATGGGAACAGATATCTTGAAGAAAGCAATGATTGAAACAGGTATCATGACAGAAGAAGAAATGGATCAAGTTGCAGTATTTCCAAACACAGCAGTTGATCGCATGGTATTTGATGGACATCATCATGGAAAAGACGGAATCGAAGTTGGAGATGCATTTGAATTACCGATCGAGAAAAACAAATTAGAAGATCCTAAGTCACAACCAATCAAAGGTGCAGAATACGTAGATAATCTGGCAAAATTCTTACAGAGAAAAATCTATATGGTAAACTGTGCACACGCAGTCACAAGTTACTTTGGATTTGTAAAAGGATACAATACAGTACAAGAAGGATTAGCAGATCCACAGATTCTTGAAGATGTAAAGAAAACAGTTTTAGAATCAGCATCAGCACTTGAGAAGATCTATGGATTTGCACATGAAAATCTGGTGGAGTACATGAATGCAATGATTATCAAGAGATTTACAACACCAGGTGTATCAGATCCAATCACAAGAGTTGCAAGAGAACCAATCAGAAAAATATCAGCCAATGACCGAATCATGGGACCAGCGATCCAGTGTGAAGAATTAGGACTTGATAATAGCTGTTTATTAAAAGGAGCAGCATGTGCAATGTTCTATAAAAATGAAGAAGATGCACAGGCAGTGGAATTACAAAACTATATCAAAGAAAATGGCCCAGAAGCAGCCGTTGTAAAATATATTGGATTAAAACCAGAGGATCGAATGACGAAAGTTATTGTAGAAGAATATAAAAAATTAAAATAAAAGCGATAAAAATATTTAACAGAAGTAATGAATTATATGGAGGACAAGTGACATGGTATATCGAATTCCAGCAGTCAATTTAGTAGGGCGTGGTTGTCTTGCACAATTAAAGGATGAAATTGGAACTTTAGGATGTAAAAAAGCCCTTGTAGTCAGCGATAAGTTTTTGACAGAAAATGGGGTAGTTGAGAAAGTAACAAAGGTATTAGATCAAGTTGGAATTGAACATACATTATATAATGATGTAAAACAGAACCCAAGCGTTGCAAATGTAGAGGGTGGATTGGAAGTATTAAAAAAAGAAAACTGTGATTTTATCGTGAGTATCGGTGGAGGATCACCACAGGATTGTGGAAAAGCAATTTCTGTTCTTGCTACAAATGGTGGAAAAATTACAGATTACGAAGGCGTAAATAAATCTCAAAAGAAATGTTTACCAATCGTAGCAATTGCAACTACAGCTGGAACATCAGCGGAAGTCACGATCAACTATGTGATTACAGACGAAGAAACGCATATTAAAATGATCATGGTAGATAGAAATACATTAGCATCTATCACAGTCAATGATCCAGAACTAATGTTAAGTAAACCAGCAGGATTAACAGCAGCAACAGGTATGGATGCATTAACACATGCAATGGAAGCAGTTGTTGCAAACGGAGCAATTGATGTTACAGATGCAACAGCATTGTATGCGATCAAACAGATTTTTGAATATCTTCCAAGAGCAGTGGAAAATGGACAGGATATTGAAGCCAGAGAACAGATGTGCTATGCATGTTTCTTAAATGGAATTGCCTTTAGTAATGCAGGATTAGGAAATGTTCATGCAATGGCACATCAGCTAGGTGGATTATATGATCTCCCACACGGAGTATGTAATGCGATGTTACTTCCAATCGTAGAAGAAGAAAATGCAAAACAGGCTCCAGCAAAATTCCGTGTTATGGCAGAAACAATTGGAATGGATGTAGAAGGAAAGACAGACGAGGAGTGTATGGACTTTGTAATTGGTAAGATCAAGGAATTATCAGAGAGAGTAGGAATTCCTAAAACATTGTCAGAACTTGGAGTAGAAAATCCAGATTTTGAAACCCTAGCAGAAAATTCCATGAAAGATGCATGCGCAGGAGCAAATCCAGTATTTTTTGATAAAGAATTATTGATCAAACTGTTTAAGAAAATTGCCTAAGTTTTATAAAATGAAAAAGATCTGCATTGATATCATTTAACTCAATGCAGATTTATTTTCACGAATATACGAAAACGATATTCTCTATTTATTCGCCAAATTATTATTCTGATACCGAGAATCAAACGTAACCTCATCATCAAACCACTCAGGTCCTTCATATTCCACAGCAACCTCCTCGCTAGGAAATTCCACCTCGGCCATCACAAGCCCCTCATATTCTCCATGAAAGACATCCAGCTCAATAATAAATCCATGTTCATCTGGAATCTTATAACGAGTCTTAGAAATTAAAATCCCATCCACCTTCGGAAGCAGATGTTCATAAGCTGCCTTATCAAGCGGAAATTCATGCTCGGTTCTAGCCATCAATCCCTTACTCTTAAAAGTCAAGAAATACTGCTTATTCATCCTGCGGATACGAATGACAGGTTCCATGCAAAGATAGCCCTGTTCGATCTCAGAGTGTGGATAAGAATCCAGATTATCAGGTAAGTTGTGGACGATAAATTTTCTTTCGATTTCCATGGGCATTTCCTCCTTGAAGTGCAGATCCTAAGCCTTTTTAAGGCGCATACTTTTTCTTTATTATACCCATCGTCTATGATATAATCAACAAAGATTCGAGAAAAAGACAAAGGAGATGAATATAAATGCGTTTAAGAAATGTACCAGGAGCGAGAGAGACGATCATAGAAAATCAGTTTTCCATCCAGCAGCCAGAGCAGATGAAAGGAAAATGGGCAGAGGTATTCCAAAATGACCATCCGATCCACATCGAAGTAGGAATGGGAAAAGGACAGTTTATCATAGAAATGGCAAGAAGAAATCCAGAAGTAAACTATATTGGAATCGAAAAATATTCAAGTGTCTTAGTAAGAGCTGTAGAGAAATTAGAAGATTTTGAACAGGACAACCTTCGTTTGATCCGTATGGATGCAGAGAATATCGAAGAAGTGTTTGATAAAGACGAAGTAGACAGGATCTATTTAAACTTCTCCGATCCATGGCCAAAAGACCGCCATGCAAAGAGAAGACTTACATCTACAAGATTTTTAGAACGATATGATAATATTCTGACACCGGAAGGAAGAGTTATGTTTAAGACAGATAACAAAGACTTATTTGACTTCTCCTTAGAGCAGGTAGAAGAAGCAGGATGGATCCTGGAAAATCACACATACGATCTTCATCACAGCGAATATAATGAAGGAAATGTCATGACAGAATACGAGGAGAAATTTTCAGCTAAAGGAAATCCAATCTGTCGTTTAGTCGCATATCGTCATGCCAAGTAAAAGGATTGCATAAAATAAACAAAAAGTGGTAATATAATCATGAAACAAGGAAAGTTTCGATGTAAGATCCAGTTGTTTCTATATTTGCATCCATGCGTGAACAGATGGGTCTGTCAATTTTTTCAGTCACTAGACGAAGCAAAACGATGTTTAAATAAATAGCAAAGGATAGGTGAATTATTATGGAATATACATTTACAAGTGATAATTTTGAAGAAGAAGTATTAAAAAGTGATGTGCCAGTATTAGTAGATATGTTTGCAACATGGTGCGGACCTTGTAAGATGATGGCACCGGTGGTAGCACAATTAGCTGAAGAATATGAAGGAACTGTAAAAGTCGGAAAACTTGATATCGATCAGAATGTTGATATCGTAGCACAGTACAAGATCATGTCAGTTCCAACATTTTTAGTGATCAAAGATGGAGAGGTTAAGGCAAAACTGATCGGAGCAGTATCCAAAGAAGAATTAGTCGAAGCGATCGATCAGGCAAAGTAGTAAGATGAATATATTAAATATTGAACATATCAGCAAAATTTATGGAGAGAAAGTCATTTTTGATGACGTATCTCTTGGAATCCACAGTGGCGATAAGATTGGTGTGATCGGGGTCAACGGTACAGGAAAGACTACATTATTAAAGATCATTGCCAAGATCAACGAGCCAGACAAAGGACAGATTATCTGTGGAAATGGAATCCGTGTATCTTATCTTCCACAGAATCCAGAATTTCCGAAGAGACAAAGCATTCTTGAATATGTGATGGATGGAAAAGAACATCAGGACTGGAAGACAGAGAGTGAAGCAAAAACGATCCTCACAAAACTTGGAATCTATGATTTTGATGAAGGATGTAATCATTTATCTGGAGGCCAGAAGAAGAGAGTTGCACTCGCAAGAACTTTAGTAGATCCAACCGAAGTACTGATCCTTGATGAGCCAACCAACCACTTAGATAACGATATGGTTCTATGGCTGGAAGAATTCTTAAACAGCTTTAGAGGTGTATTGATCATGGTAACCCATGACCGTTATTTCTTAGATCGTGTAACGAATAAGATCGTAGAGATCGACAAAGGAAAGCTTTACGAATACGATACCAACTATTCTGGATTCGTAGAGTTAAAAGTCCAGCGCGAAGAGATGGAACTAGCGACAGAACGTAAGCGCCAGAGTTTACTCCGCGTGGAAATGGAATGGATGAAACAGGGAATCAAAGCGAGAGGAACGAGACAGAGAGCCAGAACGGAACGTTTTGAAGAACTTAAGAATGCCAAAGGTCCATCCATGCAGCAAAATGTTGAGATGGATTCGATCAGCAGCCGTCTTGGAAAGACAACGATCGAGTTAGAACACATTTCCAAAGGATTTGGTGACAAACATCTGATCAATGATTTCTCTTACATCGTATTAAGAGATGACAGGATTGGATTTATCGGACCAAATGGCTGTGGAAAATCAACTTTGATGAAGATGATCATGGGAATCTTAAAGCCGGACGAAGGAAACATTACGATCGGTGACACCGTAAAGATCGGATATTTTGCACAGGAAAATGAAGATATGACAGGAGATATCCGTGTCATTGATTATATCAGAAATGTCGCAGAATATATCCAGACAACAAAAGGGCAGGCAAGTGCATCCCAGATGCTAGACCGTTTCTTGTTCCCGCCAGAACTTCAATACACACCGCTTGATAAACTTTCTGGAGGAGAACAGAGACGTCTCTACTTATTAAAAGTATTGATGGAAGCACCAAATGTTCTGATCCTCGATGAGCCGACCAACGACCTTGACATCCAGACATTAACGATCTTAGAAGATTATCTGGATACGTTCGCAGGAATCGTGATCACAGTATCTCATGACCGATATTTTCTTGATCGTATTGTAAACAGGATCTTTGCGTTTGAAGAAGGTGGTCATTTAAAACAGTACGAAGGCGGTTATACGGATTATCTGGAGAAAGTAAAGCCAATTGCGAAACAAGAGAAAAGTAAACCAGAGAAAAAAGAAAACAATGGAAAGAAATTCCAGAAAGAACACCAAAAGAAGCTCAAGTTTACATACAAAGAACAAAAAGAATTTGAAACGATCGATGATGATATCGCGAAACTGGAGGAAAAAATAGAACAGTTAGATGAAGAGATCATGGAAAATGCAACGAATTCTGGTAAATTAGCAGAGCTTACGCAGCAAAAAGAAGAGACAGAAGAAGCTTTGAATGAAAAGATGGACCGTTGGGTATATTTAAATGATCTGGCAGAACAGATAGCGAATCAATAACAATAAAAGAGGATTGACTCACAAAATATCATATGAGTCAATCCTCTTATTATATTAAGCTTCTTTTTCTAACTTAATATTCTTCTTATACAATCGATAATCCACCCAGTTTCCGATCAAAAATTGAACTGTAGCAAAAAACGGAACTCCAAGGAACATTCCAAGTGGACCGAAATAAGCGCCACCGATAGTGATGGAAAATAAAATCAGTAGTGGACGAACTCCGGTAGATTCTCCAAGGATCTTAGGTCCAAGGATCAGACCGTCAAACTGCTGCAGGACAAAAACCATGATAATAAAGATCAGGCACTTCGTCGGACTTACGATAAAAAGAATAAAAGCGCCGGGAACTGCACCAATGATCGGTCCAAAATAAGGAATCATATTTGTGACACCGATAATAACACTGATCAATACGGTATAAGGAAGTTTTAAAATAGTCATCGCAACAAAAGCCAGTAAACCAATGATCAGAGAATCAATGGATTTTCCGATAATGAAACCAGAAAAAATATTATGACAATCTTTTAAAGTGCGAAGTACACGATAAGAGAAATTTTCATTAAAGATTGCAAGAACCAATCGTTTTCCAGCATTTTTTAAAATAAATTTATCGATTGTCATATAAATAGAAACAATAAATGCGATAAACAGGTTAAATAATCCCTTGGCAAAAGACATGGAAGCCTCATAAAGCATAGGGACGATATTGGTCAGAAGATTGTTGGTCAGTTCGAAAAGCTTTGGTAATGTCTTTGTCTCGATCATATCGGCAATCTGACCAGGAAACATATCTGTGCTGTTCTCACGATAATGTTCAAAAATCGACATTATCGATTTATAAATATCGGGAATCATCAGGGATAGTTCACGAATACTGTCATATAACTGTGGAATGATAAATCGAAGACATACAATGATAAAACCAACCATGACGAGATAACTGATCAAAATAGCGAGTCCACGCTGTGCATTGGCAGATTTCTTTTTTAAAAGTTTCATTGATACATTTCTTTGAAAGAAAGCTACGACGGGATTTAAAATATAGGCAATCAGAAATCCCATGAAAAATGGAAATAAGATGTCCCATAATTGAGAGATCAGTTTGCTTGTATTAGACCATTGTGTTATAAAACGGAAGATCACACATCCGATCAGGATAACAGCAATGGTATAGATAGAAATCGTAAAATACTTTTTATTCGATTCGAATTTGTGGTTGCTTGGCATTTGAGACTCCTCTTAGAATGATAGTTAATCAGTAATATCATCTATTATAGACGTTTCCAAGATCAGTTACAAGACAATATAAGATTTAAATAAAAGAAAAACACCATCCCCGGCTACAAAATCAACCAAAAACAGTGCTTTAGTACGCGATGAGGGGTTCGAACCCTCGACACCCTGATTAAGAGTCAGGTGCTCTACCAACTGAGCTAATCACGCTTAAATTATGTTGTTTTTACTGCGCTTCCTTAACGCAAGATTTATTATATACGAATGTTTTAAGAAATGCAA
>OHUB01000538.1_pt1 | contig 19196 bp, 10 predicted proteins | sample 1579091 | NCBI WGS metagenome assembly OHUB01 (sample SAMEA3879566, study PRJEB24766) | human gut metagenome | biome: human-associated habitat; feature: feces | place: USA | collected 1985/1987
ATCCATGTACTCTTGTGAGAATATCTTCTTGTAGTAGTTAATAAAGCGGTTCATCTGAATAATTTATTGATAGTCGTATTTTATAAGTAGAACATTTAGAGTTGTGTACAAATATAGTGTTTTTTAATAAACTATGTAGTTTTTCACATAACTATTTTCTACAATGCACTTTACCTTGTTATTGTGAGGCATATAATATGAAATTAGGTAAGATACACTATTTCTATGCAGGTAATGTCTCTATTATTTAAAGTTTTTCAGTGCAGGAATTTATTATCTTTTATGCACTCGGGTAGTTGTCCCATTACAATGGGACAATAGTCACCTTATAGAATGACTAATGTCACTTTATAAGGTGATATTTGTCATTCTATAAGGTGACTATCTATCTCCGAAAGAATGAAAATCACTAAAGATACAAAATTAATCAGTGAAAAGCAATAGTGAGGCAGGAAATATAACCATACTGCCAATGGATTTAATTTATTCCAATACAGATTAGAAATTCTTCCGGAAAGTACATCCATTTCTCCATTCCGAACACCCGTAAGCAGTCTTCCCCTTAATGATAGTTCCTTTACCACAAAGTGGACAGGGTTGGCCAACAAAAGCATCTACCCCACCTGTTGCAGAAGGAGTTGAAGCAATTGTAGCCACCGGAGCCGGAGAACCGGGCAAATCAGCCTTCACTTCGTTCGTCGTTTTTTCCGCTTTTGGTTTCTTTTCTTTCGGTGTACTTGGTTTTCGTTCACGCTTTTTAGGCTCTTTCTTTGCTTTCTCTTCGGCTTTTGCAGCTACTGCATCCTGAATAGTAATACGTCGATTCGTATTATCAGAAAGTACGCTCATCACGATTTCCGAAACCATCTGTTTCAGTTCTTCGAGAAACTGGCGGGCATCGTATGTCTTCTTTTCAATTTCGCGAAGCTTCTTTTCCCAAATACCTGTCAGTTCCGCCGATTTCAATAATTCTTCGTGAATGAGCTGCACCAACTCCACTCCTGTCGGGGTGGCAATCAGGTTCTTTCTCTCCTTACGGATATAATTTCGTTTGAACAGTGTTTCAATGATGGCAGCACGGGTAGACGGCCGGCCGATACCATTCTCCTTCAAGGCATCACGAAGTTCATCATTATCTACCAGTTTTCCGGCTGTTTCCATTGCACGGAGCAGTGTTGCTTCGGTATAAGGTCTGGGCGGCTGTGTCCATTTCTCGTTCAAGTCGGGAATGTGAGGACCACTTTCACCCTTCACAAAGGTAGGGAGTACATTTTCATCCTCTTCCTCTTTTTCTTCAGTAGGATCTTTTACGTCCTTTGCAAACACGACACGCCATCCCGGTTCCAGGATTTGTTTTCCGGTCACCCGGAATTCTATCTTATCCACTTCTCCCATGACGGTAGTAGTAGAAATCTTACAGTCCGGATAGAATACGGCTATAAAACGACGGGCTATCAAGTCATAGACACGACGTTCCATATCCGTCAGGTTTTGAGCATAGACTCCGGTGGGGATAATGGCGTGGTGATCCGTCACTTTCGAGTTGTCAAATACCTTTTTCGATTTAGGAAGTGTAGTGCCGGCTAACGGAGCTGTCAAGACTTCGTAATCACGGAGTCCTTTCAGGATAGCAGGACATTTCGGGTAAATATCGTCACTCAAGAAAGTAGTATCAACACGCGGATAGGTAGCTACCTTCTTCTCATAAAGAGACTGAATCAGTTTCAGCGTTTCATCAGCCGAATAAGCGAATTTCTTATTACATTCTACCTGAAGAGAAGTCAAGTCGAACAAACGTGGGGCGAACTCTCTCCCATCTTTCTTGCCAACACTAGTGACTACAAACGGAAGATCCTTTATGCGTTCTACCAATGCCTCGCCTTCTTCCCGGTTAGCGATAGGGTCGATACCCGGATTATCTATTTTCTTTTTTCCACCGTTCTTTTCTTCTTCCGCAGCAATTTCTTCATCACTTTTGCGGATAAGTGCGGAAAAAGTGGTATCCCGATAGTTGGTTTTCAGTTCCCAGTATTGCTTGGGTTCGAAATTAGCTATTTCCAACTGACGGTTGACAATCAGTGCCAGAGTCGGTGTCTGTACACGACCGATAGAGAGTACCTGTTTATTTTGACCGTATTTAATGGTGTAAAGACGGGTGGCGTTCATTCCTAATAGCCAGTCACCCATTGCACGAGAAAGTCCGGCTTCATAGAGTGACTGAAAATCTGTCTGATCTTTCAGCTTCGCAAACCCTTCCCGGATAGCTTCTTCTGTCAATGAAGAAATCCACAGACGTTTCACCGGACAGCGTGCACCTGCTTTCTGCATCACCCAACGCTGAATCAATTCTCCCTCTTGCCCGGCATCACCGCAGTTGATGATTTCATCTGCGTTCTGCATCAGTCCCTCGATAATGTGGAATTGTTTTTCGTAGGTAGGATTCTCTATCAACTTGATGCCGAAACGTGGAGGAATCATTGGCAGGCTACCTAAATTCCATGATTTCCAGTTAGGCGTGTATTCATGCGGCTCTTTCAGGGTACAAAGATGCCCGAATGTCCAGGTCACCTGGTATCCGTTTCCTTCTATATATCCTTCTTTTCTGGTATGAGCGCCGAGTACTTCGGCTATATCGCGTGCTACTGATGGCTTTTCGGCTATGCAAACTATCATTTTTTCTCTTCTTGTTTTTACACTAACAGTTTACAAAGTTACACGATTATTTCTCATTGACCGCATGAAGAGAGAAAAAAGTCCATAAAGGCATAGATCGGAGAAAGAATGATAACTTCAACTGAATAGTTTTCAAGATGTACCGCTTTCTCCTTTTTTATACCACTCCATTTGATGTTTGATAAGCTATATAATGAAGCTGCACAGTTCTACACACGATATGTGCATAGCTCTGTGCAGCCTCTCTATAACGTTTCTATTTTAAACCGGAGAAATCACAAAAAAGAGGATAATGTGTAGAAGCAACGGTCACATCTACTCCCGACAGACTTTCTATCACATCAGCCTGTGTCACATTTACGTTGTGACTCTTCAAAGACACGATAAAGTCAAGGCGACGTTTCTTACCACTGACTTCGGTAGACTTATCGGCACTAAGAAGATTCCAGTTACTCTTCACCATTTGGAAAAATTCGCTTTCCAAGTCGCCCTCATTGAAGTATCCTAACAAGAATGCAGGTTTATTATAGGCAGACAGTTTCGTTTCTAACGTTTGAAGGGCCTCTATACGCTTTGCCATATCCGTATCGAAGTTGGTACTGGCTACTACAAACTTTTCATATTCCACTACCATGGCTGCACGCATCTCGCTCTTTCCCGCCATTTGGTATCTGTCTACACTTACAGGTTCTTCTTTTGTCAGTATACCAACACCGAATTCACCGCCTTTATAATCAATGGCTTTAGCAAAGTAATCATGCATATTTGCTTTCTGTGCCAGTACGTTCAACTGGTCGATACCTTCCGAACGTTCCGTCTCCTTATCCAGTCCCTGCAAGCAGACAATATCCGCATTCATTTTGGCGATAATACGTCCTGTCCGGTCGTAATCAATCACGCCATCTGTACCTTTACAATAGGTCAGGAAATAGTTACCTATGCGCAGGTCACCTTCTGCCTTCGGATATTCTTCAAGTCCGGTCGGCTTCTTAAAATCACAATAAAGTGGATAATGGTCGGAAGTTATTGCTACGTTGACACCATCCAGGTTGTATATTACATTCGATTTTACCACAGTGGTAGGTGGAGTTTTCAAAGTAACGACAAAATCAATCCGTTTGGTAGCCTGTCCGGTAGGAAAAGTGTTTTCTGTAGAACTGACAACCTCCCATTCTTTCTTCAGTTCCGTAAAGAATGTGCCATTCATCAAGTCCTCGTTAAAGTCACCAGCCATATAAACCACTTTATTATATGTTTTGGCAAGGTCTGTGAGCTGTTTTGCAGATTCAACTCTATTATTCTCTTCCAAAGCCAAGTGGGTGGAGATAACTACATAGTTCTCAAATTCGGCTATGGCAGCAGAACGGAGTTCGGCACCGGGAAGGGGATAAGTCTTCGTGCTGATCGGCGTCCCTTTGAACAAAAGGCCATTACCGTATTCACCACCCTGGTAAGCGATTGACTTACTAAAATAGTGATTCATGCCTGTTTTATCCGCCAAGGTTTTCAGTTGGTCGACTTTATTACTGCGGGTAGTCATGTAGTCCACTTCCTGCAGGCAAACGACATCGGGTTCCATTCCGTTGATAACAGCGGCTGTCCTGTCATAATTAATCACGTCATCGTTACCGGCACAATGCCTTATATTAAAGGTCAACACTCTAAGGTTCCCCTCCCCTTTCGGATAAGTATAGGAAACTTCCTGTTTACCGTAAGGTATCATATTATCGAATTTAGAGTTGTCCATGTCGTCGGCACAGGACAAGTTGGCAAACACGGTTGCCAAAAGACATATATAAGAAATCATATTTTTCATAAGAATTTATATTTCTGAATCTAATTAATTAAAGTTCAATCCGTCATTCCAACCGGGATTCTGTGTTATCACACCATTGGACAAAGTACGTTCGCTGATAGGAACAGGGTACAAATAATCTCTGTCTTCATTCCATTTCTTGGTAATCAGACTATGACAGATGATATAACCACTTTCGCCATTCGACAAGCGAATCTGCTCGCCGATCTCTAAATATAAAGGTACATTTCCGGCAGGTTTTGTTCCTACGTAGAAACAGACATCATCCGTACCGTCTTTATCTAAATCGTAAGTTCCGGGCCCGGGAACATAGATTCCCAGCAGATCGTTCTCAAATAGTTTACCTTCTTTCCAACGCATGATGTCGTAATAACGGAAACCCTCCATTGCCAGTTCGATGGTTCGTTCGCGACGGATTTCAAGGATTACTCCCTGATTGGCTCCTTTCACATTCGGATAACCTGTGGCGGCACTCATCAAATACGGGTCGGGTTTTGAATTTGCCAGTTCCATATCCAGGTTAGTCATTCCTACCCTGTCTCTAAGTAATTTAATAGATTTATTGATGTCGGCTTGCTTCAAAGTGCCTAGTTCGGCTTTTGCTTCTGCAAAATTCAGATACACCTCTGCCGTGCGGAACAGGGGAATATCGTTGCACGATTTATTATATTCATCGTAGTTAGCCGTCATCGAATATTTTATCAGGTGATATCCGGTCATGGTATAAGCCAGGTTCGGGGCTTCTTTCTTTGTACTTCCGATTCTCGTATATCCAGGGGTACGGATGGTTTGTGCCAGTCGCGGATCCCGATTCTGACATTCCTGATCGAATGTCATCGTTTCATAACCGGCTTTATCCGTGAAACGGCTTCCGTCCGCCATCAGATAAGAATTCACAATCTTCTTGTTCATTCCCGGACGTCCCATTGTGGTGGAGTTCTCATAATTCTGCACATTATGAAGCACAGAAAGAGAAGCTTCATAGTCACGCCCGAAAATCACTTCATCCGCTTGTAGATTTATGGAAGCGAATAAATCCCTGTAAGGTGTGCTGCCCGATTTATAGAGTGTATATCCGCTTTCGTTCATAAAGGTTTCAGAAGCCGAGACACAAGCATTCAGGTATTTTTCACAATCCTCCAGTCCATGATATTTGCGGAAAGTACCCTCAAACAGGCAGACACGGGATTTCAGTGCCAATGCCGTCCACCGGGTCAGTACATACGCATTCTTCGTTTTCGGAAGATTGGCTATCGCAAAATCCAGGTCCTCCAGCATTTTCTGCATGACAAATTCACGTGAGTCCCGGGCTTTATACAATTCGGGATCATCCGAGTCGAGTGCTTTGTCATACCAGGGAATATCGCCATATCTCTTCACCTTCTCAAAGTAGAAATAAGCTCTGAAAAAACGGGCAACACCATCGTAACGGTTACGGGCATTCACTTCCGTGCAGTTATGGGAATACTGCAGATAGAAATTAATATCGCGAAGTGCCGTAAAATTCCAACCGTTTCCTTCATCGGGTATGATGCGCTGTCCGGACATTTCGAGCATCAAGTCGGACTTGACAATCAAATCGGACGACTCGGAATAAATATCGACAGCGGACGGAACCAGATTGTTATAAAACTGATTCGTAAATAATCGCAACTCATCTTCAGTCTTGAAATATACATCCGGATACAGGCGGTCTTTGGGTGTCTTATCCAACCAATCGTCGCAAGACACGAAAGATATCGCCAACGCGAACAACCAAGATACTATATAAACAGGTTTCATAATTCAAATATTAGTTAGTTTAAAAAGTTACGTTCACTCCAAAAGAATAGGTCTTTGACCAGGGATACAACTTTGCGTTACCATTTGCCGATTGGATGGAATTTTCTGCCGATGCTTGTTCCGGATCAATGTAGTCGCTCTTTAGCGGAGAGAAGGTAAACAGATTCTCACCACTGAAATAGATATGCAGGCGTTCTATCTTTACCTTCTTCGTCCATACGGCGGGAATCGTATAGCCTACTGTGATATTCTTCACTCTGCAATAAGCCAGATTCTGCAAATAACGGTCGTTCACCACTCCCAAAGAACGGTTATTGCCGAGGGCAAGATACCCTATCGGACGTGGGAAATAAGCATCGGGATTTTCCGGGCTCCATACCTGGCTCAAGAAATCGCGTGGAATGAACGATGAATACGGACGAGCGTATGGTCCCCAAAAGAATACAGAATTAGTACCCGGATACCAGTCTTGATGTCCTACTCCCTGAAGATAGATGGAGAAGTCGAATCCATACCAGTCGAAACCACCTTGAATACTGTATGTATAGCGCGGCAATGAGTTTCCGATTATTTTACGGTCGCCCGGATCATCTGCCGTGTTCGAGCCGGAAGATATTGTATGGTCGCCGTCTAAATCAACAAATTTCATATCACCGGCGTGAAGTCCCGGATTCACCTGCGCTGTATTGATAACGAAGTTGACTGCTGTTTGGTCGACGTTATAGTTTGCCGCTTCTTCGTCTGTTCTGAAAAGTCCGTCTACTACATATCCCCAGATATCTCCCAATTTCTGACCTACATAATAATCACTCAATATCTTGGAAGGATTATCGAATTTGGTTATTTCCGATGTATTATCTGCCAAGCCTACAGACAGGTTATAACGGAAAGGTTTGTTTGCCAGTTTGAAAGCATCATTCCAGGTCAGCATCAATTCCCAGCCTTTGGTACGCAAGTTGGCTGCATTTTGCTTGGGCTCGTTGGCTCCATAAGCACCGGGAAGCTTTTTGCCGGAAGTTTGCATACCTTTAGTATCACGAACATAGGCATCGGCAGTCAGGTTCAGACGGTTGTTCAGGAATCCGAGATCGAGTCCTACGTTCCAAGTCGAAACGGTTTCCCAGGTCAGGTCGGCGGAATTCGGGTCGGAGACACTTGCATAAGAGCCTTTCTTCTGATCGCCAAAGATATAATTCATTGTACCGTTGGTATTAATGGTTTGGATATAATCGTAGTATCCTACCTGCTGATTTCCCAACGAACCGTATGACAGACGCAATTTCACATTATCAATATTCTTCTTTAAATTCCCGAAAAACGGTTCTTCACTGATTCTCCATCCTACGGAAGCCGAGGGGAAGAAACCGAAACGGTGTCCGCTTCTGAAACGTGAACTTCCGTCATAGCGTCCACTCGTCTCAAATAGGTAACGACCTCCTTTATAGGAGTAATTAAGACGATAAAATGCTCCCAAAAGCGCATATTCATTTTGTCCGCCGGACATAGTCATCGCATCTCCGACTGCCAGATTTAAGTCATTCAAGTCATCGGAGAGCAAGCCCTGGCGGGAGACTTTGATATCTTTCAGGCGCTTGGTTTCATAATTGTAACCTGCCATGATTTTTATCTGATGGTCGGCAATATCCAGCATATAATCACCATAAACATTGAAAGCCTGATACCAATGATTGGTCTGCGTTTCTTTCAACTGATTCACACCGCTTCCGGTAGTCAGATAGGATATCTCACCCGGATACTTAGAATATGGTACATTTACTGTTCTGTTCATGGTCTGATAGTTATAGTGCAGGTAGCTGTAATTTGCACGGACATTCAGGTTCTTCATTACATTGAAACTTGCTTCGAAAGTCGTGGAAAACTCATACCGCTGGTCTTCATTCTTATGTTTTCCATAAGCAAGGATAGCTCCCATGCCATCCAAAACAGCAGAATTGCTCAACGAAGTCAGATACACCGCACTGCCATCCGGATTAATGGGTACAAAGCTCGCCAGTGCATGATTCACCGCAGTATTGAAGTTGTTATTAATACCCGATAATCCCGGATAAGAGTAACTATTATAATGGTACTTCGTGTTATTGCTGATTGTCAGTCGTGGAGTGATCTTTGCCGAGATTTTACTTCTGAAATTATACACCTTGTATTTATCAGGATTCTGTCTGAAGATACCCGTTTGGTCAACTGTATTTCCTGATAAATAATAGTTCAACTTTTCATTTCCTCCACTGACACTGATATTGTGCTCCCACATCGGTCTGTTTTTACGATAAAGATAATTATACCAGTCGAAGTTACCGTAATAGACGTATGTATCTCTTCCGTCACGTTGGTCGGTAACTACCCAGGGACGTTCGGGATTCTCCGTTTTATCATTCCGGCGCAACCAAAGCTGGCGGTAGTCTTCTTCCGTATAGTTGGTATAAGGCTTTCCGTTATAATTGGTATAAAACAAGTCGTTGATGCCTGCCGAATAATATCCCCTGGTTTCAAAATCAGTAGAAGTCGTCTGATTACTCCATGAATATCTTCCATCATACGAAACGGTAGTCTTGCGGGCGGAGCCTTCCTTGGTAGTCACGAGGATAACACCATAAGAAGCACGAGCCCCGTAAATAGCGGCCGAAGATGCATCTTTTAATACGGAAATGGAAGCGATGTCATTCGGATTCAAGCGGTCGATATCCCCTTCTATTCCGTCAATCAGCACTAATGGCGATGCATTGCCACTGATAGAATTCACACCACGGATATTGATAGTTGCCGAAGCTCCCGGATACCCAGACCCAAAAGTTACATTCATATTGGGCACAGTCCCTTGCAACATCTGTGAGGCTCTCGGCACGGGTCTGTCTTCCATCGCTTTACTGTCTACTACTGCAACAGCTCCCGTCAGGTTTATTTTCTTTTGAGTACCATAGCCTACCACCACCACTTCTTCCAGCGTAGCCGTATCCTCCCGGAGTATTACTCTCGAAGATTTCTGCAAGTCGGAGACTTTAATTTCTTTCTTCTCAAATCCAATATAGGACACAACGACTAGGGCATTGGCCGGAACCGAGGATAATGTAAATTCACCATCCAAATTCGTGATCGTTCCCATAGACTGTCCCATCACCTGTACACTGGCACCGATTACCGGGTCACCGTTCACATCGACCACTTTCCCCGTAACCCGATGTAAAGGCTGCGATGGGACGGCAGTAGTATTACGTTCTGTTTTCTTTGTGATGATAATCATCCGGTTTTGTAGTTTATACTCTACATCCTTATCCAAAACAGTAGCAAGCACATTATTAACAGTTGCCTGCTGAAAGGAAGCCGTTATCTTCTTGTTTTCATTAACCTCGTCCGTTTTATAGATAATGGAGTACTTCGTCTGCCGCTCAACTTCTTTCAATACCGCCTTCAGCGGCTCATTTTTAAAGACCTTTGTAACTGTCTGCGCCCGTAGTGACTGGACGCCCAAACACAACAGAATCAGGAGAAACAGTCTAAAAAATGAGTTTCTTCGGTCATTCATAATTTTATCAATTAAGTTGTTACAATTTAAAGTGATTTATATTTAAGGATATATATATTCGATTGTAGTATTTCTCTGAATCGCTTCTATAAGATAAAACAACTCATCATTCATCTGCCCAACCCCTATAAAAGCAAAAAAGCAGATTATTTCTGCTTTTTTGTATCGACTGGCTTTATTTATTCAGACCACTGGAATATCGGATAACCGTTCGTTCCTTTTTTCCAAAGATTCGGATTCCAGGCTACGATGATATTCCCCAGTTCTTCCGCTGACTTCGCCACTCCGTGAAAAGTTGTTCCCGTGGCTGATGATTCGTCTGATGCGGTAATCGTTTTTTCATTCACTTTGAGTACAATACTTTCGCAGGCGTAACAATTCTCATAACTGCCTAATGAAGCAGAGACCCCAACAATGCGTCCTACGGTTGACGAAGCATCCACTCCGGTCAAGTTACTCCATGCTGCGCTGTTCTTGATAGCAATGTCACAACTTTTGTCGATTTGTCCCAAAATACCGCCTACGCCTCCTTTAGTTGCACTGACTGCTCCGTATGCATAGCAGTTCTCAATAAATCCGCCGACACCTACTTTCCGTCCGGCAATACCGCCTGCTTTTCCGCCACTTGCCGCCTGATCGCTGACCGTTGCATTTGAATAACAGTTCTTTATATAACTTTCTTGCCCATCATAGCTATTTGCCAATACACCGGCTATTCCACCTGCCGCACCAGAACCGATTACTTCGCCGGTCGTATAGCAGTTCACAATTCTTCCTGTCTTATTTCCGTTACCTTTATCTTTAAGTCCGAGATAACCGGTAATAATTCCAATCCCCTGCCGAGCAGATGATACAGAAGCATTCACAAAGCCCACATTACGACAATCACCGCACAATACTCCGAAGAAACTTGGATAATCACCGGCAGAACATTTGAAGTTCTTAATGACATGGCTGTCTCCGTCAAAATCTATTTCATAAGGAAAATCACCGGAACCATTCAACGACTGCCAGTCATCAATGCCTGCCATATCAATATCAGCACCTAACTGGAAATAAACTTTCATTCCCGATTTCAACACACTACGCATATTTCTGATCTGCGTAGCATTCATTATCATATAAGGTTTGCTGTCCGTTCCGTTTCCTTTCTCGAACAAACCGCCGGCACCGTCTCCGTCACCATCACCATTTCCGTCATCCGTTTCCGTTTTTTCGAACGGAACACGAGTGTATGAGTCCAAAGGATTAGGGTCAGAACACGAGATTGCAACAGATGCCATCATCAACAGCATCCCAAATCTGCCTATTTGAGTAATATTCATACTTGATTTCTTTACAATTAAACATTGAGTTCTTATCTTATATATATATCCTTTTCCTTATATTCTACTTTGATAGGTATGATTTCTTTCAGTGCATCCATTACATCTACGATTGTCTCTTTATTACGCAACGAAACACGGAACTTCATATCGCCCAATTTCTCCGACTCTAACTGAATATGCACATCGTACTGACGTGAAAGCTTCTTCACCATCTCTCCTAACGTAATGTCATCATATTCAATCCTGTCTTCCGCCCACGCCATTGCCTGACGTGCATTTACCTTCTTTCCTTTCAACTGTCCTGTTGCCAAATCCAGAGAAATAGATTCTCCCGGAGACATCCGTATCTGATCTTCTTTATAATTCAACTCTACCGCTCCTTCCAGCAAGGTGGTTGTTATATACGAATCGTCCGAATAGGCAGATACATTAAATTTCGTACCTTTCACCACCACATCATATTCATGCGTCTTTACCGTAAATTGCTTTCCATTCTGTTTAGTCACCTCAAAATACCCCTCTCCTTCCAGCTCCACCACCCGGTCGGCTGTATTAAAATGATTCGAATATCTTAATACGGAACCTGCATTCAGCCATACAACCGTACCATCCGAAAGCTGTATCTTACTTTTATCCCCCAACGGAGCTTCGCAAACAAAGAAAGTCTTTGGCGTAAACAAGTAAATAGCCTGTTGAATACCCAACGTAGTACCGACAATCAATGCTATAACGGCAGCAATACGGGCTATCTTCCATATACCAAGTTTCGACTTTTTCAATAACGGAACAATCGCTTCCTGCGTATACATCTTATGCTTCAAAGCTTCCCATTCGGCATCTGTCTCCGAATCGGTATTCCGGTGATTCATCCATTCTCTCTCCCATTGACGGAACCTGCCATAGCCACCTTCCACCTGTTCGATATATTCGAACAGATTCTTTTCGTCAGCTCTTGATATGCGTCCTTCAAAATACTGAATAGCCAATTCACGGATATTTTCTTCTTGCTTCATGATATTCACTTTCTATAAGATGTAACAACCCATATTTCTTTTACCCAACCTCTGAAACAAAAAAAGCAGAAAAAACTTTCCTGCTTCTTATTCTTTATATAACCGAAGAGTGCATTGATTATTTCTGCTCCATCATCAGCCATGCCAATATCACTATATACAGATCCACCGGATAGCGTTCGCTAAAATGCCGGGAGAAATATTCCAAAGCCCTTGCTATATGCTTTTCGACTGCTGTGGTAGATATTTGTAGTTTTTCTGCGATTTCCCTGTTCTTCAATCCCCTGAAACGGCTTAACAAAAAAATCTCACGCGACCTGTCCGGCAACTGATTAAGCACAAGGGCAATCTGCTCCTGCAATTCTTTGTATAATAATTTATGTTCTGCATCCTGCATAAAGTCTGCATAGTAGAGTCTTTCTTCCCCATCCACCTTTGCCAGGTACTCCACCCGGTACTTTTCAACAATCGAGCGATGCTTCAGATAATTTAGACATCCATTGCGGACCATAGAAAAAAGAAGAGAAGTAAGTGAGAAGGCAGATAACATTTCGCGACGTTCCCAAAATCGTAAGAAACACTCTTGAATAATATCACGAACCGTTTCTTCATCTTCTATAAAACGAATAGCATACCCTCGCAAACGAGGATAATAACTCTTGAACAGAAACTCAAAAGCTGCATTATTGCCTCTTTTCAGCTCTCCCAATAATTGTTTATCATCCATGAAATCTACCATAGTTTAGAAATTTATGCGCAAAGGTACGGGTCAACAGTTAACAAAGTGATGACAATATTATGAATATTTTTTCAATAAATCAAATTTGAGGTACTTTTTTATAAAACGCCAAAAAGGAAGTTTTCAATAATAGGATACAAAAAAAGGGTCAGTTACTGACCCTTTTTTCTATTAATTCATGGTTTCCCACTTATTGCATATACAATCTGTCAATAAGAAAGTTTTCCTTATTCTTCATCCATTAGGATTTCCAGAATCTGACAAGCAGCTTTCGCTACCGGAGTACCCGGACCGAAGATAGCAGCTACACCTGCCTTATACAAGAAATCGTAATCTTGTGCAGGAATAACACCACCGGCAATCACTACAATGTCTTCGCGACCCAGTTTCTTCAGTTCTTCAATAATTTGCGGAACCAATGTCTTATGTCCGGCAGCCAGTGAAGAAACACCTACTACATGAACGTCGTTTTCAACAGCCTCGCGAGCAGCTTCCGCCGGAGTCTGGAACAACGGTCCCATATCCACATCGAAGCCACAGTCAGCATAACCGGTTGCTACGACTTTAGCACCACGGTCGTGACCGTCCTGTCCCATCTTTGCAACCATGATACGAGGTTGACGTCCCTCTTTCTTCGCGAACTTCTCGGCCAGTTCACAAGCACGTTTGAAGTCGCTATCGTTTTTACTTTCTGATGAATACACGCCTGATATCGTTCTAATTATTGCTTTATAACGTCCTACTATCTGTTCACAAGCATAAGAAATCTCACCCAATGTTGCGCGAACACGAGCTGCTTCCACAGCCAATTCCAACAAATTACCCTTGCCAGTCTTCACACATTCGGTAATTGCTACCAATGCTTTGTCCACTTCAGCCTGGTTACGTCCATCTTTCAAACGTTTCAGGTTTTCGATCTGTTCAAGACGGACTGCAGTATTATCAATTTCAAGAATATCAATCGGAGCTTCTTTTTCCAAACGATACTTGTTCACACCGACAATTGTCTGCTGACCACTGTCGATACGAGCCTGTGTACGTGCAGCAGCTTCTTCGATACGCATCTTTGGAATACCTGTTTCGATAGCTTTCGCCATACCACCCAGTTTTTCAATTTCCTGAATATGCTCCCAAGCCTTGTGTGCCAGTTCGTTCGTCAGAGATTCTACATAGTAAGAACCACCCCATGGGTCAACGTTCTTGCAGATGTAAGTTTCTTCCTGAATGTAAATCTGTGTATTACGGGCAATACGTGCGGAAAAATCTGTTGGAAGAGCAATAGCCTCATCCAATGCATTGGTATGCAAAGATTGAGTATGCCCCAAAGCTGCAGCCATAGCCTCAATACAGGTACGTCCTACGTTATTGAACGGATCCTGTTCGGTCAGTGACCAGCCTGAAGTCTGCGAGTGAGTACGCAACGCCAGTGATTTCGGGTTCTTCGGATTGAATTGTTTCACAATCTTTGCCCACAACATACGTGCAGCACGCATCTTGGCTATTTCCATAAAGTGATTGGTTCCAATCGCCCAGAAGAAAGACAGACGCGGTGCAAATGCATCAATATCAATGCCTGCTGCCGTTCCTGCACGAAGATATTCCAAACCATCGGCCAATGTATAAGCTAACTCGATATCCGCGGTTGCGCCTGCTTCCTGCATGTGATAACCGGAGATAGAGATAGAGTTGAACTTAGGCATCTTCTGCGAAGTGTATTCGAAAATATCAGAAATAATCTTCATAGAGAATGCAGGCGGATAAATATAAGTATTACGCACCATGAATTCTTTCAGAATATCATTCTGGATAGTACCGGCCATTTCTTCGAGTTTAGCACCTTGTTCCAGACCGGCATTGATATAGAATGCCATAATCGGAAGTACAGCTCCATTCATTGTCATAGACACAGACATCTTGTTCAATGGGATACCATCGAACAGCACTTTCATATTTTCCAATGAACAGATAGATACACCGGCTTTACCTACGTCACCTACTACACGTTCGTGATCGGGGTCATAACCGCGGTGAGTAGCCAAGTCAAATGCTACGGACAAACCTTTCTGACCGGAAGCCAGGTTACGACGATAGAATGCGTTGGACTCTTCGGCCGTCGAGAAACCGGCGTATTGGCGGATGGTCCAGGGACGCATCACGTACATCGTCGAGTAGGGGCCGCGGAGGAACGGTGCGATACCTGCCGCATAGTTCAGGTGCTCCATCTCCTCCAGATCCTTTGCCGAGTAGGAGCCCTTGACAGGTATCTGCTCGGCAGTCAGCCACGGTTCGGTTTGGCCGCAGCCTTTCGAAGCGCAGCAGCTCTTCTGCTCGCCTCCGTCATATGTTAAATCTGAAAATTTTGCTCTCATGATTTTTGCTTTTTAGATACCCATTTCTTTGAGGTAGAACTTCAGTGTTTCGAGTACGTTGCTCTTGACGTTGATGAAATTCTTGATGCCCTGGGCTTCCAGTTCGGGCATACATGCCGGAGCGCCCGCAACCACGAGGATCGCCTTGTCGCCGAGCAGCTCTTTCACTTTGGGAGCCGCCTCTGCGTAGTCGTCGTCCGATGCGCAGACTACGACGATCTCGGCTTTCGATTCCAGAGCGGCCTTGACGCCCTCTTCGATCGATTTGAAGAACGTGTTGTCGATTACTTTGATGCCGGCGCATGCGAAGAAGTTGCAGGAGAACTGGGCACGGGCACGGGCCATAGCCAGGCTGCCGCAGGTCAGCATGAACGCCTTGGGCGCCTTGCCGCTGCGGTCCACGTGCAGACGCATGGCTTCGAATGCCATGGAACCACGGTAGGGAGCCAGCGTGTTGCCTTCGCTCACGGGGCGGGTTACGGCGGCTTCGGTCAGCTCCTTGCCGGCGACCTCCGTAAAGTTGGGGTATTGGTTGGCGCCCAGCAGGATTTCGCGGCGCGTTGCGATGTTCTTGTCCTTGGCTGCGGCCGATGCCTTGACGCGCTCTACGATGAAGCCGCTTTCATAGGCTGCGGTGTAGCCGCCCTTCTCCTCGATTTCGCGGAAGAGTTTCCACGCCTCGTTGGCGATCGAGTCGGTGAGGTTTTCGATGTAGTACGAACCGCCGGCCGGATCGACGACCTGATCGAAGTGCGACTCGTGTTTGAGCAGCAGTTCGACGTTGCGGGCGATGCGCATCGAAAATTCGTTGGGATCTTCGTATGCCTTGTTGAAAGGAGTCACCTCGAGCGAGTGTACGCCGGCGATCGATGCCGACATCGCTTCGGTCGTGCCGCGCAGCATATTGACGTAGGGGTCGTATGCCGTCTGGTTCCACGTCGAGGTCACGGCATGCGTGAACATCTTGCAGGGACAGTTCTTCGCGGGGTTATAAGCTTTCACGATGTTGGCCCACAACATACGGCCTGCACGCAATTTGGCGATTTCCATGAAGTAGTTCGAGGTGATGGCCTGCGAGAAACGGATCTTTTTAGCGGCCTCTTCGATCGTGAAGCCCATATCCATCAGGCGTACCAGGTAGTCGTGACCGGCAGCGAGCGAGAAGGCGAGCGCCTCTACGATCGTCGAGCCGGCGTTGCTGAAGATTTCGCCCGATACCGTGATTACGCGGATACCTTTGTAGGTTTTGGTTTTCCGAACCAGGTCGGCGATCTTCTCGAAACATTTGGCACCGTTCTCCGAACAGAAGCTGCCTTTCGAAGTCAGTTTCTTGACCAGCGGGTCGATGCAGAAATTGATGTGCACCTCTTCCGCAGGCAGTTGTTCCTTTTCGATCTTTGCGATCACCAACTCTGCCACATGGGCGGTTTTACTGCCGCTGAAGGTAATTTCGACTGCAGGGATGTGAATATCCTTGAGCAGCGTATTCAGATCTTCTGCGGAGAAGGTCTCCGGAACGATCTGGAATTCGATCGAATCGACGCCCGCATTGAGGATCTTGAGCGCGACGGCGTTCGCCTCCTTGGGACAATTGACGATGACCGTCTGGTGGATCTTCCAGCGGTTGTGGGCACGGGTGCCCCGCACGTAGGGGAAAACCCCGGCTTCGGAGCCGAGGAACTTCAGTCCGGCGAGGTTTTCAGCCCGGTAGTAGGGACGGACGTTGAAACCTTCCGGCGTTTTCCACACCAATTTACGCTCGTAGTCCGCACCTTTGAGGTCGGCCTTGATTACCTCCTCCCACTGCTCGGTCGAAACCGGCGGAAATTCGGTAAACAACTTTTCACGTTTGGTAGTTGCCATAATAAATTAGAGATTAGTATTGAAATATGTTCAATTGCTTTTAAACTGCCCGTAAAGATATAAAATAATTGCCGGATTGTAAGCAAGAAATGCGGAAAATAGCCGGTTTGTACCAACGAAGGCTCTTTTCGGCGGAGGTTTTGGAAATGCCCGGATCATGAATGGGGCGATTTTTCGAAAAAATGCTATTTTCCGGAAAATAATGTCTGAAATCGACCGGTATGACGAATTTTTAGGCTGTTTTTTCGGGAAAAGTTGTTTTTTTATTGGTTTTTTCGAAAAATATTCGATTTTTTTCTGGAAGATGCGGTTTTTTGTGCGTTTTTGTCGTGTCGGATATTTATCTTTGTGCGCAGAAAGGATGCCGTCCGTCACCCGGGCGGAAGTGTACGGGTTTTACGGTATTCCGAGTTCATAATTCGAAGTGATCCCATGTCATTGCTCCGATTCAAAATGGTGGAGGCGGCCATCGATCACAAAGCCGTCGAAGTGAAGGCTCCCGAGGGAAGTCCTTCCGAGTATTTCGGTACGAAGGTATTCGGCCGCGAGGCCATGCGCCGGTATCTCAACAAGACGGTTTATGCCCAACTGCTCGATACGATGCAGCGGGGGACGCCGCTGACGCTCGAAGTCGCCGACGGCGTGGCTGCCGGAATGCGCCAGTGGGCGCTCGACCACGGCGCCGACCACTATACGCATTGGTTTCAGCCTCTCACGGGCGGTACGGCCGAGAAGCACGACGCCTTTGCCGAGCCGGACGGCTGCGGGGGTGTACTCGACGAATTTTCCGGAAGGTGCTTGTCCAGCAGGAGCCCGATGCGTCGTCGTTTCCGAACGGCGGTATCCGTAATACGTTCGAGGCACGGGGTTATTCGGCGTGGGACCCTACCTCGCCGGCCTTCATCGTGGGCGGTACGCTCTGCATCCCGACCGTCTTCATCGCCTATACGGGCGAGGCGCTCGATTATAAAGTGCCTCTTCTGCGGTCGATTTCGGCCGTGAACAAGGCTGCGACCGAGGTGTGCCGCTATTTCGACAAGGAGGTGAACCGGGTGATTCAGTATCTGGGCTGGGAGCAGGAATATTTCCTGGTGGACGAAAGTCTTTGGGCCGTACGTCCCGACCTGATGCTGACGGGCCGTACGCTCATGGGGCATGAATCGGCCAAGAACCAGCAGTTGGAAGATCACTATTTCGGGGCGATCCCCACGCGGGTCATCGCTTTCATGGCCGATCTCGAATACGAATGCCTGAAGCTGGGCATTCCGGTCAAGACCCGTCACAACGAGGTGGCTCCCAATCAGTTCGAACTGGCTCCCGTGTACGAGGAGTGCAACCTGGCCAACGACCACAACCAGCTGTTGATGACCATCATGGACAAGATCGCCCGCCGTCATAATTTCCGGGTGTTGCTGCATGAAAAACCTTTCAAGGGAATCAACGGTTCGGGCAAACACAACAACTGGTCGCTGGGAACCGATACGGGCGTCAATCTGCTCAGTCCGGGTAAAACCGCATCGGAGAATTTGCAGTTCATTACCTTCCTGGTGAATGTGATTTCGGCCGGGCACAAGCATAACGGCCTGCTGAAGGCGGCTATCATGAGCGCCACCAACTCCCACCGCCTGGGGGCCAACGAAGCGCCTCCGGCGATTATTTCGACCTTCCTCGGTACGCAGGTTTCGGCCGTGCTGGATAAACTCGAGGCCAGCCGCAGCGATTCGGCGATCCGCTTCAATGCCAAGAACGTCTTCAAGATGAGCGGCATTTCGCATATTCCGGCTTTGTTGCGGGACAATACCGACCGCAACCGCACTTCGGCTTTCGCGTTTACCGGCAACCGTTTCGAGTTGCGTGCCGTCGGTTCTTCGGACAATTGCGCCGAGGCGATGATCGTGCTCAATACCGCAGTGGCGGACGAGTTTACGGCGTTCCGCGAGCGCGTGGATGCGCGTATCGAGGCCGGAGTCAGGAAGGAAAAGGCGATTTACGAGGAGCTCAAGAGTATGATCCGCTCTTCGCGGGCGATCCGTTTCGACGGCAACGGCTATTCGGAGGAGTGGCGGGCCGAA